>ERZ650304.548-NODE-548-length-19057-cov-4.345069_pt1 | contig 19057 bp, 21 predicted proteins | sample MGYA00376240_ERZ650304 | MGnify/ENA primary metagenome ERZ650304 (study PRJEB26733, sample SAMN07839271) | wastewater metagenome | biome: small river; feature: stream; material: water | place: USA: North Carolina | collected 2016-03-01 ...
AGTCCTCCGAGAAAGCTGGTAAGAATAATTGCGCGATCACGCAAAGCGTATTTTTTGGTGCTGACATATTCCAGAACAATGTCTAGTTCTGCCTGGGAAAGTGTTTTTGCTTGTGCCATATAAATCTCCTGTCATAAATAAAAAGTGCGTTTTAAGTATGTTTTCTTATTTGAAAAAGGTCGACCTCAATTTGTCTTCCATTCAAATCTCGAGATCTTCCAAGAATCAATGACTTACAAGTTCAGGTTAAGAATTGTGCAATATTCTTAGCCTGATTCTTTCTATAAGTATTTAGCTAAATCTTCTAAATATCGTGGGATTTAGACGACAAAAATCCACGAAGCTAGCTAACACCTCAAATCACTGGACAGCGTACTTTTGTAGGTTCTCAAGTGCTTGCTTATGTCCCCCAGAAAATACGCCGTTTGTAGACGGTTTTTGAGGGGAATTTAGCTCGGACTGTGTGGTGGCTATTAGTGCTGGAGTAGGTTTCCCAGGAACCCTAGCAATACAGCTACGTATAGGCAGTTCCCAGTATTCGTTAATTCCATGCGCTGAGTCGTCAATTTGGATAGTGATTCTGTTGTAGTTCATATCCAAAGACGCATAGCCTTCAACTGCGCTTTTGATCCCAGCTTCATAGCGATATATCCAGCTCATTAAAACCCCATCTTCATTGACTGGTGGGTTGGCTAAGCGATTAGCCATTTCTACATGTGCTGGACTCTTTGGAAAGTGGAACCATGCTTCGACTTCCTCAAAATCAACTAAATACTTGGCATAGGGGTTGGGGATCTCTAATGTGCCGTTGTAGATAGCTTTGCGATATTGACCTTTGCCAAAGGTTGTTCCGTACATTTTGTTTTCCCATAAGCGGGCTGTGATTTCTTTCATTTTTAATCTCCTTGAATGTTGAAAGGAGTCGCGGTGTTGCTTGAGATGCAAGGAGTAGCAGAGACAAAAGATAGTTGCTGTTGCTTGAGTTGCTGTTCAGAGCTACTCATTTGTCCCAAATACAGCAACTAACTGCATCTCTTACTGCAACTTATTTCTTATTCGCATCTCAATGCAACTCATTACGCGACTCGTAAATATTTAGCTCTTGTTAATAAAAACCGTATTTTTTCTATCCAAAATTAGCCAAAAAACCCCTAAGCGAAAAAGAGGTCGACCAAAGCGCCATATCGAAAACACACTTAATGAGCCCATTAACTACACAGGAGAAATCAAATGAGCCAATTAAGTCATCTCAAGCTCGTCGCAGTCAAAAAGCCTCGCAATATGCCGGCAATCGTTATACGCAGGAATAAGTTGGGATCAAAACTCTGGGAGCAGATCCAATTGGCTAAAAGTCAGTTAAATGGAACCCCATTTGTGGTGATGAAATACAAGACCGTGAAAGATCGTGAAACAGGGCTACGCAAGCAAGTGGAGGTGCCTAAGCGCATTAAGCCATGGTGGTTTCAAAGTGATGAAGGTAAGGTCTGCGTCTCTGTGAAATATGGAAGCTGGACTCTAGAGCTAGCTAAAGGCAAGCCTAGCGTGGAGGTGGCTAGTGGCGAGGCCTTAATTAAAGCCTTGGAGTCAATTAAAGCAGCAGTAGAGGCGGGGGAGCTTGATGAGCAGATCGAGACTGCTAGTGCTGGATTGCGGGGTGGATTTAGGCGTTAACAGAAAGATTTTGATGATTCAAATCTAAAGCATGAGTTGGTTGTATGCTTGCTATAGCGCAACCAATGATTACCTTGTACTGATCTATGAGCTATACCTCTATTAGCATTCTTAAATTATCAGCAACCCTTCCTCAAGTTCGAGACATTACTGAATTACTTGGGTATAAAACAGTTAAAAATGCTTTCAAAGCGCCCAATCAAATCGCAAGCTATTACTGGTTTGATGAAGAGGATTATCGCTCTTGGACGGGTGTTGAGTTAGAGGTATATAAAACAAGAAAAGGTCCAATTAAGATTTTCACCAGATCAAGAGTCTCGAGAAGTTATTGGGATCTTTTGCAGCAAAATAGAACTTTGAAGTTATTGAAGGATCTATTTGGCGGTCATTTTGAAAGTGATGCAGGCAAAAATCGCTATTGGCGTCCAAATGGAGCAGCACCTTCACCGTTGTCATCCGGTTGTTATCTTGCTCGTTGGAGGTTTCACAACAATCTTCAGCGAGCTGAGCTTTATCTGCAGCATCGTAACCTAGGTGGTGACTTAGCAAAAGATGTGCCTTCGGGACTTCCTTTTATAGATGAATTAAATCCACGCTTATTATCAAATAATATGTTGGTTCCCTATTTAATAGCGGCATGGGAAGAATATTTCCGAGCAACTTTTACTGCTTGTTTGCGCTACTCTCGGAAAAGAGAGTCCGCACTAAAGCAAGCAAAGCTTGGCCATGTTGAATTTGAGCAATTGATTGCGGGCAGCCTACAAGCGGAAAGATTAATAGCGGAATCTTTTTCATTCCAACGTCCAAGCATAATTGCAAAAAATTTTGGATATGTCGATTCTAAAATTGATATTGCCGCAATTTTACGTAAGCCGTATAGAGGTAGAAAAGAAAGTCTATTTGATCTTATAGAGAATATTGTTAACGATCGAAATCAGCTTGTACATACTGGAGAAATAAACATCAATCTTTTTGATGCAAAATTAAAGGCGTTATTTGTAGATTTAACCCAGGCTGTAGACCGCGCATATCAGCATATTGCTAAGCAGAGCAATTTTGATCCAATTTATGATTATTAATACATCCTATTAAGATCTTAATCAGCACTTCTGGGGGTTATTTTGAATGATTGAATCTTATTATTGGCGAGAAGACCTTCTGGATCATGCTCGAAGACTTAGGCCTGTAAAAAATCCAAAGCGCTGGAGCGACCGTGCTTTGGTCATTTTTGAAAAAGAACTCATGATTTCTTTTTATATCGTCCGAACCTTACTTGAGAGGGATAAGACATCAAAAAAATCTGATGATTACAGAGTTTCAGTGCGCTGTGTGCCATGGAATAGAAGGTCTCTCACTAAGTTAAATTATTTTGATATTGAGAGGCTTTATTCTTTTGATCGCGAATTTGATGACAAGATATCCGTGAAGCATTTAGCCAATCAATTTATTCATTCCAGGGCAATTTTCGCAATACGAGATAAAACTCGAAATTGGTCTGAAATTATGCTTTGCTCGGACCGTCAGGCAAAGAATGTTCTTTATAGAGTCTCAATTGATGAAATTCGGAAAACTCTTCTTTTTGTGGGCAAAGACTATGCCGAATCCTTAAGCTACATATGGGATCCTAAAATTGAGGATTATCAAGTTAAGCGTGGTTGACTACCGGGTTTGCTAAATATCTATATGAAAAGATATAAGGCAACAGTTAATGCAGCAGGGATGTGGGTGGAAACGATCCTTTACGCTCAAAACCAAGCTCAAGCATATAAGTTATTTCAAGCCATCTTTGGACCAAGCAATGTGCCACACCAGCCATTGCAAATTGGATAGCTATGAGATTCGATGAAATATCACCACAAAAGCCATTAAGCCCTGAGCAGGCAAGATTGAAATCTATGAAAGATCGGGTCAAACAAGGCCAGGAAGCGATCAAGGCAGAGCGAGCTAGGCAGAAGATTAAGGCGGGACAAGAGGCACTCATAAAAGCAAGGCAGGTTTAAAGATGTCATGCGATTTAATTTAAAACTTTCTTACATAATATTTTTGATAGAGGTTACAAGTGGCTAATTGCTCAAACTGCGGCAGATATATGGATGGCTTTGGGGGGATATGTGGCGTCTGCAAAGATAACGCAAAGATTCAACAAAATCAGTCGGACATGCAGCGCCAACTTGAGGTGAGTGCAAGAGAGGCTCAATGGGCTGCAGAAGAGTCAATAAATGCTACTAGGGCGGCTGCATTATTGGCTCGCGCTAGCCATGAAGAGTCAATGAAGGCTGAATCTGATCGCCTAGAAGAGCTTCAAAAGCAAACTCAAATCTTATTAGAGGGACAGATTACTAATGAAGAGGCATATCAGCGCGGCTTTAATTTAGAGGATGAGTATTTAAATTTATTGATTAGTGAAGACGGAAGGGTTTATTGGGAAATCTATGAGCCTTATTTAGTTGCCCGGCTTAATGCCGCCTATGAAAAAGGGGCTCAGGATAGATTGGAAAAAGAGTTTGAATCCAACTATCCTGGGCTGGAGTATATGAAACAAGAGGCTTTTGGGCATGGATATGCTGGCAGCACAAATTGCAGCATTGTTTATCTGCATCATCTTCCGCACATCTACCCAGCGAAATTAGACATTCTCTCTGAAACTGGGCTGAAGCAAACTACAAACCAAGAGACGGGCAAGCTCGAGTGGCAGTGGATGCCAACATATATGAGCGAGGAGTTGAATGATGCTTATGATGCTGGCGCTCAAAAATTCTTAGGTGAGCAAAATACTGCTGAATTAGTAGCTGAGAGGCAAGAAAAATTTAAGGAAGCTGTAAAAAAGGCCGAAGACTTGGCAAAACAACAAGCAGAGGGCGAGCTGGTTAAAGAAAAATGCAATCAATCTGCTCGCAATACTATAAATTCAGTTATTGCTCTAACTGCTTTGCTGGTATTGATCGCTTTGGGGTACATGTATTTTGCCAACCAACATCAGCCATTGAAAGACATCTCTAAGTTGCAAAAAATTGGGGGAGGAATCCCGCGAGATATATTTGAATCAAAAATTAAAAAGGATGGATGGGTACTTTACCGATCCTATAGGGATGCGGATCCAAGTAATTCACTGCGTGATTTTAAGGATTACAGGAATGCAACAATCCCTGAAAAAATAAGACACGTAACTTACGACGGTTGCAATTCAAATGTTCCAAGAGCAAATGCGAATTTTTGTAAATATAAACCTGCATTTTATGAAGAAGCAATTCAAGACGAGATTCTCGAAAAATCTGTTGCTGATGGTAAATATCGGTTTCCACCGTTGGTAAATGTTCTCTACATCGATATCGGGGCTGACGTTACTAAGGAGGAAGCGCTTGCATTGGTTGAGGAGATTAAGGCTAGCAATCAAGTGATCAATTCTTCCAAGAAATTTCTAATGAACACCTATAAGTGGGCCAATTGGGATGATAAGGAAACAAATTTGATTGAGGTGTGGGATTTTAAGAATAGGGCTGAAGCAAGAAAGTATCTCCCGCTCTTTTCTCCTTATGGTGATGTATACATGGGATTTAGCGGGCATTAAGCTCTTGTGTTGTTTCGGGGAAGAAGGCCGGAGGAGTAGAGCGGAGAAAGACTAGTTTGTCGGGAAACGCGACAAATGTAGACAAGGTCATTTATGCGTACTTTCCCATACTGTAGTATTTGAAGGAAAGACTTAAGATCTAGCAAATGACCCAGAACAGAAAAAAGAAAAAGAAATTGCCCTCGAGGAGCAGCAAATCCATTGGGCCAAAAAAAACACCAAACAAATGGGGAAACTCTAATTTACTGGTAACTTTAGCAACGCATGCGAAAAGGTTTTCTAGAAATCACGCAGTGTTATTTTCCGCGTTTGGCGCCTTCGTAATTGCCGTTCCACCATATTTTGTTCAGCAGTATTATCAAATAGATAAATTTGCGTTAGAAATTAAAAGGTATTTCCCGGAATTTGGCGAATTTCTTGATCATCATGTTGTTATTGGTGTTTTACTCAGTTGTATTTGGGCGTTTGGACTGATTCTTTTCTATAAATTTCTAAAAAGCATCTATCAAGAGAATCCAAATGGATGGGCTGATATGCCAGCTATTCTCTTAAAAACTCTAGATAATATTGTTGGGTCTAAAGAGCAAAGGTTCAGCCGTTTTCTTGTGGAATTGCGTGGGGCAGAAAGTCCGTCCAACATTAGCCATACTTTCAATGCAATCACCCAGCCATCGACTCAGCTGAGCGAGTTGGTGCAAGGTATATATACCGCGATGCATGCATTAATCCAGCTTGAAAATCCAGGCGATAAATTTACGCTTAAGGTAAACCTTGCTCAAATGAATAATGGGCAACTTGAAAGAATCCCTTATCACTACCCTAGTAATCATAGTATTAGAACGCCAGAGCGGGTTCTAAATAAGCCTAATTCAACGATTAGGCTTTCAGCAAACAGCAAGTCAATGATTATTATTGAAAGCATTAAGGAGGAGTTAGCTAAAGATTCCCCACGATTTAATCCGGATCCGGCCAGGGCTGGAGAGGACGGCTCACTGATTTGCTTTCCTATTTTCCATGAAAAGCTTAACTCAGTTATATTCGTAATATCAATTTATTCCGATAAACCTTTCTATTTCAAGAATAGATTCAGAGCTAGCTATTTGGAGCTTCTGAGGCCTTTTGAATTAAGAGTGAAGCTTGAATTTTCTTTGTTGGGAATACGGGAGCTGTCGAATGAAAAGACTATCGAATCAGCAGTTAATTGAAAAAATATTTCAAAGAATTAATTTTGAGGCTGGATTAGCTACAGCCCCTTCATCTTCGGAATTGTCTGGATTGGCTGAGCGGTTGATATTGGAGGCCAAAGGTACGGCTGAAAATTTTAATTTGCCAAACGAAGCTTATTTTAAGCGGGTAGCAAAATAATTAAGAGACGCTCATAGTTCCATCGGCCACCCAGCGCCTCACATCCTGACTCGAAACGTCCAATAGATCAACTATTGTCACCAACAGTCACTACATTTCCTTACCCTATAAATACAAAACCCCCACTATTGCTAGTGAGGGTTTCTTGATGCTTGGTGGGTCGGGCGAGATTCGAACTCGCGACCAACGGGCTTAAAGAGGTCTAATTGGCCCAGACAGTAGTGCTGCAAGTAGCCACGGGTGGATTGTCGGGTTAACCGACAATGATAGGGTGACTGCTATCGGCCAGAAGCTGACGGTCGGCATCTTTTTTTATCCCCTATATTTAATTTGACATCCAGGCTGGCGGCACTCATCAGTCAATAACAAATACTCTCAGATATTTTCAAGGGGCATAATTCACAGTTATCGAGTAACTACCCCCCTACCTACTTACCCTTTGGATTATTTATTAAAACCTTTTTAGCTCGTTCTGCATGGACTTTAATATTATTTTTATTTTTGAGTCAGCACGCTAATGCGGTCGATTACGCACCCATTCTGAGTGGTTCAAATTGGTATGTTCCAGTACCAAATATGTTGGCATATGGAGCCAACTCATTTGAGGGTTTCTCGAAGCCATTTCCTATTGGTGATCAAACCTTGTGGAATGGTGTTGTAGTTACATCGCCCACTGGAAGTCCCGCAACTACTTTTACAGGCTCTACAGTAGCAACCTTGGCTCTAGGGCCAATCACTACAACTTCTGCGAGCACTATGGCAGGAAGCGTTTCTTCAGCGGGTGCCATAGCAATTGTATTTACACCAGTAGGTGGCGGTACTTCAACGCTTGGGCTTGGGCAATTTGAGACGATTGGCGGTGTTAACGCTATGGAAATGCAAATGGTCACGGGGACTGGGTTGATCACTACGCACTGGGCCTATATGTTGCCCTATAACCCCAGCACCTTTACTCCGTTGCCTGCTACGACGATCCCAGTCAGCTCTGCCAATCCCTATTATTCTTGGACGCCGGGAACCGTCTGGAAGATGGTAAGTACATCGTTATTTGGCAGCGCCTCCCCAGGGAAATTTGTCATCAATGGCTATAACGGTGGTTACTTTACTGGAACCGGTGTTGGACCTACCGGAAGCAATATTGCCTTTACTGAGCTGGGCTCCATTACTCCGCAAGGTAGGGTCTTATTTGCCACAATTAATAATGGATCTACAACTGTCAACTCTTCCTATGGAAATATCACGGGCTCAGATACTAGCGCCTCCATGACCTTAGCGGGATACGACAGCGCTACGGCGATGCCAACTGGGTCTTATACCTATCTCACTCAAATTGCCCCATACCCCAGCGTGGTTTCTGCAGCAAATAACCCAGCTGCTATTGGAGCCGCTAACAGCCTGTGGAATATGGCAACCACCCCATTAGGTCTGACTGGGGTGATGGCACCAGTTTTAACAGCCATTGATAAGCTTGGTGCTAGCTCCCAGTCAAATGCGATTAGTCAAACAATACCGTTACTTGCTGGTGCTGGCTCGCAAGCTACCGCCAGCTCTCAAAGAGTAGTCAGTCAATTTGTATCGGCTCGGCAAAATCAATTATCTGGTCATGGTAGTGGCGAGGAGATACTGGGAAATCGAGACTTCTGGGGTAGGGCTTATGGGACTTGGGGAAATCAGCAAACATTTGGTAATGTTGCTGGCTATTCTAGTAACGGTGGCGGGCTAATTCTGGGCGCAGACCATGTTTTATCGCCTAATACGAATTTAGGTCTTGTGATGGGGGTTTCAAATAACTCTATTGGAGCTAATAATTCAGTCGCGCCTAGTAGCTTGAATATCAATAGCTACCAAATTGGTGGTTATGGAGACCACGCTATAGAGAAAGCTCTTATTTTGAATTATCAGCTAAATGCTGCTCTGAATCAAAATACTGGCTCACGCAATATCAGTTTTTATGGGGCTAATGCAAGCTCCAACTACAGTAGCTACACCTGGCATGCCGGTACTGGCGTTCAAAAATATATTAGTACCAGCGATCAAATCCATTTGACGCCATTTGCTCGCCTCGATTACTTAACGGTTCAATCCAATTCCTATTTAGAATCAGGCGCGGGCGTATTAAATTTAAATGTTAGCAAACAGTCTTGGAATGAACTATATACAACCGCAGGCCTCAAGATCGACTATGAATTGATGTCTAAGATAAAAATCTCCACAAGTATCGCAGCTGGATACAACGCTCTAAACCGACAGGTGCTTCTCACGTCAAGTTATGTGGGCGGGGGAGATTCCTTTACCACTTATGGCCTACAACTTTCTCCCTGGCTATATAGCGCAGGTGCGGGCATTGGCGGAATGCTCCAAAAAAGTGTTGAACTCAATATTAGGTATGACGTTCAAGCCACTTCATCTAGCTACCTCAACCAAATCGCCTCTGCAAAATTAAAGATATATCTTTAATAAATAGCACTGATAATCGCTTTTGGGTCGGAAGCTGTCATGGTGCATGCCTGTATTCATTTGTTAATAGAAGAATCCATGCGCACCAAGTACTGAAATAAAGATGGTGATTAAACTCAAAACTAGAATCACTATATGAACAAGTTGGATTTTCTTGAGATCCTCAATATTGTGACCATCTTTCACCATCCGCCCATGATTCTTTATAAAAAATGGTTCGATCACAAAAAGTGCAATAACAAACATTAACCAAATAAGAACCATAGCATGCATCCAAAAATACTGAGCCTCTAGAAATCGACCCCATGCATTCATTTTGTCGGCCATATAAAAGCCACTCATTCCAGCTAATATCACAACTATCCTTGCAATCGAAGCAAAACGATTCTCGACGGCGTTAAAAATCAATAGTTGCTCGGTTTTGAATGAGGGATTTCTGATGGCGGGAATCAGCACCATAGTCACAAAGGCTACTCCACCCATCCAAATAACAATGCTCAGGATATGAATCGCACGTGCAATGGTTAAATCGGCCATCTAGACTCCTTAATTTTCATTAATTAATCGTTCATTTTGGGTTAGAAGGTTTTCACCGATCATTTGGACTCTGGAAAACCACATATCAGCCAACCTCTGATCAAGATGCAAGATAAGAGTCTCTCTAAATAACTGCTTCCAGTCTTCTAATAGGCTTGCGTTAAAGCCTGCCATAAAGTGCTTGCCAACGGGATCGTATTTATAAGAGGCCTGAGGCTTACCGCCCAATACAACCCACCAAAAGTCGCCAATTTTTTCTTTATGAGCTGGCCAATCATGCACTGAAGAAAATGGCGCAGCTAAAGTAGGGTGGGTCTGGATTTTGTTGTAGAACTCATCAACCACTGTATTAACAGCATCCCTTCCAATGAGATCTGCAAGGCAGATTCGATCATGGGGCTTTAATGACATATGTAGCAAGGGGCTTAATTTGAGTGGGCTTCTAGTTCAGCAATACGCTTGCGAAGCATGCGCTGCTCATTAAATCTGGATGTGTCATCTCGAATGATTGCGGCAACCCCTACAACCTTACCATCAGGACCAAAAATCATGGAGACAGTAAATGCAATCGAAAGAGGTCGACCGGACTGATGGATTGCCGGTACGGTGAGTAGTTTGTCGCCATATTGGGTGGTGCCCGTTTGCATAGAGTGGTCATATCCCTCATTATGGCGCTGGCGAAGGCGCTCAGGAATGATGAGATCTAAGCTAGCACCCAACGCTTCTTGTGCGCTAAAGCCAAAAATACGTTCTGCCGATGGATTCCAATAGGTAATGATGCCGTTAGCATCTGAGATAACTACGCCATCGCCAAGCGATTGAACGAGTGCTTCAAAATTAATATTCATACCAAATCCCTATGCTGCTTGAATCGTTACAGATTTAAACAAATTATCTGTTTGCCATTTAGGCTTGGAAAAATCATGTAAAGAGTACTTATTAAGACCTTTAATGAAATCTGATTTTGCTGATGAGAGAATCCCTTTTAGGCGACACTGGGCATCAATTACGCAGCTATTCGCGCCAGGATTTATGCATTCCAAGAGGTTGCTATCCGGTTCAGTTTGCTCAACCACATCTCCAAGCTTAATTTGATTGGCTGGCATAGCTAATTTAATGCCACCTGTTCGACCGCGAGTAGTTTCAATATAGCCAAGTAATCCTAGGTGATGCACAACTTTTACCAAGTGATTACGTGAAATTTTGTAAAAGTCAGCAAGCTCAGAAATGGTAGTGTCGCCTTTGTTGCTTTGAGCAAGATGCATCAGGACTCGGAGTGAATAGTCTGTATAAGTCGTAAATCGCATTTTTCACCTTATTTAAATGAATTAAGTTCTTGACAGTTTACCCTTAAAAGATGTATAAATTATACATGTTATTAATTAACGGTTTATAAGGTTTCGTGGCGAAGGTACGGTTAGATCGGGATATTGCTTGTGAATACTGCATTTATACGGTTTTTAAATTTGATTGATTCATTGGATCGCATGAATCCTGGACGTAATTTGGATGAGCTCGAAAGAGAATTGGTGGAGCATATTTTGCGCTGCACTAGTGAGGGCCAGGTATTGCTTGTCGGCGATCTTCTTCAATTAAACAAGCTCGGCTCGCAAGCAACGATTCATGGAAGAGTAAAAAATCTATCAGCACTTGGCTATATAAAGCTCCTAATTGATAAAGAGGACGGCCGTAGAAAGTTTGTCACTCCTACAAAGATGGCATTTAAATACAGCGAATTTATGTCTAAATGTCTAGAAGATGCGCTGAAGACGTAAGGCGGTGGGGGATACAAATAGCCCCATGGGGAGCGATAATCCAATCCTGGTTTACATTTTTAAATGAAGCAAACATTGGCAGTTTATCTTTAGGCGTACGCTATGGGTCGTTAGCTGCCTACCAGCCGTCCACATATAAAATGTCGGTTAACCCGACAGCACCCATGTGATGCTCACGGTCATCCAGCGTAGAACATCCTGACCCATCTCGGTCCAACAGATCTTCTATTGTTCCAAACAGTCTTCACATTTCACCAGCCTACAAAGACAAAACCCCCACTATTGCTAGTGAGGGTTTCTTAGTACTGGTGGGTCGGGCGAGATTCGAACTCGCGACCAACGGATTAAAAGAAGTTGTGGCGCTTTTAAAACCGATATAAATCAATGGTCTATACGGCCAAAAAGTAACTGTGCGATTGAGTGTGCGATTGCATAATGACGCATAGTTCGAGTCTGTGGGCCGGACACCAAATTTTGAGCGTTACCTTAAGTAATGGCGCTGACGCTAAAGGCCATTCTTGTAATGGTTGGAAAATAATTCACTGCTGATTATGAAAACATCGGCATCATAATTGCTGATAGGGCGAACTGCCATATCGATACTGGCTTCTTAATTGCCACCACCCCAATTAGCGCTGATTTTCCAGAATGTGCTTTTCCCTCGCTTAATTCTGCTTCATAGCTTTTTAAGACTTCAATTTTTGTATTCTTAAGCAAACTCTTTATAACTCGTTCTGTGTACAAATTTTCAATCTGACTTGGCCCACCGGTTTTATATTCCAATTGCTTGGGCGTGTAACCCTGCAGGATTAAGACGCCGCCCGGCTTTAATGCTAATAGCATATCTTTAAATAATCTTGAGCGTTCTTTGGGGTTTGAGAATTGAATGAATATCGCAATGATTGCATCGTAATCGCCCGCCTCCCAATTTATTGACTGACAATCAGATACAACGTAATTGACCTCTACATTTTTACTGCTCGCAAACTTTTTTGCTTTCTCAATTGCGATATCAGAAAAGTCAAACGCATCAACTTGGTGATTCTGCTGGGCTAGCCAAGTAGAGTTTCTGCCTTCGCCATCTGCAATACACAAAATTCGGGCATTTTCTTTGAGGTGCTTTGGGGCCATCTCTTGTAAAAATGTGTTTGCTTCAGTTCCGAATAGAAAGTCTTCGCTATTAAAGCGGTCATCCCACATTTTTTTAGCTTCTAAATTCTTCATCTGATTTCCTTCGTTCTTCTAAGTTTGCTTTTGTTGGATCAATTAAGGTATGCATTTACCATTGAAAGATCCTGCTCTGAGATTTCACCCGTAAGCGCAGCTAGGCGTAATCGATTAAGAAGATAGTTCACTTTTTCCATATAAAGCGCATAGTCATTGGCAATAAGGTCGCTTTCGGCTCCCAAAAGTTCCATCGTGGTGCGAGAACCATGCGCATACCCGACCCGAGTAGAGCTTAACCTTGCTTCGCCAGTCTTTTGGGCACTTGATAATGCCGTCAGCTTATCCTTTGCACTATTGAGTGAATACCAAACTGATCTTAAGGTTCTCTCTAGATTCTGCTCAGACTTGTTGTACTCGGCTTTAGTTTTTTCAACCAAGAGCAGTGACTCCTCTTGCTTAGCCGTGCGGTAGCCGCCGGTATATAGAGGGATTGAAAGCTGTAATCCAACGAGATAATTATTGGTTGCTGTATTGCTAGCGGGACCAAAATTGCCAGATCCACTTAAACTATCTTTAGAGGACTGTGCAACTGCATCCAACTTAGGTGAGGCTGCTGCACCGTACTTTTCAGCCTCTTCTTTCGCAGCTTTTTCTTGCGTTGAAAGCATTTGCAGTTGGATATTCTGGGACTTAAGCTTTCCTACATGAGTTTCGAGGTTTGGAAGTGATAGTTTCGTAACATTTAAGTTGATTTTTGATTTCTCAATATTGACTACGCCTCCGAATAAGTCCTGTAAGGCAAGTTTTTTAACTGCAAGATTATTGCTTGCATCTAGAGCGCGTACTTTTACGGTGTCCAACCTCTCATTTGCTTCTTGCATATCAGTTTGACTGGCATCGCCAAGCCTAAAGCGCTTCTCAATTTGTTGGCGAGTATTGGTAATTGCTGCTTCTTGTTTTTTGACTAATCTCACAGCCTCTTCGGCACTAAGAACATCGAAATAGCGCTCAGCAACCAATAAAATCAGATTTTGGTTGGCTACTTGAGCTCCAAGACTAGAGGCATCAGCTGAGAGATTAAGCTGTCGGCTTTGGGCGAGGCGCTCGCGGTTATAAATTGATTGGGTGGCGCCGACGGTATATCGGTTAACGAAACCATTATTGACTGAGGTATTGAAATTAGCCCCATTAAAAGTGCCCATGCCTGGTGCATAGAATTGCGCGCCAGTAGTTGAGGTGTTGTAGCTCATACTTCCGGTGAGAGCGGTTAAGTTGATGCTTGGAAGCCATAAGGAAGTTCCCTGATCACGCCTCTTCTCCCCGGCCATCTGCTCATAGCGACTAGCAATGAAATCCGGGTCTCTATTTTGCGCCTCATGCCACACGTCCATTAAGCTTGTTGCCATAGCCGAATTGGATGAAATGGCTAGCAACGCCATAGCAGCGGCTGCAAATGGTTTTATATCGAGAAGTTTCATTGGTAACCTTTGAATTTATGCGCCAGCTTTAGCGCCCAACTTGCGAACAATTGTTTCCATAAGGCACCAGCGAGTTAAACCACTTTGCAAAATATTGGCCCCAACAAAAGCGGTAAACGCTAAGAACCATTCATTTACAAACCATGGACTTCCAGGAGCGCCAAGCGCTACTGAGATGAAAATAAATATGCCTGCAATGATGCGAACAATTTGCCAAGAAGTCATGATGAATTCCTTAAATTAATTAATGGGTTGATTGGAGAATTTTGTCTACTCGATGTGCATAAACTGAGTAATAGAGCAGGGGGATTACTACTAAGGTGAGCGCAGTGGATACCAGGATTCCAAAAATTAATGAGATTGCAAGGCCATTAAAAATTGGATCATCCAATATAAAGAATGCTCCCAGCATTGCCGCTAACCCTGTAAGTGCAATAGGTTGGGCTCGCGTGATGGCAGCATCCACCACGGCATCCTTAAAAGCAATTCCTTGGCGAACCTGGAGGTTAATAAAGTCAACTAGCAGTATTGAGTTACGCACAATGATGCCAGCCAGTGCAATCATGCCAATCATGGAGGTTGCTGTAAATTGCGCGCTGAGCAGAGCATGCCCAGGCATTACCCCAATAATCGTGAGGGGAATCGGCGCCATGATGACGAGTGGTGTGAGATAGGAGCCAAAGTGCGCTACAACTAGTAGATAAATGAGTATTAAGCCAACTGCATAAGCAGCGCCCATATCACGGAAGGTCTCATAAGTAACTTGCCATTCACCATCCCACTTGATGGCATAGCTTTGGTAGGGATCACTTGGAGCAGCAGTAAAGAATTCTTCCACTTCTTTGCCGTTTGGATCTTTAATTTCTTTGGTTAGCGATCTGGCCTTAAATAAGCCATACAAGGGGCTATCTACTTTTCCGGCGGTATCTCCAATAACATAGCTTACCGGCAGAAGATCCTTGCGATAGATGATTTGCTCTCGGTCTGCGTCTACGATAGATACTAATTGGCTAAGAGGCACTGCCTCCCGCTGTGAGTTTCTGACAGTCAATTTCAGCAACTCTTTTAATGAGCCCTGTTTATTTTCTGGGAGTCTGATTTCAGTAGGCGCAGGATATTTTGATTCATCATGTATATAAGCAACATTTTCCCCAGCAAGTCCAGCCCTTAAGGTTGTCACAATCGCTTGTTGAGAAACACCCATTAAGCTTGCCTTGCGACGATCAACTAACAGGAACTGCTTTGGTGATTTAGCGATGCTGCTGTCATCAATGTCGACAACTCCATCGGTTCTCTCAAGAGCAGCTCTCACTGATTTACTCACACTCAGTCTGCCCTCTGGGGTAGGACCATAGATCTCAGCAACGATTGGTGAAAGGACTGGGGGGCCTGGAGGTACCTCTACCACCTTTACATTGGCGTTATATTTTATTGCAATCTCTTGCAATGCTGGGCGAATGCGACTTGCAATAAGATGGCTTTGATCTGAGCGATGGTGCTTATCTACGAGGTTAACTTGAATATCGCCTAATGCTGGACTTTGCCTAAAGTAATACTGGCGTACCAAGCCATTAAAGTTTATCGGGGCAGAAGTGCCTGCATAAATCTGGTAGCTACTTACTTCAGGGGATTTAGATAAGGCTACGCCCATTTCCCTCAAAACCTCTGAGGTCTTTTCGACCCTAGTGCTTGGCGGCATATCCAAGATCACTTGAAATTCTGATTTGTTATCAAATGGCAACATCTTTAATACCACCAAGCCTGTCATTGGTAGTGAGAGTGAAATCAAGATTGCTCCGATCACCCCGCCTGCGAGCAGCTTTCTATTTCTTTTTCCAGATTGATCACTGAGCAGGGGATCAAATATTTTCTTAAACTTTGGACTGATCCACAGAGCGAGATTAAAGTGTGCCTTTTGACTATCTGAATGTTGAGCAAGCCAAATTCTTGCCATCCAAGGTGTCACCATGAAGGCAATGGCAAGTGATAGCAGCATGCCCATACTGGAGTTAATAGGAATGGGGCTCATGTAAGGACCCATCAGACCAGTAATAAAGGCCATGGGTAGAAGCGCAGCAATCACGGTAAGTGTTGCCAAAATGGTGGGCCCGCCAACTTCGTCCACTGCGCCAGGAATAATTTCTTTTAAGCGTTTATTGGGGAATAGCAGTTGATGTCGATGAATGTTTTCAACCACCACAATGGCATCATCCACCAAAATTCCAATTGAAAATATCAAGGCAAATAGGGAGACTCTGTTGATGGTAAATCCCCAAGCCCAGGAGGCGAATAATGTGGCGGCTAAGGTAAGTACAACCGCCGATCCAACAATCATCGCCTCTCTACGACCTAATGCAAAGAAAATCAAAGCCACTACTGACAATGTTGCAAAAATGAGTTTCTGGATGAGTTTGCTAGCTTTTTCATTAGCAGTTTCACCATAATTACGCGAGACTGCTATCTCAATATCTTTGGGTATTAGGGTGGACCTTAGGGATTGCAATTGGCTGAGTACTTGATTGGAAACATCGACGGCATTCTCACCAGGTTTTTTGGTGACTGAAATCGTGACCGCTGGATGATCTGCAGGGCCTTTATCAGCAACGTCCGCATGCCAAACTAAGCGTCGATTTTGCATTGGCCCCTCAATGACTGTAGCCACATCCTTGACGTAAACGGGGTTGCCTTGGCGAACCCCTAAGGCAATGCTCTCCACATCTATTAAGTTTCTTAGAAAAGGGCCAGTTTCAATGGCAACGGTCCCTTGTTCTGTAAGAAGATCGCCAACTGGCATGCCTAGATTGGCAGTTTCTAGCGCCATTCTGAGTTCTGGAATGGTGACACCCTTGAGTGCCATTTTCTCAGGGCTGACCTCAATTCGGATTGCCCGTTTTGGGCCGCCAATTGTGGTGACTTCTCGCGTCCCTTTCACTCGTTTTAAATCAATTTCAATTTCATTGGCTATTTTTTCCAGCTCATACGATGTGATTGAAGGATTTTTTGAAAATAGCGTCAGTGACAGTATTGGAACGTCATCAATTCCCTTGGGCTTAATGATGGCGGGCATGACCCCGAGATCTTTTGGCAACCAATCTGAATTGGCTGCTACGGTATCGTGCAGCCTTACCAGAGCTTCTGTTCTTGGGACGCCAACCTTGAATTGAACGGTGATCACTGAAAGACCTGTTTGAGACATCGACATGACATGTTCGATGCCGGCAATCTGCGATAGCACTTGCTCAGCTGGAATCGAGATCATCTCCTCTACGTTTTTAGCGCTTGCACCGGGAAAGGGGATGATGACATTAGCCATCGTGACATTAATTTGAGGCTCTTCTTCACGCGGAGTCACGATAATGGCAAATAGACCTAAAAGCAAAGCAAGGATCGCTAGCAAGGGTGTAATTTGTGCCCCTTGAAAGAATGCTGCAATTCGGCCTGAAATCCCTAGTTTGTTATCCATGACTCTGCACTCTGTTCTTTAATTTATTTAATTATATTATATAATAAAGTAAAATGAATGATGTGTGTGAGTTTGTTCTACAAAAATTTTGGGGCCTGATATGGGTGTGAATATGGATCTGGAAAGAATGCAGGAATCTGCAAATGAGGCTTGTAGGCTACTTAAAACGCTAGGAAATAGCGATAGATTGCTATTGTTGTGTCAGATAAGTCTGGGTGAAAAGTGTGTTGGAGATCTTGAGAGTGCCTTAGGAATACATCAACCCACACTTTCTCAGCAATTAACTGTGTTACGCAATGAGGGTTTGGTTCAAACTAGAAGGGAAGGTAAGCAGATTTATTATTCACTATCTAGTGAAGTAGCGCTTGATGTAATGGGTATTCTCTACAAGAGCTACTGCAATCACTAGTTAAATGATTGATTAAATGCGATATTTTTTTAGAGTAGTCGCAAAACAAACTGATCTAACTGTTGGGGAGAAAGCGCTCCACTCACCCTCTCCATTTCGACACCATTTTTAAAAACTGCCAAAGTTGGAATGGATCTAATTGAAAATTCCTGACCGATTGCTGGATTTGCTTCGGTATCGAGTTTGATGTGAAGAATACTTTCGCCATGCTTTTTAGCGCTAGATAGAAAGGTGGGGGCAAACAATTTGCAGGGACCGCACCAAGGCGCCCAAAAATCAACAATGACAGGTATTTTACTTAGACTTAAGATTTCCCTAAAGCTTGCCTGATCAGCGTCGATATTTCCTAAGAGTAAGCTCGATTTACAAATCCCGCAAATGGGCTTTTGATTGATTCGGTCCAGTGGTAAGCGATTAAATTTTTGACAGCTAGGGCACTTGATCAGCACTATTTCACCTTTTAATCATTGAATTACTCAATAGATTGATGTACTTGTAGTAGTTTATAAATTGATTCATCAATTGGCCCTGGTAGGGGTTCCATGCCAGAGTCTCTAACCTGAATGCAAATTTGCCCTCTTAAAATGATCAGGCCTTTGAGGGTTTCGCGTTTATGGAAATGATCGTGCGTGCGATCAATATCTGCTGTTAAGAACTCATGTAAGTACGCATGATTAGATAAATCCAAATTCAAGGCAAAGGCAAGTCTGACAATTTCACGATTAAGCTCATGAATTGTTTTTTTCATACTCATTTTCTTGTAGTGGGCCTGAAATTGTATTCATAGTTTTTTATTGTAGTGGGCAAATCTTGAATCAATGGAGTATTTGATTAAAGTTCGATCTTCGCAAGTTATCTTCTGTTAAGAGCATAAAGATGTTTTCATTTGATGTTCTTAATGCATTTAATGGAGATGATGCTACTGAACTGTTTTTGAACTAGCCTTGGTCGCAATCGGGATGTAGCTTAACCGCCTCCGGGCAGTTGTTTATTCAAAAGCCTTTTTTTGGTTGTTTGCAGACATTGAGACCTGCGGATACACTAACTGTTACTCTGATTTTGTGACAAGCGGTTTTGTAGGTCGTTTTCTAAAACTATTAATTTCTGCAATGAAAAAGCCCCGCAAAAGCGAGGCTTAGTATTGCTTGGTGGGTCGGGCGAGATTCG
>ERZ650304.549-NODE-549-length-19033-cov-4.458636_pt1 | contig 19033 bp, 19 predicted proteins | sample MGYA00376240_ERZ650304 | MGnify/ENA primary metagenome ERZ650304 (study PRJEB26733, sample SAMN07839271) | wastewater metagenome | biome: small river; feature: stream; material: water | place: USA: North Carolina | collected 2016-03-01 ...
GTGAGAAAGTTGATATTCGCCTTGATTTTCTGCTACAATGTAGCCTTTGGATATATAGGGAGTTTTACCCCTATGCCGCTAAGAAATAGCGCAGAAGTGACTTTTATTGACTCTCAATTACCGGGTGTTTCATGCCTCCTAGAAGGGAGTACTATAGTGGATCACCTGTTAGCCCCTATAGTTGTTCAGGCCGCAGCTTGTGCGTTTTATGAAAAACGTATAGTAATTGCTCCCCTTACAATTGGAGCAGGGCAAATACTAGGATTACAAATAGGAGGAACACCAGATGCAGTACTCGGACATGAAACTAGGCACATTTTTGACGGCAATTTTCATCCTGCCTTTGTGCCTTTCATTGACAGCATGCACCGCACCAGTGACGAGACAAATCGAATGGTATGCAGTGCAGAACATGAACGAAACTTGCGACACGAGGAAAAACGTGTACAGGAACAATTCAGGATGCATTCAAAAGGAGAAACCCGTTGTATCATCTTCACAAATTCCTGTGAAGTAAGTTATAGAGAATTCGGGGAACTTATTCGAAAGTGTCTCGAAGAGTAAATAACGGTGATGCATACTATTTATTATTTAATTGCGGGATGAGGAAATAGGCATCCGACCGGCCTCATAAGCCGGGGTTAAGCGTTCGAGTCGCTTTCCCGCAACCAATCAAGATAACTATTGTGTATGAAAAAGTTATCGCCGCCAAATGGCCCCGTCAGGAACGGTTAAGTGAAATTACATATGTGCCTGTTGGCTGAGTGGACGAAAGCAACGGATTGCAAACCCGTAAAATCGTCGGTTCGAATCCGACACAGGTGTCCAGATTTATGCAAATAATGCAAATAATGCACTGGTAGCTCAATGGTAGAGCGTCGGCCTCCAAAGCCGTAAGATTGCGGTTCAAGTCCGTACTGGTTGCGCCATAATAAAGCGCCAGCTTTAGGCCGTCGCCAAACAAGATGTAGTCGTATGTCTTGCGTCTACTGCCAGTTTCTCAGGGATGGGAAATTCTTCGTGATGATATGCCTACGAAGTAAAATAAAATACGTTCCGAGTGACACACGTAAATTGTCAAATATTCTTAGCTTCCAGCCTGAAAGGCTTGGAGGCTTTTTGCGTTTTCAAATTGGAGAAATAATGTTTAAGAAAACAACACCAGATGGAAAAGTTGATCCAAATATCAACATTGCAGGTCGTAAACCAAAAGTTGATGGTGATGGAAATAAGGTATTAACTAACAGAGAGATTAAGTCTAAAGAATTACTTAGTATTCTCCGCAAAGTAAAGCCACACTTATCACAAAGTATTATGACTGCTGCTGATATTATGAAAAATAAAGAAGCAACACACCAAAATCAATTAAAAGCTGCTGTTATTCTAATCAATGCCTACCGAGAATTAGTAATTGACCTGTACGGCAAAGATGTAGATGGTAGCGATGAAGGTGAAGAAATTCAACCTACAGCTACAGTTTCGTTTATCTATCACGGTGACGAAAAAGCTGCATAAGAAAGGATATAAATGATCCCGTATATCGGACCTGCATCTAAAAAACAAGAGATGTTCTTAAATAGTGATGCAGATATTACATTAGCTGGTGGGGCGGCAGGTTGCTTTGACAAAGATACAGAGTATTTGTCTCGCACTGGCTGGAAAAAAATTAATACCTACTCAGGAGAAGATATTGCTCAATTTGATCCGATTACGAAAGATATTCAATTTATAACTCCATTAGAGTATATTAAACTTCCTTGTAGCACATTATCGAGAATGTCTGCTAGAGGATTAGATATGTGCCTCTCTGATGAACATCGTGTCCCTTATTGGACAGTTAAAGATTATTCTAAGTTACCAAATGTTATTTCTTTTGGAGAAGTTAAAAATAGACACATATCTTCAAAAACAAAAGGGTGGACTGGAAATATTGGTACAGTATTTAAAAATTCATTTGAAGATGCTGATATTTCTGATGGGGAAATCCGATTGCAGGTCGCTGTACAGGCGGATGGTCGTGTAGTTAAAGAAGGAAAAGATAACTATACACAGATGAGATTTGGTAAGGAGAGAAAATATACTAGACTCATATCTATTTGTAAAGAATACGGATTGCGCTACAAAGATAACGGATGTAAACCATGTCCAAAAAATAGTAGTGGAGTTGAGTATGAAGTTATTGTATGGCCGTCTTTTCCAACAAAACTTTTCGATGATTTTTGGTGGACACTCTCTGCAAGACAATTAAAAATTGTCGTAGAAGAAGTTGGTCATTGGGATGGAACATTTGTTAAAAACAACGATAGTGTGACTATTAGGTACTTTACCAATAAAATACAAAATGCAGATTTTATACAATACGCTTTCCATTCTTGTGGAATGAATACTTCTTATGTCATTGATCGAGACAATGTAATTACGGTTAATGCTACATATTCTGGAAAAGGTTTTCGTTGCTTTGCAAATAAAGACGCAAAGGTCAATATTGAGAATTATAAAACTTTAGACGGATACAAGTATTGTTTTTCTGTTCCATCTACATTTTTGGTAGTACGAAGAAATAATAAAATATATATTTCAGGCAACTCTGGAAAGGCTCTTAGGCATGGAGAAAAGGTACTCACTACTAATGGATTTAAAAATATTGAAGAAATCCAAGTAGGCGAGTATATCCGCACACCAAAAAATACCATTGAGAAGGTTGAGGGGGTCTTCCCACAAGGGGTTGTTGATATTTACAGAGTTACTTTCTATGATGGAACATCTATTGAATGCTGCGGGGATCATTTATGGGAATACTCAATATCCAAATCAGGTAAAAGCGGGTTAGTCAGTTCCACAAAAGAATTAAAAAATCTGATTGATAGGGGGAACAGTGTAGCCGTCCCTTTAACAAACCCAGTAGAGATTTCCGACAATACTTACACATTGCCAATTAAGCCGTACACTTTAGGAGTTTTGCTTGGTGATGGGAGTATGTCTACAAATTCAGTTAGTTTTATAACTAATGATAATGAAATCTACGACAATGTAAAAGAGGATGGGTATTTTCTAAACCGATGGCAACCAAATGAGACAAGAACAACTGCAAAAACATACGGAGTTCTTGGTGTTCAACAGGCACTTCGAAACCTAAATCTTCTAGGTACAGTCTCAAATAATAAGTTTATCCCTGAAGTTTATAAGAATTCATCAGTTAGTGACAGATTTGAGTTAATCAGGGGATTAATGGACACAGATGGATATGTTGATGATCGCGGTAATACAGAATTTAGCACAGTGTCTCTACAATTATCTCAAGATGTTCGGGATATTCTGCACTCTCTCGGATTCACTGTAACTATAACTACAAAAATTCCAACATATACATACAATGGTGAAAAACGTAAAGGACAAAAATCCTATATTTTATATATTCGTGGATATCACAGAAAAGAGTTATTCAAGTTAACACGGAAGGCGGATCGTTGTAAATATAGAAAATTTTCAAATAAAATTGTTTCTATTGAATTTGTCGGTAGAGATGAAGCTACCTGTATTAGCGTAAGTGGACCGGATAAACTATTTATTACAACTAATTTCATCGTTACTCACAATACTTACACAAGTCTATTAATTGCATTAAAATATATGCAACATCCAAGAGCTACCGGGATCATTTTCCGTCGTACTTCGGTGATGCTGACTTCTCCCGGATCAATTTGGCATGAAGCGGTTTCACTTTATAGTCAAATCTACCCGACTGGTTTAAAAATCAGAGAGAGAAAGCTTGAAATTGTTTTCCCTAATGGAGCACTTTTAAAATTCTCCCACATGCAACATGCTACCGATATGTATGATCATAAAGGTGGGCAGTACTCTTTAGTTATTTTTGATGAAGCAACTGACTTCACAGAAGACATGGTTGTTTATTTGTTATCACGTATGCGCAATGCTTATGTTGATTATAAGCCAAAAATGTTTATGATGACTAACCCGCACTATGATAGCTTTTTGCGTCTTTGGATTCAAGACTATTATTTAGATGCAAGAGGAATCCCTATTCAAGAAAGAACAGGGAATAAGCGTTGGTTCTTCAGACAAGGCAACACAATGCTTTGGTATAACTCTAAAGAAGAGGCTGTCAGAGTTCATGGTGAAGGGGATGATAATGGGGTTTCTTCTTTCACTTTTATTGGTGCCACTTGTCAAGATAATCCTCCATTACTAAAAGCACAACCGGGATATATTACAAATCTTCTCAACCAACCAAGAGTAGAAATGGAAAGGTTGCTTCTTGGTTCTTGGTTCGCCCGAGTAGAGGCTGCAGGGCACTGGAAAAGAGAATGGATTACTGAAGTTGATGGACCAAACCCATTAGCAAAACAAAGAGTTCGTGCTTGGGACTTTGCTTTTACAAAGCCATCAGAATCTTCACCAAACCCAGACTATACTCGTGGAGTACTTATTTCTAAAGATATACATAAAGTGTATACCGTAGAAAATGTAGTGTCAATGAGGGATAGGGTTCACGAAGTTGAAAAACTTGTCTTTGAGACAGCAAAACGTGACGGAACTGGTGTAGTTATTAGTATCCCTAAAGACCCTAATGCGCAGGCTGGTGCTTACGCGCGAGACTTACAACGCAGACTTGGCGAACGTGGCTATATGGTGCGTCTATGTCCTCCCGTTAAATCTAAGCTGACTCGTTTCGCTCCTTTTAGTAGTATTTCTCAATCTGGTTTTGTTCAGGTTGTAAAAGCTGACTGGAATAAGGAATACTATGAGGAACTTGAGGTATTCGATGGAGAAGGAAAATCAAAAGATGACCAAGTTGATGCAACATCAGATTGTATAGCTCTTTTAAATAGAGAGATTGTGTTGCCTAATAGTATGAGCTTACCAAATCTTAGTACAAATGCTCCACCAACTTTTAATTTCAATCAAGGCCAAAATATCATTAGCCTGCCTACTTTCAATATTTAAGGAAAATTAATGAAAAAAACTAAAATCGAAAAAGGGGTTGATAAGGCACCTGAAAGATTTAAGCTCGGAGAAATGGGATTCACAGGACTGCGAATTTCACATGGGGTTAGTGCTGATGAACTCGACAGGGATTTGAATTTCCCAAACAATCTCAAGACATTTAAAAAAATGACTGAGCATAGTACTATTAATGGTAGCTTAAACTTTTTCAGTGTGATTATCTCTAAGGCTTCTTGGAAATATAACCCTCCTGACAAAGCCTCTGCAGAGGAGATTAAACAAGCAGAAACAATTAATCAAATGATGAATGACATGGAGCATTCTTGGTCAGAGTTTGTTACAGACGCTCTGTCCAATATGATTTATGGATTTTCTATTCATGAAAAAGTTTATCGTCGTAGATACAAGTCAAACGGAAGTAAATATGACGATGGATTAATTGGTTGGAAAAAGCTTGCAATTCGTTCACAAGAATCTATTGAAAAATTTGTATTCAGTGACGATGGGAACGATATTATAGGTGTAAAACAAAATATTAGTCGTATTGCTGATGCCTATAATCAATATGGGAACAGGGCTACAAATGAAGTGGTCATTCCTTATTCTAAAGTTCTTCATTTTAGAACGGGCCGTCATCGCGGTGATCCTTATGGTAAGTCTCCTTTACGTGACGCTTATTTGGCTTGGAAATATCTAACCTACCTTGAAGATTTAGAAGCTACTGGTGTAGCTAAAGATTTGATTGGTTTACCAGTTTTATACTTGCCTCCACAATACTTATCTGCCGACGCAGGAGATTCTGAAAAAGCAATTCGCGCTTACTATGAGAATTGTCTACGAAATTTACAAATGAATGAGCAATCTGCAATGATTCTCCCTCAGATGTATGATCCAGAGACAAAACAACCACTGTTTGAACTTGAGTTACTTTCGGTAGATGGTAAAAAATCTTACGATATCGGGAAAATCAAAGAATGGTATAAAAACATGATCATGATTTCTTTGTCAACCGATATTTTAACAATGGGCCAGTCTGCCGTCGGGTCTTTCGCTTTAGGATCAATTAAAAATTCTCTTGCAGGCACAGTTGCAATGTCTTTTGCAGCACACATCGCTGATGTCTTAAATCGTAGTTTGATTAGACAAACTTATGAATTAAATGGATGGGATGTGTCCAGAATGGGCACAATGGATATCGACCAATTGGTAGAAGTTGACCTTGAGTCATTATCTAAATACTGGCAACGTGTTGCATCTGTTGGTTTGGTTGAAGTTGATCGTGAAGTTCTGAATGTTGTACGTGCAGCAGGTGGTGCAGATGCGAAGCCTATAGATGAGCCTGTGGATAAGGAAGCTCTATCAGGGAACAGCAGCAAAGCTGGAGAAGGGATGAAAACAGCCGGTGAAGGGACAAGTAAGTCTCCATCTGGAAAAGATTCTTCAAGCATTAATGCAGATAATTCAGCATAAATTAGGGGCTTCGGCCCCTTTTTATTTAAACTAGCTTGATTTTTGAATAAAATTATGCTATAATTATTAATTATGAGGAAATTATGAATATTGTAAAATCCAGAAACCAAGAAAAAAAGCAAGTTACTTTTGTAGTAATGGTTCCAGAAGAAGTTGATGCTCATGGAGATATCACTTCTGCTGAAGAGATTGCTAAAGCTTGCCACAACTTTAATACATTTTGTGGAGTAGCTAATCTTTTTCATATGGTTGAAACAGACACATTCGATATTGTTGAAAGCTATATTGCTCCAACAGAATTTACACTTGATGAACATCTTGTTAAACAAGGGACGTGGCTTCAGGTATTACAAGTTAAAGATGATACCCTGTGGGAATTAATTAAATCAGGGGAGATTAACGGACTATCTATTGGTGCTATCGGCACTGCAACAATTCTAGGAGATGATAATGTCGCAAGCTAAACGCAGATTGACGGACATCAATTTTAATAAAGAAGGCGCGCATGTAGCACTTGTTAGCAAGCAGCACGGCGGTCCTGCAAACGGTCACAACTACTCAATGCTTATTAAAGCAACCAACTCAAGCGAAGAATTCCTTAAAAAAGTACAACAACTTCGTGTAACAATGGATTTACCTGAATTCTTGTGGCGCTTTTTTGGTATGTGGGAAGATGACGCAGAACTACTCGCTAGTATTCTAGGCTACGTTGACGAAGAAGACGCCAAAGAGTCTACCGACCCGACAGACCTAAGTGACGTATACGAATCAGCTTATGCTTCGTATATTAAAGAAAAATTAAAATCTTTTGAAATTTTGAAATCTGCCTACGATGCGGAACAAAGCGCTGACAGTGAAGAAAACGCTGCTAGTGTTATTTCAAAATGTTCAGAAACAGAGTATTTAAATGTACTCAAAGATCAGGCTCTTTTTGAAAAAGCTTTACGCAAAAAAGAACGAGCAGATCAAAAACTTGAAAAACAACGTGCTAAAGCTGGCTATGCAGCGGAGGCAAATTCAATGGAGAAAAAATCAGTGCAAGACACTAAAGATCAAGTTGACGTTGCTACGCTTCAAAAATCTCTTGATGATACAGCAGCAGAGCTTCAAAAAGCAACTGCCCTTATCGAAGAATTTAAGAAAGAAAAAGCAGAAGCAATTGTTAAGAGTAAGACTGCTAAAGTCACAGAAATCGTAAAAGATTCCCCAGAAGCTTCAATTATTGTAAAAGCTGCACTTGCACTAAGCGACGAAGATTTCGATCCGTTTGTTGCTGCTGTGCAAACTGTTTATACACAGATTGAAAAGAGTGCTCTATTCCGTGAAACTGGTGCATCAGCAACAGGCACAGATAAGCAATCAGATTCTGGTGTAGGTTCAATTCTAAAATCAAAATTCAATAAGGAAAACAAATAATGGCGCTGATCGCAACCGATACATATCGCCTGAGTAACTGGCTGAAAAGCGAATATGCCCCTGAGCTTGCTTTCTGCCGTGCAGTTGTTACTGTAAATGACTCAGCACAAACGCTTGCTACTGGCACAGTACTTGGAAAAGTAACAGCCACTGGCAAATACAAAGTCTGCGTACAAACAGCAGTTGACGGTTCACAAACCGCTGACGCAATTGTTATGGACGCTGTAACAATCCCCGCAACTACTGACACTAAGGTGCTCGTACTTCTACGTGGTCCTGCTACTGTTAGCAAAAATATTGTGCTTCATGCAAGTCACGATCTTGATGCTGAAAAGGCAGCTATTTACGCCGCTCTGGAAGCTAAGAACATCCAAGTACTCGATGTTGTTTAATAGATAAGGAATAATTTAAAATGCCTACTATTCGTAGTTATACAAACGCCTTCGAGGTAGTTGACTATACAAAAGAACTAGCAGTTGTACCGAATAAATGGACTCTGCTTAATGAAGTTGGTCTTTTCCAGCCTGAATATCTTAGCACACACACTGTTACTTTCGAACAACAAGATCATGCTCTTGCCTTGATCGGCGACCAAGTTCGTGGTTCTAAGCCTCAAGCGAACCAAGATGAACTGCGTAAGATTTTCTCTTATGCTATTCCGCACTTCCCGCTTTCTGACGCTGTGCTCCCGCAAGATGTTCAGGGCAAGCGTGCTTATGGTTCAACTTCTGCTGCTGAAACAACTGACGCAGTTCTAGCTCGTAAAATCGAGCGTATGCAAAACAACTTCGATGTGCTAAAAGAAGTAGCCCGTTGGAAAACTCTTGCTAACGGTTCGATTTACGCACCTAATGGCACTGTTGCTGGTAACTTCTACACAGACTTTGGTATTTCACAAACATCTATTGACTTTGCACTTAACAACTCAGGAACAGATGTCGTAGCGAAGGTTGAAGCTGTTATTGCAGATATGCAAGATAAAGCAACCTCTGGTGACATCATCACAGGTATCATTGGTTATGCTTCTCCTGAATTCTTTGCTGCTCTTATCGCGCACGCAAACGTGAAGGATGCATACCGTTACTACAGCGCAACTGAAGGACAACAAATTCTTCGTAACCGTGCAGGACAAGGTTCTGCTGGACAAGCTGGTGGTCTGTACCGTGAATTCATGTACGCTGGTATTCGTTTCATCGAAGTCCGTACTGTTCTTGTTGGACAACGCCTAGTTGCTGTTAAGGAATGTTTGTTCGTTCCTGTCGGAACTCAAGACGTGTTCGTTACATACTTCGGTCCTGCTAACAAATTTGACTTTGTTAACACAATCGCTGAACCGGGGTATATGTGGACTTACCGCGATCCGAAGGGTGAGCGTATTGATATCGACGCAGAAACTAACTTCGTTAACGTGGTTCGTCGTCCTCAACTCGTGATCAAGGGAACTACGCCCTAATTGACGTAGACTAGTGAAAGCCCCTTCGGGGGCTTTCCTTGTTTTTATAAGGAGTCCTAAATGGCATTGACCAATATTGAAAAAGTCCGAATTGAATTGCAGGACACTGAAATTGGACTACTTCTTTTGTCTGATGATGAAATACAGTATTTTTTAGACAAAAATAATAATTCAGTTGCACGCGCTTCTATTGACGGAGCAAAAAGTATTCTTCTAAAATTATCTATGCGTTCAGATGAAACAGTAGATATTTTTAGTATTAAAGGTTCAAAAGCAGCAGAACAATACAGAGAGTCATTGAAGCTGTATCTGCGCGATCCATTCCTAAATCCAGTCCTGACCAATGTTCAAGGATGGGTTGGTGGAGTAAGTAATAAAGAAATGACAACAAATGATGAAACTGCCGACAACAATTATGTTGATCCAATCGGTAATAGATATGTAACAATTACTCCTAAATATTTCTAATGTCTTTACAATTTTTTAATGCTTCAAAAAGAGCGATTAGTAGACAAGGTGTAGATTGCACATATACGAAAATTGTTTCAACTTATGATGCAAACACTGGTGTTAACTCTGTTACGAGCACTACTCAAGTAATTAAGGCATACCCAAAACAAGAGGTTGCGACTCAGTACAACTACCCAGATTTAGTTGGTAAAGAGATCATCTCTTTTTATATTTATGAGTTGACTCCCTCTTTAAATGACAAAATCATCTATAAAGGCAATACTTATACAGTTTCCCAAATTAAAGAATATGTTGGTGGGCAGCTTATTTGTATCTTCAAAGTAATTGGGGTTAAGTCATAATGATTACTAGCAATTCTGATGAGATTTATAAAGAAATTCTGAAATATAAAACAGAAGTCAAACGTAAACTTGAAGCGATGGTTCGAGGATTTGCTTTAGATATCGTTAGGATTGCTATAAAACACACTCCACTTGGGGATGCAAAACAATACCCATTATGGTATCAGCGCAGGTATTCAGCCGATTCAAGATTCCTTCCTGTGGAGGGATTTGCACAAGGCTCATGGCAAATACAGTACAGGGATAATTTTCCTTGGCAATTTAATTTTGCCCCTGATCAGGACATTACGGCACTTATGAATGCTTCTTTATCTTCTGAACAATACAAATTAGGTAAAGATATTTGGGTTGGGAATGCTGGCCCGTATATCGCCAAATTAGAAGCAGGACAATCTACTCAAGCTCCATCAGGGATTATGCAACCTACATTAAATGAACTGATGCAGGTTTATCAATTAAATTTAAAACAATATTACGATAGAGGATAAAATGTCAGCGATTGATATTACAAAACCAGTCTCTGGCAATCCTACAACGCAATCAGTTCGAGATAACTTTGCAGCCGCCGCTGCCGAAATTGATGCTCTTGACTCGGCGGTTACAATATTACAAGGTAGTGTTTCAGGATTTGATAGTCATTTAACTGACATAAATAACCCGCATGCAGTGACTAAAACGCAGATTGGTCTTGGGAATGTAGACAATACCTCTGACATTAATAAGCCGATTTCTACAGCTACTCAAGCTGCTCTTGATGCAAAACAAAACACGTTAACGAATAGTGATGGATTATCTGAAGGTACAACTAATTTGTACTTTACTAATTCAAGAGTAATTTCTACACTTTTAGCTGGCCTATCTACTGCAACAAATGCAGTGATTACGGCAAGTGACACTATCCTGTCTGCTTTAGGGAAGCTTCAAAAGCAAGTTTCCGATAACTTGACTGCACTGGTAAATCACACTGGGAACACAAACAACCCACACAGCGTAACTAAAACACAAGTAGGATTGAGCAACGTAGATAATACGTCTGACTTAAATAAGCCTATTTCAACTGCTACGCAAACTGCACTTAACGGAAAACAAAATACTTTAACAAACAGTGATGGGTTGTCTGAAGGTACTACTAACCTGTATTTTACGGGTGCAAGAGTACTTTCTACTCTTCTAGTCGGTTTATCGACAGCAACAAATGCGGTAATTACAGCAAGTGATTCTGTGCTATCGGCCCTTGGTAAATTACAGAAACAAATTAGTGATAATTTAACTACATTAACTTCTCATACAAGTAATACAAGTAATCCTCACTCTGTAACGAAGACTCAGGTTGGCCTTGGTAATGCAGACAATACATCTGATTTAAACAAACCAGTTTCTACGGCTACTCAGACCGCCTTAAACCTTAAAGCTGATTCATCTACGTTGACTAATCATGTAGCAAACTTTAATGCTCATAAAGAGACTGGTCCTGCATTCACATATACTTCTGGTCGTATTACTCGTATTGATTACGACAGTGGAAATTATAAACTACTTTCATACGATGCGTTGAATAACTATCGTATTTCAAGAGTTGATTACATTCGCGGCGCACTAACTACCAGAAAAGACTTTGTTTATACTGGAAGCGTATTAACCGAAATAACACAAACGGATTTCTAATGGCCTTTAAATTACCAAAAACTTTAATTACAGAACAAGGGGAATTTCCTTTTGCGGCTCTTATGTTGATTGTCTCTCCTTCATTTCAAGAGGACAGGGTAGAGGCACAGATTGTACTGAAGTGCTCTCCTTATAATTTAATAGATGGAAAAGTCATTCGCCCAACAGAAATAGTTCAAAGTGAACTTGAAGATGGTTCTTTTGTAGAAATTGAAGTTCCTACAAATAAATACGATTTAGATGTTTTATTTGGAACAGGATATGCAGACGCACAGAAAAACCCTGCATTGGCTGAAGCATTGTTAGGTATTTCTAAATATCTTCAAAAATTTATTTTACTGGGTATGCCTGATAAAGAAATAGGAGAATAGTAAATGGCTGTAAGATACAGAACAGCGACTGGTAACTGGAGCAATGCTGCGCAATGGGATGGAGGAACTTTACCTACCTCAGCCGACGATTGTTATTGTAATGGATTTAATATTACATTAGATCAAGATGTTGTTGTTTTAAGTATACAAAATGGTTCTCTGGCATCTCCTGTAATTGCGGCTGGTGGTAGTGTAAATATCACAACTATTACAACTTCAAGAACAATTACAGCTAATTTATTTTGTAATACTACTACAAACCTTCTAAATCTCACTGCAACTACTGGTACTTTAAATATTGTAGGAAACGGGACACGAGGCAATACCGGGAATGGTGGTGCGGTTCTTTTATTAAATAATAGTGCAGGATGTACAGTAAATTGGACAGGGAATATCCAATCTGGAGTAGGTGGTGGCAATTCTAATGGAGTGGCGGTCAGTGCATCTTTTGGAAACTTTTTTCATACTGGGACATTAACAGGTACTACATCTTCCATTTGCGTTTATTTAAATACCAGTGGAGCTAGAACAATTAGTGTAGGCACAGTCGGACCGAACGGATTAAATGTCTCTGGCGGAACTGGATCGGGTCACTCTGTGACTGTGGCTAATATAGACAACACTATCGCCGGTTTTTCAATAGCGCAGGCTTGTGTCGCTCTTGCTGTTGGTATTATCTCTAGTGCAACAATAAATACTGCCGGGGATATCCTTACAGGTACGAGCTTGGCTTGTAGTTTTACTCAAAGCTCTGGCAGTGGGTTAGTTAGAGTAAATGTAAACTCTGGTAATGGGGATATTTACTGGCCGTCTGGTGCTGGAGCAATGATTAATGTAAACACTGGTACAGGATGTGCAGTAGAAATTAATTGTCGTGACATTTATGGTTTTAGGGTTGGATCACCTAATGGGCACGGGGTCATTGCGTTAAGTGGGTCTGTAGCACAAACATTGACGATTAATGCTAGAGATTTAATTGCTCCAACAGTCTCTGGGATTAACGCCTCCGGCACTGTTATAAATGCCGGGACTGTAGCATCAGTTGTATTAATTCTTAATTTAAGCGGATCAAACGGTGCTTGTGGTGGAACGGGAAATGTAACAAATATTTATGGTGCTGTAAATCAGTCACTAGGAACATTTTATTTAAATGGTATCGCTCGTGGGTCATCATCAACCGCTGGTGGTGCAAATTCGGCTGGTTTTATAAATATGTCAACAGGCACTGCTTTCGTAACTAAAGCGGTCAGTAATGATTTTCCAAACGCGGGAATTACAGGTGCGCAGTTTGGTACAATTCAACTTAACGCTAATGGATTTATCACTATTGATAGTAGTGAAGATGGCTCTGGCGGCTGGCCTTCTTCTAGTGGTAGGCATTTTGTACGCGCTGGTTCAAGCGGTTCCGTAAAAATGCGTGAATCGAATTTAGGTGTCTTAAAAACCTTTGGCGCCAATCCAACAGACTACCCGGCACCCGTGAATGTGCGAGATGGAACTACCTACAACAGCGGTACGCAGACGGGTACGCTGAAAGTGCCACCAGTGGGTTCCGTAGCAGTTGGTGTACCTACTGACAACACTGTAGGAACGGCTGTTATTAACGCAGCTACTCCTGCCGACATTGCCGCTGCTGTCGCTACTCTGCAATCTTCAATCACATCTGCAACTGCCTTAATTCCTGCATTAGTATGATAAGTATTTGGGATTCTGGCAACACGACTTGGGATAATAATACAAGTTTTTGGGATTTTATTCCGTCTGCAATTATTTCTATTGACCGAACTCTCAGAATCCTGAATGAAGTTCGTAAAGCATTTGTGTTGCGTGAGATAAGAAAACTTTCACAAATGCCGGAAATTCGTAGCAGATATATTGAAGCCGAAGTTCGTAAAAGATTAGTTGAAAAGGAATTACGGGCCAAAACAGTAACTACAGAAAATAGAGAAAATTAAATGACAACATACAATACAGATAGTGCTGGTCGTTCAGTAATTGATAAAGACCCTGATGCAACATTAGATTACTCGATTGATTTAACAGACTGGCTTGCGGATTCTGCCGACACCCTACAAAATTTGCAAGTTATTGTAAACGGTTGTACTTTAATGCAACATTTATTTACAGGTGCAATTTGTACTGCATGGCTAGCAGGAGGAACAGAGGGACAATTGGCTTCTTGTACTTTTCGATTCAGTACTGTTGGTGGCAGAGTAGACGATAGAACAATCTATTTAAAAATAAAATCTAGATAATGGAGTAAATATGCAGCTAATTCAAGATGCTAAAAAAGCTTATGAGCAGCGTCTTATTGCTGCATTTCCTACAATCAAAATTGCTTTTGAAAATGTAAAATTTGACCCTCCATCTTCACTCTATCTAGCCGTTAATTCATTAATTGACAATCCAACAGATGTTGTGTTAGGAGATAATTATTTTAGAGAAAATATTATTCTGAATGTTTTTGTTGTTGGTGAAGCTAATACAGGAACTGGTGCAATTCTCACAAAGGCTGAAGAAGTCCGGGAATTATTTAAAAAAGGGACATTTATTCTTCAAGGGACATCAAGAATATATGTCTTAACTACACCACACATTATGGGTACTACTGAAACATCTTCTCGTCCAGTTTGTCCTGTACAAATTAGGATTACAGTAGAGGCTGGTTAATGGGAATGTTCCAATGACATTTACTGAACAAAATCTTAAAAAGTATTTATTTTCTAAAAAAAAAAATACTTCAGCAATTAGAGCACTTCTACGGGTGCTCTTCTTATATGCAGGAAATCGTAGCCCTGCATTTATTTTTCGTTAATTAACAAAAAGGAAATAATTATGGCTTTAGCCAAAGGTGTAAGTAAAAAGACAGCCTATAAAAAAGAAACAACATGGGGTACGCTTGCAGGCGCTTCTGGCGCTAAGTATCTTCGTCGTGTAACTACAGGCTTTAATCTTAAAAAAGAAACATACGAATCAAATGAAATTCGAACTGACTACCAAGTAGCCGATTACCGTCACGGTGTTCGTTCTGCTGAAGGAACGCTTTCTGGCGAGCTTTCTCCGGGATCATATGCAGATTTTATGGCTGCTGTACTGGCAAAGGACTTTGCTACTGTCTCAGCAATTACGGCCCTAACTCTCTCTGTCGCAGCATCAGGCACATTGTATACGGTTACTCGTTCTGCTGGTGACTGGATTGTTGACGGAGTTCGTGTAGGTGATGTTATTGCTCTTTCGGGTGGATCATTGAATGTAGCAAACGTCGGGAACAATATCGTTGTAGTGTCGATGACAAGTACAGTTCTAACTGTTCTATGCACTTCGTCAACTGCTCTTTTTGTTCAAGCCGGTATTGCTGGATGTACAGCGACAATTCGTGGTAAGACAACTCTCGCTCCTCTAACTGGACACACGGATGACAGCTTCACTTTCGAAGAATGGTATTCTGATATTACTCAATCTGAAGTCTACACAGGTAATAAAGTCGGATCAATGGCTGTTAAGCTTCCTGCTACCGGTCTTGTGACTGTTGACTTTAACTTCATGGGCAAAAACCTTGAACAAACAGGAACAAGCCAATACTTCACGTCCCCAACTGCTGCTGGAACAACTGGTATTTGTGCTGCTGTTTCAGGTGCATTGATCGTAAATGGTGCTGCTGTTGCTGTTGTTACATCAATGGACTTCACTGTTGAACGTGGTCTTGAAGCGGCTAACGTCGTTGGTTCAAACTTCGCTGCAAGCGTATTCACTGGACGTATTAAGGCAACAGGGAATATGTCTGTGTACTTCCAAGATGGCGTATTCCGTGATTTGTATAACAATGAAACAGTCGCCTCTGTGGTCGTAGCTCTTTCAACTGATTCTTCAAAAACTGCTGATGTGATTACATTCACATTCCCTCGTGTCAAACTTGGCTCTGGTTCGAAGAATGACGGAGAAATGGGTATTGTTCAAGATAGCTCTTTTGTGGCTCTTCTGAACACAGATACCACTGCTGGTCTTCCTGCAACAACAATTAAAGTAAATGACACGGCTGTCTAGTTTTAGTTAGTCGGAAACTACTAAACCCTCCTTGGATTTTCCTTGGAGGGATTTTTTTTTGTTTTTAGTGCCCTAAGCACTTGATTTCTAAAATATTATGTGGTATAATTAATGCTTAATTTCCGATTAACAATAACCTACAAGGAGGAATGCTAATGGCATTTGATCTATCTAAAGTAAATCTGCAAGCTTCATCAGAAGTTGGACACGAATTTCAACTAAAACTACCAGATGGGACACCTATTGATGGTGTATTCATCAAAGTTCGTGGAGCCAATAGTAAGATTGCGCTCGATTTACAGAAAAAGAAATTCAATGAACACCAAGTTCGTCAATCAATGGCAAAGAAGCGTGGAAAAGAACCCGATCCTTTAACGATTGATGAAGTGGATGCTCTTTCGGTTGAAACAGCAGTAGCTCGTACTATCTCTTGGCGTGGATTCGAGGAAAAGGGAGAACCAATCCCATTCTCTAAAGAAGAAGCTGAACGTATTTACAGTGATCCGGGTTTTGCTTGGATTCGTGAACAAGTATTGGAGGAATCGAATATCGTAAGCAACTTTCTCTAATGAAGAGATAGAGCAAGCGAGAGATTTTGCCGAACAAGAGTTCAAACTGTCCTCAAGTACAAAGGACGGCACCACAATCAGGGATCAATTGAATAATGTATGGAGACAAACCGGAATCAAGCCAAAAGAGCTTGATGAATTAATTGAACTTCCTGAAAGTTGTAAACTATGTTGGAACTGGTTTTTATCTCTAAACCGGACAAGACCAGTTTCGATGCAGGCTTGTGCAATTACATACCTAGAAATAAAGGCATTCTTTGATCTTCAAGGAATTGAACCACAACCAGAAGAAGTTGACATGATTGTGTTATTCGATTCTATTGCAATGAAAGTAATGCAAGAAGAGCATAAGCGAAAATTACCTAAAGAAAAAGGAAAAGAAGAGTAACTTAAAGCCCCTTAATTGGGGCTTTTTATTCGGTGCTGAAAATGGACTTAACAAAACTAAGATTTAACGTCGATACGGCTGCACTCGATGAAGCAATTAAGAAGCTAGATGAAGTAGCAGCAGCCACAAAAAGAATTTCCAAAACCTCAGTATCGACAGGTACTGGGGCTTCTGACGTTACCGCAGCAGCAACAAAAAGAGTTAAAGCTGAAAAAGATATACAAAAAGCTGTTGAGGAAACAGCGGATAAATCTGGTAAAGCGGAAGCTAGTTATGTAAAGCGCCTGCTTGAAACCGAACGCTTAAAAACAGAATTCATGGCTGCAGAAAACAGTCGCGGAACTTCTGCTATTTTAGTTCGTGCTAAACTTGCCAAAGCTACTGAAGAAGAAATCAAACTTCTCGAAAAGTACCGTGACACGCAGCAATCACTTATCGGCGGCGATGCTTTCGATAAATCAGTTGGTGCATTGAAACTATTTAAACAAGAATTACAAGTAACTCGTGAAGTTGCTCGACTAATGAACCAAGAACTTGGTTTGTCAGTGAATCAACTAGAAAAAGTCGCTAGAGATAAACTTCGTTTTATCGAAACTACTAAAGCCCAAGGGTTGTCAATGTTCGGAACCCGTGATGAAAATGGCAACGTAGTTAACCGTCAAACACAAGAATTACAACGTCTACAAACTTCTCTAATTGGTGTAGCACAGGCCGAAAATCGTCTCCGTAATTCAATTGATGAAAGAGTCAAAGCAGAACAAGACTCTGTACGCGCTACAAGTTTTGTTACTAAAGAATTAAATCGAGTTGAATTTCAAGTACAGGAATTAAATGGAACTCTTGGTAAGAGTGCCACGAATAGCCTATTCAAATTTAAAACTGCTCTTGCGCAATCAGGACTTACTGCTGATGAACAACTAGCTGCACTAAAGCGATATGAATTAGCTATTGAGCAAATTAACAAAAAGACAGTTAACTCTGACAAAAGAGTAGACTATATTACTCGTGCTGTCGGACCACAAATTACTGACATCTTTGTTGGCTTGTCAACAGGACAATCTCCTATGACGGTCTTGTTACAACAAGGTGGACAATTACGAGATATGTTCGGTCAAATGAAGATCGAAGGAAACGACATGGCAAATGTTATGAAAAACGCCATGTCTTCTATGCTCGTATCAATTAAAGACGTAGCAAAAGCTATGGGTCTGCTTGTCTATGGTGCTGTGAAAGATAGTGCTCTTTATCTTGGAAGAATGACATCAAACTTGCTTGGAGTAAGCAGAGCTTTTGATACGATTCAAAGAAATGCAGCAGCAGACGTATTTAATGGTGTTGCTGGTGCGTCGGATAAACTAGCTGCTTCACTTAGAATGCAGACACTTGTTACTGGCGCTATGTCAGCAGGTATTCTTTTAGTTATTACTGGTTTAGTAATTCTGGCTAAAGAAATGTATGATGTAATGAAATCCTCTACACTTCTTAACCAAGCTGTTCTTACTACTGGTGCGTCTATTGGCCTGACTAAAAATCAAATGGTTGATTTAGCTAAATCAATGCATGATACTGGTAAGAGCACATCTGCGCTATTAGGTGTATTTACTGAAATTGCATCTGTTTCTGGATTTACACAAAAGCAATTTGAAATGATTGCTCGTAGTGCAATTGACATGGAAAAGTATGTAGGTGTCGCAGTAAAAGATACAGTGGCATCTTTCAAGGCCATCAAGGATGACCCTATCAAGGCTTCTGAAGAATTTGCTCAGGCAACAGGGAGAGTTTCATTAGCTGTCGTTCAACAAATTCATGATTTAGAAAAATTAGGAAAACATCAAGAGGCAGTTGCACTTGGTTTGAAAGCTGTTAAAGAAGCTAATGAC
>ERZ650304.550-NODE-550-length-19030-cov-5.118103_pt1 | contig 19030 bp, 20 predicted proteins | sample MGYA00376240_ERZ650304 | MGnify/ENA primary metagenome ERZ650304 (study PRJEB26733, sample SAMN07839271) | wastewater metagenome | biome: small river; feature: stream; material: water | place: USA: North Carolina | collected 2016-03-01 ...
ATTCTCTCTTAAACACGGCACTAGAAATATCACTCGAAGTGATACCATTATTCTTGTTATTGCCTTGCTGGCAGTACTGATATGGTGGCAATTAGATAATCCGGTGATTGCGGTACTTATTGTTTGCGCTATAGATGCTTTTGGTTATATTCCTAGTATTAGGAAATCATGGAATGATCCTTGGGGTGAAACGATACTTTCTTGGACCTTATTTTCTATTGGTAACATCTTTGCAATAATTGCTTTGACTGATTACAATATTTTAACTCTTAGCTATTTGATTACGATTACAGTTTGTAATGTGTTTCTTGTTGGGGTTTGCCTGTGGAGACGAAAAGGTTTAATATAATAATATGAAAAAAGTAATCCTAGCTTCAACATCACCTCGTCGAAAAGAACTGTTTGAAAAAACAGAGATTCCTTTTGAGATTGTTGCAAGTAGCTATGAAGAAGACATGGCTTTAGCAATGTCACCAAAAGATTTAGCCATGCATCTTTCTCGGGGTAAGGCTGAAGATGTGGCAAATAAATACCCAGATGCGGTGGTTATTGGCGCTGATACTTTTACTTGCTTAGGTAATGAAGTTTTTGGTAAACCCCATACGAAAGAAAAAGCCAAAGAAAGATTACTTATGTTAAGTGGAAAACAACACTCAATAATTACTGGTTTTACTATTATTGAAAAATCAGCAAATAAACTAGTATCTAAAGCAATGGAGACGAAAGTATTTTTTAAGGATCTAACTGAACAAGAAATTGATGATTATGTTGAAACTGGTGAACCACTAGATAAGGCTGGAGCATATGCAATCCAAGGTTTAGGCGGTAAATTAATTGAAAAGATTGAAGGTAGCTATGATAATATAATTGGCTTACCAGTTGATGAAGTTTTAGAAGAATTGAAAGGATTTGGAATTGAAAAATAAAAAATTATGAAAAATATTACGTTCATCACAGGAAATCAAAACAAGGCAGACTATTTGTCAAAATATTTGGGATTTGAAGTACAACATCTAAAATTAGATTTAGATGAGATACAATCATTAAGTTTAGAAAAGATAGTCGAGCATAAAGTCAGACAAGCTTATGAGAAAATTAAATCTCCAGTAATTGTTGAAGATGTCTCTTTGGTTTTTGAAGCGATGGGAAATTTACCAGGCCCCTTCATAAAGTTTTTTATGGAAGAAATGTCATTTGAAGATATTTGCAAATTACTTGATGGTAAATCCAGGAAAGCTGTTGCCAGTTGTGTATTTGGTTATTACGATGGTAATCTCCTAAAGTTATTTAAGGGAGAACTTAATGGTTTAATTCCTGAAAAACCAATGGGCGAAAATGGCTTTGGGTGGGACAAGATTTTTGTTCCAGAAGGTTATGATATTACCAGGGCCGAAATGGCAGAAGATGACGATAAAATTACTTATCTAAAAATAAAACCTTTTGAGGAATTGAAAAAGTTTTTAGAAAGTATTTAGATATTATAATTTAATTAGAGGAGTTCGTTCTGTATGGTAGAATACAGAAGTTAAAGTTAACCTTTAATTTTGTCGATATGGTCTCTTGAGATTTTACGAACCTTAACCTTTTTGTGACCCTCATTAATTAATCTAAGCAAGCGATGCATACCATCTAAAATCACTAATTCTCCTTTAGGATTTTCCATTATATCTATGGGATATTTTATATCAGCATTAAAAATACGTTCTTTATGTTCGGGGTATGATTCTATGTCACCCAAAACTATACGAGGTAATAGGTTATATTTTCCACCTTCATAAGACCAGAAAGGAACATCTAAATGCCATTCCAATTCTGAAACATCTATATCTTCAATTGGGGCAACTAAAGACCATAATTTCTCATTATCCCAATGAAAATCCATACCATGCTCTTAATATCTCTTTCGGGAGTTTTTTGTGGTCCTTTCTCATTTTTAGATCATACCAGTTCTAATGTCTATTATCAAAACAAGCGTGTATTGACATTTATTGAAATATAAGTAATATAAGGAGTATTGAGAAGGCAATAATTATCAACAGCTCCAACTTGTTTTAAGCACAAGGAAAAACTGTTATAATTTAGTTACGGATAATTAGACAAAATAAAAGAGTCCGCCAGTAGCTACTTGACGAACCCTTTTGAAAAACAAAAACAATTTTACTAAACACAATTACTGATCAAGTAATTGTGTTTTAGTTTCAATTAAGAAACTAACTGAACCAATGTATAGGACAGAACGGAGGCCAAGATTTATATCCATAGTCCCGTGCGTCTCTACACACCCCATTTGGACACATAATGCGACGGAAGATTTTTCTTCTGCCACATATATTACAAATGGGAAGTTTTTTACTAATCATTATGATTTTGTAAAAAATAACTTATAATCGGTTATCAAAGATACTATCGCTCGACCTGTACCAAGCTCAGTGCTTTAAGCGTTATGCAATGAGGTCACCAACAAAAAACACAAGTTCATAATCTTATTGATTATTTACCAAATCATTGAGCGATTTGATGTTGTTCTCTTTAAGATATGTACCCAGATGCATATCACTTCTAACACCTAAATCCAGATTGTATTTCTGTTCTATTGTGCCAATATGAGTATCATCACGCTTGTCGCGTAATTGACCATCATTATTCCGTGATCTGTATCCTTTCATTCCTTTTGCGTCTACTGCCATAAGTTCAAAAAAGTATTACTACTAACTCTGACTAAAAGTCCTCGAGGCGTTTGTTGTTAATCAACTTATTAAAACCGCCCAGTTGATACCCAATTTGGGTATTAGATACTAACTGTACAATTCTAACTTCTTTTATTTTTGTGATCTCACTAATTAGTATTAGTGTGTGTATGGTTAGAAAACAAAAAAACACCAACAAATCTTTGCACAATGCTGGACAAGCGTTAGAGATTTCTCCCTAAACTAATCCCAGTGGAAGCTGGTACATGACGATTTTTAGTCATCTTGTCCCAGCACCGTGCGAAAACCTTTTGGTGTCTTTGTTCGGTTAGCTGTTAATCATTGTGCCTCCTTTTTTATGCTTAGATCCTTTCCAAATCTATGCGGAGAAAAAAACTATTTACTTTTCAATCTACTTAAACAGTATACCAGATTGCAAAATCAATGCAATATATTTAATACTATTACCTATATATTATAGCATATTCCAATACAAAATGCAAGCACTATTTCAAGAAATCTTTACAGTTCTTTAAGAACGGTAGTGCACTCATACTTTGTATCGGTATTGATTTTCCAGCCATTCTATTAATTCAAATTAACTTTTTATTAGTGGATAGCTAGCTACAAGAAGCATCTTTTCGCAATTTGGACAAGAAACACTTAGGCCATCATGGCTATCAGTATCAATCCAATTACTTGATTTTGGTGTGCCTTCCCAATTACAAACAGAACAATTAATAGGCATATCTTCATTATAATCCGAGTACTCAATCATTTTGGCTGGATACTGAGACATAAATGATCCAATTGACTGAAGTTTTCTTGCAACATATCTCAAATCATCTGCCAATGGACTTTCGGACCAATTTTTTATAATAGCTGTGATTGTTAATAAATAATTCTGCAAAATCTTCTCTTTTGTAGCATTGAACCTCTCAAATGTTTGTTCACCTTCTTTTTCATGGTCATCAATAATTTCTGATGTATTAGCTATAATATCTGCAGACTTTAGTAATAGGGATTCACGTGAGAAAGTTTTAATATGCTCTAGCGCCTCAGATTTTCTTTCTTCCCAAGATAAAGATTTATTTTGCTCAGTTACACTCAAAACTAAATCTGACACATTTTGCCCAAATATATCCGTAATCATTTCTTTTGTAACTTTATTTTCTGGAGTACTGTCTTCAATTGTATCGTGGAGTATTCCTGCAATCACAAGATCCTCTGTAGCTCCTGTTCTAGCTAGTATAAGCCCTACGGTGAGTGGGTGAGTGATATATGGAATATCTTTACCTTTTCTTTTTTGCTTTTGGTCTATTTCGTGAGTTTTGGTTGATAATCTTATAGCTTTTTGTATACGTGATGTATATATCATAATATGATTATAATTTAATATTACTTTTAATGCCATCCCTATAAAATCATTTATGGGTACTTCTTATTTCAAAATATCTCCCAAATCCTTCCAGCCCTTTAGGGCTGTAGTATATTCATATTTTGTATCAGTATTGATTTTCCATCCATTTGAGCCGTCTTGGACCGCGATACCGCCATAATACCCTTTCTTACCTTTGAGCCACGCTTGGAGCGATTCAGCGCGTTCTTTCGCCCCTTTTGCAGTATCTCCACCCTTAGTATCAATTATATAGATACCTTTTGATGTTTTTATAATCCAGTCAGGATAAAATAAGCTCTCTTTATTCTTTGTCAGATCGTGATATGGAATAGAAAAAAACTCGCTACCTGAATCGCCATTTTTATACCACCAAAGAATATTCCCATTTTCTTCAAGGGATTTTATAAAGTTTGTTTCATTTTTCTTGCCATTGTATTCTTTCTCTATAAAAAATGGTTGCATAGCACTTCTCTTAACTTTCATTTCTTCGTATTGGTCAGTGTAAAAAAGTGATGGTCTTGGTATTTCAATTTGTTCGGTTCTCTTTGAGCGGTCTGATTTACGATTTACTTCTTGCTCGCGAATAGGACGATATGTCGCTAATGCTTTACCGATAACATTACTTAAAACACTATTTACCTTTAGAAAATCACCAACAACAATATGGTAGATTTCTAATCTTTGTTCTTTCAATAATCCGAGAAGCCACACATTCAAAGCGGTCTTTAATTTACCCCAAGAACGCTCTGGGGCAAACTTTTTATCTTCATCAATTTGCTTAGCAATACTATTGAAACAAAATAGATTATATAATCTTTCTAAATCGTGCTGAGACATTTCTTGCTCATAACTACTACCCTCAGCAAGAAGCTCTTGTTTGAAATTATCATAATCATCAATCTCAACATCAACAATCAAACCATTCGTCACTCTTTTATTTAAGACAAGTTTCTTATCAGTCAGTTTTTTTGTAATACTTACTTTAGTATCTTTCTGAGAAATACCAAAGTACTCGTTGGCCGTTTTCTTGAAAGTTTCTTGGAAACTATCACCCAAGTCATTATAGTCAGTACGGCTCATAAACACTGAATCAAGAATTATCGGTTGAATAGATTGTTTTCTATAACTTCCATTGATCGACGGTCTATTTTGTTCAGCAGATTTTGAATAACCAACAAGAACTTCATTGCGCTTGTAATTTGTATATAAATAACCAAGATTAAGTTCTGGTATTGGAAAATGTGTACCGAGTGGCATACGCAGTATACGTCCTACTGTTTGGATAGCAAAAGTAGCATTCTTTATTTCTCTAAACATAACTAGAACACTCGCACGTGGACAATCCCAGCCAGTAGCTACTGCTTGTTTGAATAATAAAAAAGAAACTGTAGAATTGTGCTTTTCTATATCTTTAAGATTAACTTTATCATCCGATAACCAAACTGCTATTTCATGCTCTGTAACACCTTGAGCTTTTAGAAAACCAGTCACAAAATCTTGCTTATTATCGTTCGTCCCTTTACTTGCTTTGTCATCGTTTGGTAATTGAATTAAAACCAAAGGATTTATATTAAGTTTCAGTTCCTCTTTATAATAATTAGAGAGTTCTTTTCTTTTATTAAAAGCTAAAGTAAGTAATGCTTCACTGTCATTCAAATCTTTCATTTCTTCTAAATCTTCTTTCGTTTGAAAGACAATTTTCTCTTTAATTAAACCCTCTCTAATAACATCTTTTCGGTCAACATCAACAGTGATACCTTTGGTCTGAGGAGTAGCAGAAACACCAATGATAATTCTTGGTTTAATAACATTCTTAATCAAATCACTAGCAAGAACTGTGTCAGAAGCAATATGCTCTTCGTCAATAATTAGCACGACATCACGTTTAAGAAGATGTGTGTTTTCTAAGTACATATCAAAAGTAGTGTTTGACTCACCCTCAGTACGGAGTTTCCTGTTATCTTTTGCCTTTGAAACAAGTTTCTGCCAGTTTATAAAAAATACTCCACTTCTAGGTATATTGCCGTCTTGTAAACTATTCATATCAACAAGAGGATTTTCGCTTGCCCCGCCATAATAATCAAAGAGTTTTTCTTTTGATTGCATTGCAAGAGAATCAGAGTTTGTTATCCAAATAAAGCCAACATCAGCGCTTGAGAAGCGTGGGTCGGAAACAATATCCCTTAAGAACTGAGCCATCATTATCGTCTTACCTGAGCCAGTTGGTGATTTGAAAGTCAGGTTCACATTTGTATCGCCAAGTTTCCATAGTGTCAAAAACTTGTCTTTGAGTTGGGATATAGCTGTTTCTTGAAATGGTTTTAGTGTAAGCATAAAATTATAGGCGATTGATTTCTTTATAAACTTCAAGTATAGGTTCGGGAATGTCCTCGACACGAATCAAACTCGAACTATATTCATTCTTGTACTCATTTTTACCCCAGCCAAAAACATAAAGAACTGCTGGAGTTTTTTCTTTCTCAAGTTTAGAAATAAGTTCTTTGATTTTTGTCTTATCTTCCTTGAAATAAATAGCGGTCTTCTTATCTTTGCCTTCAAAAATCTGCCACCAGTCGTTTTTCTCTAATTCCTTAAGCGTATCTTCTCTCACGGCAATCATTTCACCTGCTTGATAAGTGACTTTGATTTTTGCTTCATCAGAAATCTTATGTAGTTTGTCTACATTTACAAGATCAGTTTTGTAGTACGACAAATTGCCACCAAGACCATCAATCTTTTCACCTTTCTTGCTTGTATAACCCTTAACAATTCTTTTGACACGCTCGTAAGTCACTTCTTCGCAGATATTATTTTCATTATTAGTGCAGAGAATAAACTTACGATTACCGCCATCTTGTTTATTTAATTCAAGAACAGCATGACCTGTTGTACCAGAACCAGCAAAAAAATCTAAAACAATGGAGTTCGGATCGGTACTTATAATCTTAATGGATTGCATAATTGCATAGAGAGATTTCGGATATTGAAACATCTCTCTTTTTGGCAAAATCTCATTCAGCATTCTTGTGCCGTGTTCACTTGCAGAAAACTCAGATTCATACCAAATAGATTTTGGAGGTTCACCATCTACGCCACCCCTAAACTTATAATAAACCTGAATACCATTTCTTGTTTCCTGACACCATAGATCACCATTTTTATACATTTCATCAATCGCATCTTTACCTCTTCGCCATATTCTTTTCTCTCCCATTGGGTCAATAGGCAGTATTTCAACCTTAAGTTTATCCTTAGAGCTAACTCGTCCAGTTTTTGGATCATAGTAAATAGGAAAAAATCTATCAGCTAAAACACCTCCTTTTTCGGCTTGGCTATCAATTCCTTGTTTACGCAGGTTACCCGGCGAATACCAACTACCATCAGTATCTTGAACATACTTGTGGCTTTTATCAGCAAACTCTACATCAAGGTTTTTTATGAATGAATCTTGATTCCCAAAAAACAAAGCATACTCATGAACTTGTGCAATTTTTCTCTTAGTTTTTCGTCCGCTCGGATTATTTCTTATAACAACAGTACCAAGATGATTGTCTTCTCCAAAAATTGAATCCATTAAAAGCCAAAGTGTTGGCAATTCGTAGTCATCAATCGTCACGCAAATTATTCCATTATTACTAAGTAGTTTCTTTGCGAGTTTCAATCGCTTTTCCATAAAAGAAATCCACTTTGAGTGACGAAAGGTGTCCTGAGAATCAACATAGTCGTTATTATATTTCCAATCAGTAGCACCAGTGTTGTATGGCGGGTCAGCGTATATGACATCAATCTTACCTGCGTGTGTGTAGTTCAAAACAGAAAGAGAGTGATAATTGTCGCCCTCAATCAAAAGATTGTTTGGTGCTGAATTATCAGAAACAATTTTTCTATTCTTAACTTCTCTTAGAATCGGTATATTTTCCTGACACTGTAAAACAACATCTTCTGGTTTATCTTCCCAGATGAGTCCATATTTTTTATCCTTGAGTTTTTTAATCTCTAACTCAAGCTCTGAAATACGAGCGAGGAGCTCTTTTTGTATTTGTAATTTATCTTTAGACATAAGCATCCGTTAGGGATACCTAAAAAACAAAATAGGCACCCCAATAACGAGGTGCTGACAGACGAATGGTATTAACCATCAATCATGTTTCCTCGTATTGGAATGCCAATACTGGTCACGATTGATGGCAAAAATTACCATATTTCTTAATACCTTTATAATTCATCTGTCAGCATTTCTAGTTTAACAAATTTTGACAAAGTACGCCAATGTAAAGTAAAGTAAAGATATGACCACAGATGTTAGGGATGTACTTACTCATCGATATATCACTTTTATAAACAGAGAAACTCCTTGGGCTTTTTTTGTGGGGCTTTCAGATTATATTGATTATATTTTAGGGACCCCACAATTTTCTTGGACTATTGAACGTGAATTTGCTAAACGCAATTCCGAATATAAACTTATAGAAACGTATGAAGAAAGTACTATTTCTGAAATGGATGAAGTGAGAGACAAACTCCTTGGTGTAATAAAAAAGAGAAAGGTAAATGTTAATGATTTTTCACGAGAAAAATCTCTTTTTCCATCTATAAGACATCCAGATGCAGAAAATATAATTGAGCATATGCAAATGTTTTATGACGGGGTTATTAATCTTAATGGTTTTCGTTCAGATAATATTAATAATTTTTTATTTGATATATCGGCTAACCTTTTAGAAATGGGTTATAAAAAAGATGTTGAGGAATTTATTGTTCCTGATAAAGAATATCAGGAATACTACCAGCGTATAAATGGTAAAGATGATGAACTCTATATTACAAGAAATCAGCGAGGAAATTTTATATTCTCTAAAACATGGCCATACCGTTTTGAACAGGTTAAAAAGGTTGAAACTCAAAGGAAACTGCAACTGTGGGGTGCTTTTGAAGAAATCATAAAAATTTGGCATGCAAAAGAAGGAATTGGAAGAAATGCTTCCATGCAAGAAATATTTGAGAATTGCCAAAATGACGAGAAATACCGACTTGAAAGCGATGAAATATATGATGTTAGTAACATTGTAGCTGATATAAAACTTATTTTAGAAAATCACAGTATCAGCACCTCTCATCTTGAGTATTTTCGTATTAATGAATTAAGGCCAATAGTTACACGTATAAATACAATTCTCATAGAAAAAACCTCTGAAGAGATATACCACGAACAAATAAAATCTAAAGGTCAAACCAAGGCAATACAAAAAAACATAGAAGAGTTCAATCAAGCAATCCTAGTTGATCGAATTGATGTTTTAGGGGGCACAATAAAAAAAGAAAATAAAAATACAGATAAATTTGAAATCAATTTAGATGAAATTTTTTATAATAATAAAACGGCTATAGGTGATATAAACGGTAGAGAGTTTCGATTTAAGCCAGATAGTTCAACAGCAGAAGTTTTTTCAAGTGTATGGGGAATAATGAATGTACCGGCAAAAAGGCAAGATGTGTTAATAATATCTGGTTTTTATGAAGAAGGACAGGCTTCTGATCCTACTCGTCGTGTCGATGAGACCTATCATATAAATGATATTGCAAAATCTATTCGTCGCACCCTTAAGATTAATACAAAAAAGCTAATAAACAATGATGGGAATCTTACTTTAATTGGTAAAAAACTAAAAAATTCCAAACTGAACCAAGATGAACCAAGATGAACTATTTTCAAAATATATAAAATAGTAGGCTGATAATAAGCCTATTTTTGTTTTTTTAATTCTAAAACGCCATTAACTTATGCAAGTCAATTCCTTGCTTGATCTGTCTGTTCGTGGCGTTCAGATGGATTAAGCAAAGAGCGGGCTTGTATTATGTTACCAAAACAAGCCATCGAAGAATATAAGATTTTATACAAGAAAGAATACGGCATCATTTTAGATGACTCCGAGGCATCTTTTCGTGCCAATAATCTTGTTAATCTTTATAAAGCGGTTTTGGGGTCGAAATCTGAAATAACGAAAACGGTTGAAAAACCTCGTTGTGATTATCAGTAAAATGGCAAAAATTAATTGTCATAAAATTTATAGTTCAATGAGTTATACGATCAAAGAAATATCGGATGATTTGGGTATTAACCAAAAAACCTGTTTACGCTGGATTAATAATGGTATGAAAACGGTATCTGGATGTAGAAGGCCAATCCTTATCATGGGTTATGATGCCAAGGAATTTTTAAGGAAAAAGAACTCAAAAAAGAAAGTTAAACTAAATCGAAGTGAGTTTTATTGCTTTACATGCAAAATGGCAAGGAATGCAAAAAGGGGTTCGATTAGGAAGATAAAAAACAGAAAAACAGCTATTTGTCGTGTATGTAGTGGAAAAATGAGCAGGACAATATAACTCTCCCAAAAGGACTATATGATATTCTCTTTCCCTACTTAAATGTCCATTATTAAAGATAACTGAATATATAATAACTATGACAAAAACAATGTACGAAAACGAAAAAATCAAAAGAGATTTTTTTGATCACTTAAAGGGTGGTCAAGGGTTTTCTAAAAGCTCAGTGCGCTCTTTTGCGGAAGCAATAAATCAATGGCAAATATTTTCAAAGAATGAAGATTTTTCCAATTACAATAAATCAAAAGCGGTGGCTTTTACAGAGTGGTTAAGCTCAAGATCATCAAAAACCATATCGGGGAAAATTTCTCTTGTTACACAATATAATTATCTTCGCCGTGTGAAGAAGTTTTTTAGATGGCTATCAGAACGACCTGGGTACAAAAGTAAGGTATTAAAAAATGATATTGATTTTTTACGTCTTTCAAAAAAAGATGTTCGTATCGCGCAATCGGGTACAACAAAGAAAACACCGACATTTGAAGAAGTCAAAAAAATAATTAAAGGTATTAATCCCAAAAATGAAATAGATTTGAGGGATAGAGCGCTTATTTGTTTTGCTTTTATTACGGGTGCTCGTATTTCAGCCATCATATCATTAAAAATGAAAAACTTTGATAAAAAAAGTAAAGAAATAGACCAGAATCCTGGTGACGGAGTGAAAACTAAAAACTCAAAAAAGATACTTACTACATTTTTCCCAATCGGATGGAATGACCCAGAGGAATATTTTATTCAATGGTATGAGTATTTAGAGTCAAAAGGGTCCAAACCAGATGACCCTATTTTTCCAGCTACACTGACTTCTTTTACCACTGAAAAAATGAATTACAGCAAAGAAACCGTTGGGAATAGTTTTTGGGTCGGTACAGGCGGTGCAAGAAAAATCTTCGATAAAAGGTGTAGAAATGTCGATTTACATTATTTTAATCCACATTCATTTCGTCATTCAGTCGTTAGTATTCTTAGTAAAAACAGACTTACCGAAGAACAGAAGAGGGCGATCAGTCTTAATCTTGGACATGAAAATGTAAGTACGACTTTTGGGTCATACGGCTACGGTAGTATGAGTAATAAAGATGCAATAAAAATTGTCCAAAAGTTAAAAGATTCTGACACTGATAACCAAACAAAATCAACACTTTCAGACGAAGAAAAGGCCCTTTTACAAGGAATGATTAATAGGGGTTAATTAGTTGCTATGTAAAGAATAGTAAAGTATAATAGAACATATGAATAAAGATTTTTATACAGCACGAGATTTGGCAGATAAACTTGGGATGAACATAATGACCATTTATCGCTACATAGGAGCTAAAAAACTTAAAGCATACAAGCTCGGTAAAGAATTTAGAATTGATAAAAAAGATTTTGATGATTTTTTGAATAAAGCAAGTAATAAATAATTTATATGAAAGCCGGAGTAGAACAAAAAATAGAATACAGCGCCTATCACAGGAAATCTACAGAGTCGGAGGATCGACAAATTCTTTCTATTGAGTCCCAAATTGATAAATCAACTGAGATGGCTAGGGCGCTCGGTGTTAAACTAAAAGAGGAGCATCTTTTTACTGAATCAAAATCAGCTAAGATAACAAACAATAGACCAGAGTTTACAAAAATGGTTAACCTTATCGAGAAAGGAAAAATTTCAGGAATTATTGTTTGGCATGCTGACCGCCTTTCACGGAATGCAATTGACTCGGCTGTTCTAATTGACCTCATGGATAGAAACAAACTAATTGAAATCGTCACCCCAACTCAAACATTTAGGAATACTCCAATAGATAAATTTATGTTTATGTTGTCCTGTACTCAAGCGAAAATGGAAAATGACAAAAAAGCGATTGATGTGAAGCGTGGAATGTCAAAAGCTGCGAGTATGGGAAATTTTCCTGGTATGGCCGCGATTGGTTATCTAAATGATAAATTTTTACCAAAAGGACAAAAACATACTAGTAAGGACCCTGAACGTTTCGACATGGTACGTAAGATGTGGGATCTAATGCTTACAGGAACAACTAACCCACTTAAAATTTTAGAAATTGCTACTAATGAATGGGGATTAAGATCAAAAAATGGAAATAAATTATCCAGAAGTAATATTTATTGGCTTTTTAGAAATTCATATTATGCTGGTATTTTTGAATATCCTAAAAGAAGTGGCAACTGGCACCAAGGAACACATGAGCCAATGATTACTTTGGAAGAATTTGATCGGGTCCAAGCGATTCTAGGGAAACGTGGCAGTCCGCGCCCTAAAAGTCATGTATTTGAATTTACAGGAATGATGCATTGTGGTGAATGTAATGGAGTTGTCACTGCCGAAAATAAAACCAAATATCAGAAAAATGGCAATGTACATACTTATGTATATTATCATTGTACTAAGCGAGTGAATCACGATTGTAAACAAGGTGGAATAGAAATCGATGAGCTTAAAAAACAAATTACTAAAGAAATTGGTACCATTGAGATACCAGCTGAATTTCATAGTTTTGGTATGAAATGGTTTCAAAATGAGAATGAAAAAGAAGTTAGTAGTCAGAAAATTATTTTAGGAACAAATCAAAAAGCGTACAATATAATCGTGGATAAATTAAGCAGACTTATTGATATGCGAGCATCGGGAGAAATATCACCCGATGAGTTCGCAAAGAAACAAGCTGAGTATCTTATTGAAAAGAATGAACTTAAAAACCTTCTTGAGAGTACTGATATTCGTGTTAATAAATGGAACAGAACAGCAGATGAGATGTTTACTTTTATTGAGCAAGCACAAGATCGTTTTAAGAATGGTACTCGTCAGACAAAACGTAGTATACTTTCAACACTTGGTTCGAACCCCCTCATAAAAGACAAAATAATCAATGTAGACATAGAAAAATCCCTTCTTCCAATGAAAAAAGTTTCAATTGAGGTAAAGGCAATAAAAGAAGCGTTAGAACCTCTAAATACTATTGATAAACAAAAGGACTTTGAGCGTATCTGCTCTCAAAGTCCGATACTGTCCTCTCGGTAGGAATCGAACCTACGACCATCTCCTTAAAAGGGAGCTGCTCTACCGACTGAGCTACAAGAGGATATTATATTCTATCTTTTAAATATTTTCTTCCGAAACCAGTTTTTAAACTCTTCTCTCTTTTTACTGCTTTATTTTTATCAAGGCAAGCCTCATAATAAACAAGCTTAAAGGGAATTCTTGATTTTGTAGCTGAAACTAAACCTTTGTTATATTGATCTAGTCTAACTTTTAAATCTTCCGTAAACCCTATGTAAATCTCATTGTCTTTCAAGCTTTTCAAAACGTATGTATAAAACATAATGAAATTATAGCTCTACCGACTCCTGCCCGCAATGCTTTCAGCCTAGCTGATGCAGGCGGGGAGCTACAAGAGGATATCTTTTTATGCTAAGCTACAATTATGAAGATACCACAAAATACACCTAAAGACAAGAAAATTTGCTTGATAGCTCTGGATATCCGAAGTAGTGAAAATGTAGGGTCATTTTTTCGTACTGCGGATGCGTGCGGTGTTAATCAAATATACCTTGTTGGAATTACTCCTGCACCAATTGATAAATTTAACCGGCCGGATAGTAAAATAGCCAAAACAGCATTAGGCGCGGAAAAAAGCGTTCCTTATTTATATGAAAAAACAATAAATACTACTTTAAAAAAACTTAAAAAGGACGATTATATAATCATTGCATTGGAACAAGCTCCTAATTCTGTAGATTATCGAAAGATCATTTCTTTACTTGGTAGCCTTGCTACCAAGCTGGCGTTAATTGTGGGTAATGAAGTAACTGGTATTCCTAAAAATGTTTTATCTAAAGTTGATCATATTATAGAAATCCCAATGCGGGGTATAAAGGAATCATTAAATGTATCCGTTGCCACCGGCATTGCTCTTTATGAATTAACTCGCTCGTGGTAAAATAAGATTATGAAAAAAGAACACATATTTATAATCATTTTAATAATAATCGTTGGAGGAATTAGCGCATTAGCTATAATTACTAATAAAAGATCTAAAATTGACAAAAATCCAGAATTAACAGTAGTCTTAAATTCCGTCGCCCATGCTTTAAAGGACAGTGGTACTAAATTCTACGGTGCATCATGGTGCCCACACTGCATGCAACAAAAAGAATTTTTCAAAACAGCAGTTAAAGAATTACCTTATATTGAATGTAGTACTGCTGGGGCAGGGTCTCCACAAACCCAAGTTTGTATTGATGCTAAAATCGAAAGTTACCCAACATGGGAATTTGCTCCTGGGGTACGTGGGTCACTTGAGATTATTCCAATGGATTTGGCTAGTATTATAAATTATCCACTGGATGATAATGCTAAATTACAGCTCCAAGTTCAAAAGGATGAATATTTAGCTAAGATGGAAGCCAAACAAAAAGATGCTTATGTTAAAGAAATTGAAACTCTTAAAAAAGATTTGGCAAAATCTAAAAAATAATTATGTTAGAAATAGTTAACAAAATTTCAACATTTGGCACATTGGTAACGCTATTAGTTGCGGTGCTATCAATTTTAGCTTTAGCATTCTTCTATAAAGATAAAAATACTTGGCTAACATTTGTTAAAAAAAATGCATTAAATTTATATTTAATATTGTTAGTTGGTGCAGTAATAATAATTTTATATTATTCCGAAGTCGCATTATTTACACCTTGTAAATTATGTTGGTTCCAAAGATTATTTATTTTTCCACAAATACTTTTAATTCTTGTAGCTAAAGCTAAAAAAGATATTTCAAATATTTTTAGCTATTTGTCATGGATGACTGGTTTTGGATTAGCTTTTTCTTTAATCCATAATTATGTTTATTATTTTGGAGAAGAGACAGCTCTTACTTGTGACGCTGCTGCTAGTTGTAAAGCCTATTATGTATATGAATATGGTTTTGTAACTATCCCATTTATGGCACTGGGGTTGCTATTATCACTAGGAACAATTTTACTAATTCGTAAATATTACAAAGGTAACAATTAAATATAAACAAAAACCACCGTTAAGCGGTGGTTTTTGTTTTAGCTTTTTGAAAAACTATAAAACTAATAAATACAAAAATTGAAGCCACGATTATGGGGGTGGTTGGTTTTAAAACTGCCGCAATAAACCCAGAAAGAATAGCTGGGATTATTTGAGCCAGTGCTGTAACGCTAGCTGAGATACCCATTATTTGACCTTGGATGGTTTTGTCGGATCTTTCAGATATTAATGCATTTAAATTAGCCATAGTTAACCCAGTAAATAAACTAAAAAATGGTGGCACTAAATACAATTCCCATTTTTGGTTTGGTAAAAAGTAAGCTAATAGCATAACTGCACAACCAAACAATGAAATGTTTAATATTTGTTCTTTGGTTAATTTTTTAGCAAAGATTCTAGTTAATACGGCTTGGGTAATAACAGACCAAATACCAACATAAGCAAAAAATGTTCCAATGTTGCCTTGGCTAAAACCAAATTTAATAATTAAAAATACACTAAAAAATGTTGTAAAAAAAGTAAACCCAGCATTAAAGAAAAATGTTGTACCAAATAAACTTTTAAGCCCTGGTAAATTAAAAGCCGTAATGATGTTTCTTATGGATTTATTAAATTTTATTTTTAAGTTATTTAAATTTTTATTTGTTTCTGGTAAGAATTTCCAAATTGAAATTACATTTAAAAATGCCAATATTGCAGCAAAATAAAATGGTGTTGATGCAGTAAACCAGCTAACTAAACTTGGGTCTGATAATTTACCTCCAATAAATGGTCCAAAAATAAACCCCAGCCCAAATGCGGCACCAATCATTCCAAAATTCTTTGCGCGGTTTTCCGGAGTTGTAACATCGGCTATTGCGGCTTGGGCAACAGCAATATTCCCACCGGTAATACCATCGAAGAATCTTGAAAAGAAAAGCAGTGGAATGTTTTTAGTAATTATACCAATAGCAAATAGTATGTATGACACCGATGTTCCTAATATTGAAATTATTAGAACCTTTTTACGGCCATAACGGTCGGAGAGTTGTCCCAGTATAGGTGTGGCAAAAAATTGCCCCAATGGGAAACTAGCAATTAATAAACCAAGAATTATCAGCCCATTAGCTGGATTTGCGCTAGTACTTAAAACATAAAAAGGTGATCTAGGGTCAGCAAATAATTCGGGGATTACTGGTATTAAAATACCATAACCCAGCATATCAATAAGAATTGTTAAAAAGATTAATTTTGTTACTTTCATTTTGTTTATTTTTATTTATAAATTTGTTGGTGAGTGGGGCAGTAGTGGCTACTGCGTCCAGTAATAACGGTACGGGTAATTGTACCACCACATCCAGATTTGCTACATTTACTGCCGGTTTTGCGGTATGCATTGTGGTTGTTTTGAAATTCTCCACGCATACCGTAAATGTTACGGTAATCGCTCATTGAATCTCCACCAAAGTCTATTCCTTTTTTTAAGACCTTGAGCATTTCACGGTATAGTATTTTTCTAGAACTTTCGGGTATTTTGCTCCAAATACTTTGTGGGTGAATACTGGAACTAAACAGCATTTCATCGCTATAAATATTTCCAATCCCAGAGATTGTCCGTGTATCCATCAGTAGTATTTTAATTGGGCGATTATTTGCGGGGGCAGTATTTAATGCTTTAACAAAATCTTTATAAGAAATATCAGGGTTTACTGGTTCGGGTCCATGGCTGGACAGATGAATTTTGTGGTGGTCTTCATTTTCTAGTAATGCTATTTTTGCAAATTTACGAGTATCACACAAAACTAAATGTTTAATCTTTTTATTTATTTCTCCCTGCCCTAATTTAGGGGAGGGCTGGGGAGGGGTAAGTGTAAATACAAAATGAATAAATCTATTATATGGGTCATGTAGTGCTATATTTTTTTGTGCTTTACTTGGTACCCAACTTCCTACATTTTCAATTTTATTTTTGACTTTTACCTTTTGAATTTTGAATTCGTAATTACCCACCATCATATGCCCAGTCATTTTCATATGAATTAAAATTGTCTCCCCGGAACTTATTTTAATTAAAATATTTTTACCGCGTCTTGTAGCGCCCATTATTTTTTTCCCTTTTACGACTTTGGTAAAGTTTTTAAAATAGGGGAGATATTTAATAGTTTGATAAAAGTCTATCCGGCTGGGTTTATTAACTGCCAAATCCGTCCAGACATCGTTTATAGTCCAGCCGGTGCATTCAGTATTAATTCCATTAACAGTTGTTGTAACTTCGGGTAATTCGGGCATGTTTATCCGCCTTAACTTTTTACTTAAAATATTTTTATAAAAAGTAATTAGCGTGTTATTTAATAATTAATTTAAAAAAATTTTGGCGGATTTACATTTTTCTTACAATTTTTAGAACAGTGCGGATTACTAACTGAGTATCATTAGTATCAATATCCGGCGGTAGTTGGGATAAAGCCGATCTTATGTCTTGTGCTGAATACCCCAGTGCAGTTAATGCATCCAGCGCATCGTTAGTAACTGACCCAATGCTGTCATCATCATTAACCATGTTTTTAATTTTGTCTCTTAGTTCAAGGATTATTTTTTCAGCAGTTTTTTTACCAATGCCAGAGACTTTGGTTAAATAGTTAGCATCACCACGGCTAATATAAGTTAATAAATCATTTGGGCTAGCCAAAGACAATATCCCCAGTGCGCTTCTTGGGCCAATACCGGATATTGTAATTAAGAGTTTAAATAAATCTCGTGATGTTTTGTTGGTAAACCCATATAGTTCCTGAGCATCTTCACGGACAACAAATACAGTTAAAATAGTGACATTATCGCCAATCATTGGCATATCTATGGGTGTCATAAAAACCAGGTACCCAATACCATTGTTATCTATTACTATGCCTTTTTCATCTTTGTCTATTACTATGCCTGTTATTTGAGCTATCATAGTACCATTGTAACATATTTTAAAAACACTTCACCGAATGTCTTTTTAAAAAGTCCTCGGATCTCCTCGCCAGCAAACATAAAGGCTCGGCCAGACATTTTCAAAAAGACATTCGGCTTCGTTTGTGATTTCCCTCCCTGGTTACGGGGAGGGTTAGGTTAGGGTGTTCCTTTCCTTTTTAGCATTTTTCTGGTATAGTTATTTTGTTTGATATTGCCAGTGTCTCGGTGTATTAAATATTCTGTAGTTTGGTTCCGTGTAGCTAAACTATAATTATGAATTTTGAATTTTAATTAAATTATGCCAATTACAAAATCAGCTAAAAAAGCACTTCGTGGTTCAGTTAAGAAAAAGGCTGTAAACGACCGTGTTACAAAAGCTTATAAAGAAGTAACAAAAAGTGTTGTAAAACTTGCTAAGACTAACAAAGATGAAGCTAAAAAAATGCTTTCCAAAGCTCAATCAGCAATTGATAAAGCAATGAAGAAAGGAGTTTTGAAAAAAAATACTGCTTCTCGTAAAAAGTCTTTACTTTCAAGAATAACTAAATAGGAAAATAAAAATACCTCTTGGCTTGCCACGAGGATTTTTATTTTTTATACAAAGCCATTATG
>ERZ650304.553-NODE-553-length-18969-cov-22.847732_pt1 | contig 18969 bp, 31 predicted proteins | sample MGYA00376240_ERZ650304 | MGnify/ENA primary metagenome ERZ650304 (study PRJEB26733, sample SAMN07839271) | wastewater metagenome | biome: small river; feature: stream; material: water | place: USA: North Carolina | collected 2016-03-01 ...
GCGATGGCCTGAACGCGGCGCGCTTCCGCCTGGCGCTTGGCCTCGCGCTCGGCTTCGCGGCGGGCTTCGTCGGCCTTGATTTGCTCGTCGATCGGTCGCTCCAGCGCCACGATTTCACCCGTGATGCGCGCGGCCTCGGCGTCGATCAGGCGTGAGCGCTCCAGGGCCGGCGCCTTCAGTTCCTTGCGCTTGGCTTCCAGGCTGGTGCGCAGCTTCACGAGTTCCAGCCGGGCGGCGCGGGCTTCGTTGTTGCCCTTGGTGGTGGTCACATCCCACACCACGCCCGCAAAGCGCTGGCGCAGATCGGCCAGGGCGGCGGCTGTCGGGCTGTACTCGGCGAGTGCGCTGGTCGGCGCTTCGGTGGTGGCGGTGGTCATGCGTTCTCCAGTTGCTTGAGACTGATTGCCGGTGGGCGTTGGGCTCGAAGAATCCGCTTCATGGCTCCGATGTAGAAGCCGGCGCTGGCGTGCCCGTGTTCGTCGACAACGCTTTTTGCGTCGTCCAGCATCGAGCCGTGCAGCCAGCAGAAGCACGGCGCATGGGCCTGCACGTACTCGCGCACATCCAGGCAGCGGCAGCATGTGCGCATCACGCTCCACGATCCCTCGTACAGAGACGAGGCGCGCTCGTACCGCTCACCTCGTGCGATGAGCGACAAACACTCGTCGCAACGATGCGGCGTGCGGGCTTTGCGCGTCGTGGCGGCGTAAACGTCCGGCCGCTCGTCGAAGTCGCAGTAGCACTCAGTCATGCGGCTTGCTCCAGTTGCTCACGCTTGCGCATCACGATGTCGGTGAGCGTTGAGCGGGTGTCGTCGTCGGTGATGTGCCGCAGGTTGTCGGCTACGGCGTCGAGTGTGGCCAAGGTAGTGCATGCATCCAGCGCGGTGGCCAATGCGTCGGGGTCAGTGGCGGGCGCGGGGGGCTGCTTCTTCAGCGCTTGCACGCGGGCCTTGTACGCTGCGCCGGCCTTCGCCTTGTCGCCGTCCCAGAGCTTCGACGCCATGTCTGCGGCGTGCTTGAGCGCTTCGGGTGTCGTTGCGGCGGCGATGGCAGCGAGCACCTCCGGCAGACTGGCGGACTTGAGCGGCTGCACCGTGTGCAATGCCTTCTTGCCCTTCGTCGCTGTCAGGCTGATCTGCACGGTCCGCTCGATTCCGGTCATGTGGCTGATGCGGATGCCGCCAACCTCGGCGCCACCGAACCTCACGTTCGGATCGTTGAACAGCGTCATCGACTGGCCGGGCCACTTCCTGCCATCTTCACCCCAGGCGAAGATGAGCAGCTTGCGCATGGTCTTGCAGGGCTTGAACGGGCGCTGCTTGTCCTTGTCGTGGTGGATGATGAGCGGCTGGTCATCGCTGCCGATGCTGACATCGGTCACGGTCACGGTCATCGGCCCGGCCAGCAGTTGCTCGGCGTTGAGCTGGTCCGATTTCGGGACGATGGTCGCGCGCAAGTCGCTGATGTCAAAGGGGGGCATAGCCAATCTCCAGTTCGTTGGACCGCTGCGCCCACTTCGGCAAGCTCAGCGGCTGCAGTCCAGACCCATACGCCGGCCAGTTGCCGGTCGCCTTGCATGTGCCGTACAGGTCGAGCAGTTCGGCGACTTCCTCGAAACCTTGCGCGGCGGCTTCGGCGTCGAGGATGTAGGCCACGGCGATGAACGGGTAGCTGCTGGTCACGGTGGCGAACACGAAGGCGTCGACCGTCAGGCCCTGCGCTTCGATGCCGTTGGTGTAGTGCGCGGCCTGGCGGTGATAGCCGAACTTGGCGGCCGACTTGCCGAACCCATCCGGCGATGCGTCTGCGGTGGACTTCACGTCGAGCACCGTCACGTGCTTGCGCGTCGGGTCGGTCATCAGGTCGGGCCTGGCGCGGCACTGCAGGCCGGTCGCGGCGTCTTGCCAGAAGACGGACGACTCGGCGACAGTGAATCCGCTCGTCAGCAGCATGTGCAGGGTCGGCTCGGCGTGGATCGCCTTGATCTGCTGCTTGACTGTCTCGTGTTGCTCGGCCGTGATGATTTCTCGCCCGGCATGCGAGGCCAACCACTCTTTTCCGGCCTTGGTGCGCGCGTCGACATCATCAGGGCGCACCACATAGCCGCCCATGTTCCAGGGCTCCAGCAGCGCGGTGTGCAGCAGCGTGCCGGCCTTCATAGCCGCAGTCGGACCGAACTGCGGCCGGTCGGGGTTGTGGAACTTGCTCCAGCAGTGGAACGGCGATTCAGCCATTGCTGTCAGCATGCCGTTGCTCACCGCGTCTGTTGCGTGGTACTGCTCGGCGGGCATGTCGTAGATGATGCTCATGACTCGCTCACATCCACATTGCTGACGCCATGCGACGCGAGGTCGTCGAACGCCAACGGGTTGTCGGTGCTGCAGTCAGCGCGGGCGCCGATGCAGAACTGGATGAACTCCTCGGCCTGCTCGGGCGTTGCGGCGTCCGGCAGGTCAACGTCGAATCGAACGGTGTACGTGCTCATGATCCCTCTCGGGTAGTTGAATGGGTGGCGTCGTTGCGCATTGGTCATCGGTGACGCCGATGCGATTTCAGGGAGCCCCCGTGCGGGCCAGATCGCGCCGCCTGATGCGCTTGCCAGTGCGCGGCGCGTCTGCAGAAGATCAGTGTTTGCCGGTGGCCAGGTGCTTCGCCTCGCGCCAGCACTGGCGCAGCATCACTAGCGTCCACGTCACAGCGAGCACCGGCAGCAGGCACAAGGCCTTTGCGATGTCGACCAGCAGCGGGTCGCGGCGACGGGCGCGGGTTCCGTGGTCGAGCGGGCTGAAATTGGTTTTGTGCAGGCTCATGGCTTGATCCCGTGCAGCCGCTCAACAGCGCGGGCCAGCATTACGGCCTGAGTAGTCGACGGAACAGGCAGGCTGTAGATGTAGAACCACTCCTAGTGGAGCCGCTCTTTTGTCAGCGGCACCAGCGCAGGCGCCACGGGCGCTTCGTAGAGCGGCGTCCATGCTCCTGACTCCTTGCGCACGTCTTCCATGCGTCCGTGGATGATTGGGCCTTCATACGTACCGTCTGAGCAGTACCTGATCCACGCGACCGGCTTGCGGGAGGAAGGCGCCACGGGTGCGGCAAGGTAGGCGTTCGCCAACTTGAGTGACTGAGCGACGGCGGAATAGCGACCCAAGAAAGGCGCGCAGTCATTAGCGATGGTGTCGCGCAGTTGCTGAATCAGTTCTCGTTCGTTCATCACATCCCCCAAATCAGAGTAAGCGGCAGCGTTGAGCACACAGCCCAGAAGGCCGGCACGTTGCGGAGCGAGTCGGTCGCATTTTCCCACTGCTTGAGCGCTTGTCGCTGCTCGTAGCCAATTCGCATCACAAGCCACTGGTGGCACCAGATCAGCGAGACAAGCGGGCATATCAGGGTCGCGGCTTGCTTCACAGCAGCACCATCACAGCAGCACCAGCCAGCCCCAGTGCGCACACGCACATCGGCAGCACCCATGCCAGGCGTTCTTCGAGGCGCAGGCTGCGGGCTGAGTCGGACACGATGGCGTCGATGTCGGCGCGGGTCATGCCGTACCCCATGCCCGGCCAATGCCGGCGAGAAACTGCAGCGCGGACCAGCCGATGGCGAGCACGCACGCGGCGCGGGCCAGCCAGATCAGCCAGAGCTTGATCGTCTCGCGGTCGGCCAGCATCGCGGCGCGGCGCTCGTCGCTCATCGGCGTCTCGTTGGCGCTGTCCGGGGAGAACAGGTCGAACACCCAGCAGCCGGCATCGCGAGCCATGCGCGCGATAGGGTGCAGCGGCTTGTCGGCCGGCTCGTGCACGGCCATGGTCTGCAGCGGCGCATGGTCCGTGCGCTCGGCCAGGACATCGGCGCGGATCACCGGATCGTCGACGTTCATCAGCATGCGCTCGATGCTGGGGTCGATGATGGTGTCGCGCTGGTCGGACTCGCGCGGGTCGAAGGGCGCCGGCTTGGTGTCCAGGCGGTACGCATTGCGCAGGCTGGCGTGCGAGCTGAAGCGGCGGGCGGTCATGCTGCACTCCCGTCGTTTGTGCCAGGAACATCGGCCAGCACGAAGTCGATGCAATCTTCGCCATCGACCTCGATCGGCTGCTCTGCCGCGTACTGAGACACCTTGCCCCACACGACATCGCCGGTATCGATGGGCCACTCGCCATCGTCTTGTGCGTCCTTGCGGTACTGCTCGATCTCGTTCTCTGCCGAGCCGCGGGCTTCCGATTCGGTTTCCCAGAAATTGACGCCCATGTCAGGGCTGTAGCTGAAGAAGGCTTTGGGGCTCATGCCATCACCTCTGTCAGTGCGCTGTCATCCAGATCGAACACGCACTCGGCGTGCTTGTCTGCAATGACGTGGGCCAGATCGCGTGCAGCGTTGACACATGCCGTCGAGTCGCCTGTGAGCCCGGCAGACAGGATCGACAATATCGCGGCGTCTTGGTCCCACAGCACCTCGCTCATGGCCTCGGCCAGCGTGATGTGCTTGCAGTTGCCGGCGATGGTCGCGGCCTGCACGAGCGCCATCGGCTCGGCGGTGGTGATGGCGGCGCGGACGGCGCGGGCAAGCGCGGCCTTTGCGTCCATCTGCTGCCCTGTGCGGTAGGGCGTGGCTTGCATGTCCATTTCTCGTTCCCCTTGTTGCGGCGCGGTGTGCGCTGCGGTTGGCGCCGAGTTGTTTGCGGCATGGGGTCAACTGTAGGCGCATTTCTGCGCCGTTGCAAGCGCTTTTGTGCGCCTTGTGCGGTGCATTCGTCACGCTTTGGTGGTTGCATATCTGAGCCTGTCTGGTGTATGCTTTGACCATGGACATCAAACCTCACCTCACACGCCTGGCGAAGACGATGACGGTTGACCAGATCGCCACCGCCGCTGGCGTTAACCGAGCTACGGTCATCCGCGCGAAGTCCGGCGCGAACATTACCGTGGCGTCGTTCAACAAGCTGCTGAGCGTCAAGCCGGCGCGGCGCGGGCGTGAAATGGTCGCGTCATGAGCTACGAAGCCCACATCGACCGCAAGCTGAGCAAGGTGCCGGCAACAGGCATTGATGGCGCCTTCGTGCTGCCGTCTTCCATGTTCCCGCATCAAGCTGCACTGACCGCATGGGCGTTGCGCCGTGGTCGCGCTGCCGTCTTTGCCGACACCGGCCTGGGCAAGTCCCGCATGCAGTTGGCGTGGGCTGATGCTGTGCAGAAGCACACGCGCCGGCCAGTGCTGATCCTGGCGCCGCTGGCGGTAGCGGCGCAGACCGTGCACGAGGGTGCAGACATCGGCGTTGAAGTGGCGCACTGCCGCGACGGCGCCGAGACTGCCGGCCAGAACATCGTCATTACCAACTACGACCGGCTGCACCGCTTCGACCCCGACCAGTTCGGCGGCGTAGTGCTGGACGAGTCGAGCTGCATCAAGCACCACGACACGAAGACCCTGCGCACGCTGCTGCAGGCGTTCACACAGACGCAGTTCAAGCTGTGCGCAACTGCCACGCCAGCCCCCAACGACTGGACCGAACTGGGCACTCATGCCGAGTTCCTGGGCGTGTGCACGCGCCAAGAAATGCTGGCCGAGTTCTTCACGCACGACGGCGGCGATACGAGCGTGTGGCGCCTCAAGGGACACGCCCGGCACATCTTCTGGCAGTGGATCAGCCAGTGGGGGGCGATGGTTCGCAGGCCGTCCGATCTTGGCTTCGATGACTCGCTCTACAACCTGCCGCCGCTGCATCTGCACGAGCACACGGTAGCGACTGAAATGCCATTGATGGGGCAACTGTTCGCCAGCGAGGCGCAGGGCCTGAGTGAGCGCCGCGATGCGCGCCGGATGAGTCTGGCTGACCGGGTGGCCGATTGCGCGAGCATCGTCAACTCCGACCGCGAGCCGTGGGTGGTCTGGTGTGACCTAAACGCCGAGGGCGAAGCACTACGCAAGGCAATCCCCGGCGCCGTCGAGATTGCCGGCGCCGACTCGACCGAAGTGAAGGAGCAACGCCTGCAGGACTTTGCCGAAGGTCGAATCCGTGTTCTCGTGACCAAGCCCTCCATAGCAGGGTTCGGTTTGAATTGGCAACACGCTGCGCGCATGGCATTCGTCGGTGTGACTGACTCATTCGAGGCCTATTACCAGGCTGTGCGCCGCTGCTGGCGCTTCGGTCAGAAGCGCGACGTGCATGTGCACATCTTCGCCAGCAGTGCGGAGGGCGCCGTCGTTGCGAACCTCAAGCGCAAAGAACGGGACGCCCGAGAAATGGCCGAGAGCCTGGGCGCCGAGACCCGCGATGCCGTCATGCAGAGCGTGACCGGCACGAAGCGGCAGACAAACACCTACAACGCAGGCCGCCGCGTGGCTGTGCCTGCATTCCTCAAGGACGCAGCATGAATTGCATCAGTCAAGTCGTCACCGACCGCTACACGGCCATCCATGGGGATTGTGTGGACGCCCTGCGCGGCTTGCCCGATCACTGCATCGGGTACAGCATCTTCAGCCCGCCGTTCGCCAGCCTCTACACCTACAGCAACAGCCCGCGTGACATGGGCAACGTGCGCGACGATGCGGAGTTCTTCGAACACTTCGACTACCTCATCGCCGAGTTGAAGCGCGTCATGAAGCCGGGTCGCAATGTGTCCTTCCACTGCATGGACATGCCGGCCAGCAAAGAGCGCGACGGTCACATCGGCCTGAAGGACTTTCCCGGCGACCTGCTGCGCGCGTTCCAGCGTCACGGCTTCATCTTCCACGCCAAGGCCACGATTTGGAAAGACCCGGTTACCGCGATGACCCGCACCAAGGCGCTGGGCCTGCTGCACAAGTCGATCCGCGAGCGCAGCGAAATGTGCCGCATGGGCATCCCGGACTACCTCATCACCGTTCGATCGCCTGGCGAGTCCGAGCATGTCACGCACACGTCGGACGAGTTCCCCGTGAGCCTGTGGCAACAGGTGGCCAGCCCGGTCTGGATGGACATCAACCAGTCGGACACGCTGCAATACATGAGCGCCCGCGACCATGACGACGAGAAGCACATCTGCCCGCTGCAACTCGAAGTGATCCGCCGCGGGATTATGCTGTGGACGAACCCGAACGACATCGTTCTCAGTCCGTTCATGGGCATTGGCAGCGAGGGCTACGTCGCACTCGAAATGTCGCGGCGCTTCGTCGGCGTCGAACTCAAGGCGAGCTACTTCAAGCAGGCAGCGCAGAACCTGGCGCGCGTGCGGGCAAAGTCGGCCGACTTGTTCGCGCAAGAGGCTGCGTGATGGACATCACCACCCCCATCACCACCGGCGCCTGGATTGATGTCCTGCCCGAGCCGGTGCTGTACGCGACCAAGGCGTCCAAGCCCCGGCCGCTGAGCCACGCGGACGGCGAGATCAGCCGGCACTACCCACCCTTCGACAGTAAGGCGCTTTCCCTGGCGAGAACGGTCTACGAGATTGACGCGATCACGGACAAGCTCGTGAAGGATGGGCTGGCGCGGGATCGCTCCGACACGTCGATGCTGACTGCGCTGCGGGATGAGGCGGCCAGGCGCTACGGGAGCCGGAAGTGATGGGATCAGACTGCGACGACAGCCGCGCCCCAGCGCCGGCCAGCCGCGATGACGTACTGCACGCCGGGATGATCCGCGAGGGCCTGCGCATCGCACGCGGGCTCACTGCGCCGGCTGATGTGCACACGCTGGAGCCGATGGGCGAAGCATTCGAGGGCGCGTGGTGCTCGGACAGCGAAGGGGGCGCCCATGACTAGCCTACCCGCAACCGTCGCCCGCTGCGACGGCGTGCTGATCGACGGCGACTGGCGCGAGGGCTGCGAAACATGCCTGCGCCGAACATCGGGAGCACCTGTTCCCGAGATGGTGCCGCGCATCGTGCCCGAGCCGATCTTGGCGTTCGAGTGCTTCGCGCTGCTCGACCCGATGGACGCCATGCGCGCCGGGCTGGATCTGGGAGATGCGCCGTGAGCGCCTACTACAACGAGTTCGACAAGAACGCCGCCGCCTGGCTGCGCGAACTCATCAAGGCCGGGCACATCGCTGACGGCGAAGTCGACACAAGGAGCATCGAGGATGTCCGAGCAGATGACCTTCTGGGATTCACCCAATGCCACTTCTTTGCCGGGGTTGGCGGATGGTCACTCGCCTTGCGACTTGCGGGGTGGCCGGACGACCGCCCAGTTTGGACAGGGAGCGCGCCATGCCAGCCATTCAGCGCCGCAGGGAAAGGTGCAGGCGCCGACGACGAACGCCATCTCTGGCCGGTCTTTTACGGGCTCATCGACGCATGCCGGCCCCCCATCATCTTCGGAGAACAAGTCGCGTCATCCGTTGTCGTCGGAAGATCGCAGAAAGCTCCGCGATCGGGAGTACGGGCGGGCCTACAGGATGCGTCACAGGGCCAAAGACCTGATCCGACATGCAAAGGTGAGAGCGGAGAAGAAGGGGGTCGCGTTCGACTTGGACGAACACGTCGAGAAGATTCAGGAACTGATCGACACGGGGGTTTGCGAGGTGACCGGGCTTCCACTCAATCTGGATGGCGGAAGGACTTGGGACAGTCCGAGCTTGGACAGAGTGAACCCATCTGCGGGCTACCTCTTTTCAAATGTCAGGGTGGTGCTTCATGCCCTGAACGGTGCGATGGGGGATTGGGGAGAGAACATCGTTATCAAGATGGCGAAGGCGATGATGAAACGTCGGAGCGACGCCTCGAACGAATTCTCAAGGCGCATTGGTGCGAACCTGAAGGCCCAGTTGAGTGGGCTTGGATCGATGTTGTACGAGCTGACTTGGAGCGAGCACGTTACGCCTTCGGGGCTTGTGATGTCCCGGCTGCGGGCGTCGGCGCCCCGCACATCAGGCAGCGGCTCTACTGGTGTGGTGTCGGCCAGGCCGACACCAGCGGCGCGCGACTGGAAGGGCTCAACGCTGGAGCGCTGGGGTACGAACGCGCGACCACTCAACGAGGTGGCGGTGTTGTGCGGATGGCCCACGCCGACGAGCGCGCTGGCCGGCAAGGGCGTGCGGACATTCGAGGGCGGGCTGATCGAGGCGATGCGCAATCACGGGCCGGATCTGGCGGCGATGGCATGCATGACGCTGACGGGCGCGGCCCGGTCGGCGGATTCTGGGCCGGCGCTGACTGGCTCCCCTGTCGGGACAACAAGTGGCGGCCAGTTGAGCCCGGCACATTCCCGCTGGCTCATGGGCTACCCGCCCGAGTGGGACGACTGCGGGGTTACGGCAATGCGATCGTGCCAGCGGTTGCCGCGGCGTTCGTGAGGAGCTGCAATGCCTGACCGCAGACCCAACGCGCGCAAGGTCGGCCCCGACTACCTGCTGCGCCTGATGTGCCGCACGACTGGCCACGAGCCCGGGGCGTTCTACATCGGCCGCCACGAAGACACTGGCGAGCCCCTGTTTGGCCCGGACCAGGCCGCGGCACTGCGCATGCGCGGCGCGGGGCTGGCGAGCGCGGTACTGGCGCTGGCTCGGCAGGGGTTTGCGGTGGAAAGGGTGCTTGCATGACGGCGCCGCTTGTCCCCGATGAGGTCGATCTGCGCGACTTCGCATTCATGCCGCTCGACGTTCTGAGGCTGCGTGACTCTGGGCTAACAGCCAAGGCCAGCGGCGACGAGTTCCGCGCCGCGGTGCTGCTGTGGTGCGCATCGTGGCACCAGGTGCCAGCTGCCAGCCTGCCCGACGACGACGAGGAACTGGCCAGCCTGTGCGGCTACGCTCGCGCCATGAAGGAATGGGCCAAGGTCCGCAAGGGCGCCATGCGCGGCTGGATTCTCTGTGACAACGGCCGGCTGTATCACCCGACAGTGGCCGCAAAAGCAAACGACTCATGGGTCGCGAAGTGCGCACAACGTGCACGCACAGAGGCTGCGAGACGAGCACGCGAAGAGGCACGACAGAGGCAGTCACAGCCTCTGTCACAGACAAACAAAAGCTCTGTCACAGAGACTGTCACTGAATCCAAGGGACAGGGACAGGGACAGGGACAGGGACAGGGACAGGGACAGGGACAGGGACAGGGAGACTCTCTCTTACTCTCTTCGGCCGGGGTCGCTGACGCAACCCCACCCGCGCCGTCGAAACCGCCGCGGCCAGCCTCGAAGTCCCCCAAGGAACCCGCACCCAGCGTCGAGGCGTGGGACCACTACGCCAGCGCCTACCGGTCCCGCTACGGCGCAGAGCCGGTGCGCAATGCCAAGGTCAACGGCCAACTCGCCCAGGTCGTGGCCAGGCTCGGCGCAGCAGAGGCGCCGGCCGTTGCCGGCTTCTTCGTCGGCCACCAAAACGCCCTGTACGTCCGGGCCATGCACCCCGTCGACCTGCTGCTGCGCGACGCCGAGAAGCTGCGCACCGAGTGGGCGACCAATCGCCAGGTGACCCAGGCGCAAGCCGCCCAGGTCGACCGAACTCAGACCAACCTCAACGCCTTCGCCGGCCTCATCGCCGAGGCCCGAGCGCGTGAATCCCTGCCGGAGCATTGACCCATGCCAACCCTGACCCTCCTCGAAGCCGTTGCCGTGACCGCCGAACTGTGCGGCCGGACGTTCTCGGAGCCCGCTGCGCGGGTCTTCGTCGCCGACTTGGCCGCCTACCCGGAGGACGCGGTGCTGAAGGCGCTCACACGCTGCCGCAAGGAGGTGCGCGGCGCTCTGACCGTGGCCGACGTGGTGCAGCGCATCGACGACGGCAGGCCCGGTGCCGATGAGGCCTGGGCGCTGGTGCCGAAGAACGAGGAGGACAGCGCCGTGTGGTCGCAGGAGATGGCCGAGGCATTCGCCATCGCTGCGCCGCTGCTCGCTGAAGGCGACGCCATCGCGGCGCGCATGGCCTTTCGCGAGGCCTACAAGCGGCTGTGCGATGCGGCGCGCGATGCTGGTCAGCCGGTGCGCTGGACGCCGACGCTTGGGCACGACGCGAGGGGCCGCGCCGCGGCGCTGCATCGGGCCGTCGAGCTTGGCCGGATGAGCGCGGGCGATGCCCATGCCTTGCTGCCGGCTCCAGACGGGAAGATCCCCGAGGCCATATCCGCACCGTGCTGCCGGTCATGCTGACGCCGGACGAACTCGAAACCCGGGCGATGCTCAGGGGGTGCGTGTGATTCCCTGCACGCCGCTCTGCCCGCAAGGCGACTGCGCCGGCTGTGCGTTCCCGCCGCGCGCTGCCGGCGTCGCGCCGATTGCCTGCATGGGCGGCTGGTGCTCAGTGCGCCAGAGCTGCCTCCGCTACCACACCGACACCTGGGTGGAACCAGCCGAGCACCTGTGCACCCACGGCACGCACGACTGCTGGGCGTCGATCACCGCGAAGCCCGAGCACGTCACCGAGCACCACACGCTGGCACTGATTCAGGGCGCGGCGGCCGAACGAATCCGCTGCGCCTGAGCAGCCAACAAGGGGAACCATGCCACGCAACCCGAACAACCCGCGCGTCCCGAAGTTCTGGACGCCTGCTGAAGACACGATCCTGCTCGAGCACATGCCGAAGATCGGCTACCGCAAGCTGAGCGAGACGGGTCTGCTGCCCGGTCGGACATCCGGCCAGATCCGCGGCCGGTGGGCCGAACTGCTGGGCAAGAAGCACCGCGAGCGCCACACGATCCGCGACCTGGTGCCGGCGCCGCAGTTTGCGCGCCAGCACGCCAGCGTCTGGGGTTACGCCCGCACCGTGGGGGCCGCAGCGTGACCCGTGCTTACACCGACATGGACGAGACAGCGCGCGAACTGGCGCAGCACCTCGAAACTCTGCGCGCCGCTGTCGATCCGCAAGAAGGCTCGGCGCAAGACCTCGCGCTGTGCAGCGTCGAGACCTTCTGCGATGTGGCGCTTCGCGTCATGAGCAAGACCAATCCCAGCAAGATCCACAGCGTCGCCAAGACGGTCGAGATCAAGGCGCGCATGGATGGGACACCGTTTTTCAGGAGTGCAGCAGCATGACGGACCCGAAGGACTTTGCAGACACCGACGGCGAGCAGGGTTTCGTGCGGCTTGCCAATGGCGATCGGGTGCCCAGCGACTCGCTCGCCTGGCGCGACGAGTGCGCGGCCCGGTTCCGCCACGTGCTAACCCTGCTGAGCATGACTGGGCACGGCATGATCGTCGCTCGCCGGGAGTACATCGGCAACGTCGGCCGCGCCGAAGACCAGGAATCGGCGCGCAGGCTGACTGAGGCGCTGGGCAAGGCGTGGGCGGCGCGGCAGGCTGACGAGGCTGCGGCGCGTGCGCAGGTGGCGCCGTGAGTGCCGTGTTTGCCATCGATCCAGGACCCACGCAATCCGGCTGGGTCCAGTGGGACGGCGCGCGGGTTGGGTACTGTGGCGTGTTGCCGAACGACGAACTGCTGCGCATCCTGCTGAACCGCCGGGCGCCACATCCTGAGACGCTCGCCATCGAAATGATCGCCAGCTACGGCATGGCAGTCGGGCGTGAGGTTTTCGAGACCTGCGTGTGGGTTGGCCGGTTTCAGCAGGCGTGGCACTCGCCGGCATCAGTTCGGCTGGTGTACCGCAAGGAGGTCAAGAGCTTCCTGTGTGGCTCGATGAAGGCCAAGGACGCCAACATCCGCCAGGCGCTGATCGACCTCGTGGGCGGCAAGGGCACGAAGGCTGCCCCCGGGCCGACCTACGGCGTCAAGTCGCATGCGTGGCCGGCGCTGGCGGTCGCTGTCACGGCGGCGCATCAGATGGGGATCGCGGCATACGAGGCGAAGGCATGAAAACAGCGCAACGCAAGAAGGCGAAGCTCCGCAAGATGTGGCCGCTGAAGGTGTTCCGCGTCACAGAGGTGGTCGTCGGCCTGCTTGCAGATGGAATGAAGCCCGGTGACAGGATCACCATCAGCGGCGTTCGCAAGCCGATCAAGAGGTACACATGAAACACGAAGGACTGACGCCGATGCAGGAGGCATTTGCTGCCGGCTTGGCCAAGGGGATGACCCAGGCGGCGGCATATCGCAAGGCCTACCCGAAGTCGCGCAAGTGGTCCGACAAGGCTGTGTGGTCGCATGCATCGGGGCTCGCGGCCAATGGTCTGGTTCAGGGAAGGGTCGCCGAATTGGTTGGGAAGGCAGCATCCGCCAACGAGGTCACGGTCGAGCGCGTGGTGCGCGAACTGGCTCGCCTTGCCTTCTTCGACGTGCGCAAGCTGGTCAACGACGACGGCGTGCCGCTGAAGGTCACGGAGCTTGACGACGACACGGCGCGAGCCGTCGCAGGGTTGGATGTGGCGCGCATCGGCAATGCGGACATGGGTATCGGCGAGGTGCTCAAGTTCAAGCTCGCCGACAAGAAGGGGGCACTCGAGCTGCTCGGGCGTCACCTGAAGATGTTCACGGACAAGGTGGAACACAGCGGCGGGCTCACAAACCTGCCGGATGAAGCGCTGAATGCTCGGATCGATGCCCTGACGAAAAAGCTCAGCGATGCCAACAAGGTCTGAGCTAGAGGAGCTTGCGGGGCTGTTGGAGGAGAAGGCCGCGCGCCTGGGCGCCACTCGCTACGCCCGCATGTGGGACAAGCTCTATGACTGGCAACGCGAGTTCATAGGCGCCACGGCGCGTTACTCGCAGTGCTGCCTGATCGCAGCCAACCGCATCGGCAAGACGTGGACCGGCACCTACATCGATGCCATCCACGCCCTGGGCGACTACCCCGACGACTGGACCGGGCACAAGTTCGACCACGCGCCGTTGATCTGGTGCCTTGGGTACTCTGGCGAGAAGACCCGCGACCTGTTGCAGTCGGCGCTCGTCGGCCGCAAGAACGGCGACACGTTCGAGGGCGGGCTGATCCCTGCCGCGCGCATCATCGGCTACGAGTCGATGACCGGCACACCGAACGCGGTTCGCACGCTGCTCGTTCGGCACGCAACCGGCGAAACGGCGCGCATCCAGTTCTGGAGCTACAGCCAGGGGCAGCACGCCCTGATGGGCGATGCGGTCGACTGGTTTCACATCGACGAGGAGCCGCGGGACTCGGCCATCTTCCCCCAGGTGCTGGTGCGCACTGCGTCAGGCGACAACGGGCGCGGCGGGCGCGGCATCCTGACGTTCACGCCGGAGAACGGCCGCACCGAGCTGGTCATCCAGTTCATGGACACGCCGGGCCGGGCTCAGTTCTGCATGCAGAAGGGTTGGGACGATGCGCCGCACCTGAACGAGAAGACGAAGGCCGACCTTCTGAGCAGCTTCCCGGCGCACCAGCGCGAGATGCGCACCAAGGGCGTGCCGATGCTCGGGCACGGCCGCATCTACGACATTGCAGAGGACGAGATTACCTGTGCTCCGTTCGACATCCCGCCGCACTTTCGCGTCATCGACGGCATGGACTTCGGATGGGATCACCCGCAGGCGCAGGCGCAGATGGTCGAGGACGCCGACTCCGGCATGTTCTACGTCACTCGCGCGTGGAAGAAGGCCCAGGTCAGCCCGTCCGAGGCGTGGGGCGCGACGAAGAAATGGACGGCCGGCGTGCCGACTGCCTGGCCGGCTGACGGCCTGCAGACCGAGAAGGGCAGCGGCAAGCAGCAAAAGGCGTATTACGTCGAAGCCGGGTTCAAGCTGTTGCGCGACCACGCGACATGGCCTGACGGGTCCAACGGCGTCGAGGCCGGCATATTCGAGATCCGCGACCTGATGCTGAAGGGCAAGTTCAAGGTGTTCGCCGGCCTGCGCGATCTGCTGGACGAGGTGCTGTCGTACCACCGAGACGACAACGGGCACATCGTCAAGACCCGCGACGACTTGCTCGACGCCATGCGCTACGCCTACATGATGCGCCGCCATGCCATCGCATATGGTGAGATTGGCAAACCGAAGGGGCCGCCGCAGGTTGTCCCGATCCCCGTTCAGAGTCCGTTTGCACGCCGATGAAACACCCCAACCGCTGGCTCGACCGCCGAATCGGCGCCCCTGGCCCGTACCTGACGCTTTGCCTGAGCGAAGCAGAGTTGCGCGCCGTGACGAAGCGCCTAGGTGTGGAGGTTCGATGGCTGGCGTCCGGCAAGGACGCCTGCGTGCACTCGTTCTCCGGCCCGCGCGGGCTGTGCAGCGTGGTGTGCCTGGGTGACGTGCGCGACCGCAACGGCATCGAGATCGCCGGGCTGCTGGTGCACGAGGCCGTGCACGTCTGGCAGCACTGGTGCGACGACATCGGCGAGACGAACCCAGGCGCCGAGCAGGAGGCACACGGCGTGCAGGCGTTGGCGCAAGAACTGCTCGCCGAGTATGCAAGGCGCATCGAGGCGCGATAATTCCTCATCCCCGGCCATCCCCGGCCCGCTGAGCCTATCGAGCCGCCAGCAGCTCACCGAACGCGCGAGACGCGCAAAGGTGCTGACGTGGCGAAGACGAAGACCGAGATCCTCGCGGAAGTGCACGACGAGTGCATGCGCGAATTCAACCGGGTGCAAGCCGCCCTGCGCAACGAGCGGCTGCAGTGCCTGCAGGACCGGCGCTTCTACAGCCTGGCCGGCGCGCAGTGGGAAGGACCGCTCGGCGAGCAGTTCGAGAACCTGCCGAAGCTCGAATTCAACAAGGTGCACCTGAGCGTCATTCGGGTCATCAACGAGTACCGGGCGAACCGGATCACCGTCGACTACACCCCGAAGGACGGCCGCACCGACGACGAACTGGCCGACACGTGCGACGGCCTGTTCCGCGCCGACGAGCGCGACAGCGGTGCGCAGGAGGCCTACGACAACGCATTCGAGGAAGGTGTCGGCGGCGGCTTCGGCGCTGCCCGGCTGCGCACCGAGTACGAAGACGACGAAGACGACGACAACGACCAGCAGCGGATCAGGATCGAGCCGATCTTCGACGCCGACTCGTGCGTGTTCTTCGATCTCGACGCCAAGCGCCAGGACAAGGCCGATGCGAAACGCGCCTGGGTGCTGACGGGCATGACGCCCGAGGCGTTCAAGGATGAGTTCGGACACGATCCCAGCACCTGGCCCAAGTCCGTGCACCAGCACGAGTTCGACTGGGCGGCGCCGGCCATGGTCTACGTGGCCGAGTATTACCGCGTGATCGAGCGAAAGGAGCTGCTGCGCATCTTCACTGGGCTGGATGGATCGACGCAGCGCATCCCGGATCTCGAGCTGAAAGACGACGAAGACCGGCTCGAAACGCTCAGGGCCACCGGCTACCGCGAGACCAGCCAGCGCAAGGTGACGCGCAAGCGGGTGCAGAAGTACATCGTCAGCGGCATGAAGGTCGAGGAGGAGTGCGGAATCATCGCTGGCAACTGCATCCCCGTCGTTCCGTTCTACGGCAAGCGCTGGGTGGTGGATGGCGTCGAGCGCTGCATGGGCCATGTGCGGCTGGCCAAGGATGCCCAGCGCCTGATGAACAGCCTGCTGTCGTGGCTGACCCAGATCGCGGCGCGCTTCGACGTTGAAAAGCCGATCCTCTCGCCCGAGCAGATCGCCGGCCACGCGCAGATGTGGGCCGAAGACAACGTGAAGCGCTACCCGTATCTGCTCGCCAACATGGTGCAGGACGCGAACGGCGACCCGATCCCCGGCAGCCAGGCGCCAACCGCCTACACCAAGGCGCCGAACGTGCCGCCCGCGATGGCAGCGCTGATCCAGATCGCAAGCCAGTCGCTCGAAGACCTGACCGGCGCGCAGCAGGCTGGCGAGCAGATGCAGCCGGCGATCAGCGGGCGCGCGGTTGAGCTGATTCAGGCCCGGCTCGATATGCAGGTGTTCATCTACATGGACAACTTCGCCAAGACCGTGCGCCGCATCGGCGAGGTGTGGCTGGGCATGGCGCGTGAGGTCTACATCGAGGACGAGCGGCAGATGCGGACCGTGACGGCAGACGGGTCGACCGATACGACCGTCCTGCGCCGCCCGGTCATCAACGAGGAAACCGGCGAGGTCGAGCACGAGAACGACCTGACGAAAGCCCGCTATGACGTGTGGGTGGATGTCGGCCCGAACAGCAGCAGCCGGCGCGCGGCCACCGTGCGGGCGCTGACGGGAGTCGCCCAGGTCACGCAAGACCCGGAAATGCTGGCGGTGCTGTCCAACGCCATCATGATGAACCTCGAAGGCGAGGGGCTGCAGGATCTGCGCGACTACAGCCGCAAGCAGCTCGTGAAGCGCGGTGTCGTCAAGCCGACCGACGAAGAGGCGAAGGAACTGGCCGAAGAGGCGCAAGGCCAGGGGCCGGACCCGCAAGCGCAGTACCTGCAAGCCGCGGCGGAGCAGGCCAGTGCGGACGCGGCGCTCGGCCGGGCCAAGACGGTGCAAACCATCGCAGACGCTGCGCTGAAGCAGGCGCAGCGCGACAAGACCGTCGCCGAGACGCACGGCGAGGTGCACGCGCAGGCGCTCAGGACATTCGGTGCGCTTCAGGATGCCGCGATGCCGTCGCCAGTGCCTCAAGGTATGCCGTCGATGCCGGGCGCGTGATGCAAGGCGTGCATAGTTGTGCCTCATCTTTGCGCACAACTATGCACAAGATGCATAATCGTGGTACGGCATCCACCGGCCGCATTCGGTGAGCGAAAGAGGCATCCATGCACATGAGTTCGATTCTTCGGCGTCTCCTGATGGTGCTGGGCGTGATGCCCATGTGTGCATTCGGCGACGATGGCGGCGGCGCGGTGCTCGACGATCCTGAAGAGGCCGTGGTCGAGGTCGACGGCGACGATGGAGCCACAGATACGACCGGCGAGGCCGAAGACGAACCCACCGACGACGACACAGGCGAAGTCATCGTCAGCATCGGAGACCCGGCAGAAGCCGATCCGCAGCAGGAAGAACAAGCCCGCGCTCCCGACTGGGTGCGCGATCTGCGCAAGAGCAACCGCGAGCTTGTGCGCAAACAGCGGCAGCTCGAAGAAGAGAACGCGCGGTTGAAGGGCGGCGGCCAGGCTGCTCAGCCCGTGCAGCTTGGCCCCAAGCCCACGCTGGCCGGCTCGGACTACGACGAAGAGAAGTTCGCCCAGGCGCTGGATGCGTGGCACGACCGAAAGCGCCAGATCGACGACCAGCAGGCCGAGAAGGAACGCGCCGAGCAGACGCAGCGCCAGGCATGGCAAGCCAAGCTCGACGCCTACGGCCGGGCCAAGGCTGCGCTGAAGGTGCGCGATTTCGAGGACGTGGAAGCCGCGGCGCAAGACGTGCTCTCGACCACACAGCAAGGCATCGTGCTCGACGGCGCCGAGAACCCCGCCCTGGTGGTCTACGCGCTGGGAAGCAACCCCAAGAAGGCGAAGGAACTCGCCGCGATCACGAGCCCGGTCAAGTTCGCCTTTGCCGTGGCCAAGCTGGAGACGCAATTGAAGCTCACCCCCAAGAAGTCCGCGCCGCCCCCAGAGCGCACCGTGCGCGGCTCGTCCGGCATCGTGGCGGGCGGCACCGACGCAACGCTGGCCAGGCTGCAGGCCCAGGCCGACAAGACCGGCGACCGCACCCCCGTGGCCGCGTACATGCGGGCACAGAAGGCAAAAGCGCGATAATGTGCGCATGGCCTCTCGCGCTGGGCCGAATCAGCGCGACGGACTCACCCAACGTCATCGGGTAGCGAACAGTGGCCACCATCCGGCCCCAACGGATGAGCAGACAGCGCGGCGCAAGCCGTTACCTCTACTCATCTTTTGGAGTTCCTCATGGCTACCGCCTTTTCCAAGCAGGAAACCGTCAAGTTCGACGCGCTCCTGGCCGGCTTCGATGACTTGCTCGTCTTCGGCCGCAACGTTTCCGTTTTCAACGCCGACCCGACCATCTTGGAACGGTCGCAGGGCCTGAACTTCTGGCGCCCGACGCCCTACGTCTCGGTTTCGGTCGACGGCGCTGCCGGCACCGACATCAGCGCATCGTTCACCGACCTGACGCAGTTGTCCGTGCCGATCGGCCTGGGCTACAACAAGGCCGTCCCGTGGGCGATGACCTCGGACGACCTGAACGACCCGCAGCAGCGTGACCGCAAGCTGACCAGCGCATTCCAGCGCCTGGCGAC
>ERZ650304.554-NODE-554-length-18945-cov-6.431181_pt1 | contig 18945 bp, 14 predicted proteins | sample MGYA00376240_ERZ650304 | MGnify/ENA primary metagenome ERZ650304 (study PRJEB26733, sample SAMN07839271) | wastewater metagenome | biome: small river; feature: stream; material: water | place: USA: North Carolina | collected 2016-03-01 ...
TAAAACCAAGCACTGGCGATACCTCTGGCATCAAGAGGTTGCCGATGGTCTTGCCGCCGCTGGAATCAAAGTAGTCACAGCTGGGGCAGTTTCTGCCCCGGGTAAGTACAGCGTATCCAGTAGCCATCCAAGACTCACAGGAGTCACTGACCTTGTAGGAAAGACCAACCTAAGAGAGTTTATTCGCCTTATCGCTAACGCTGATGGGATTATCGGCCCTGTGACTTTTGCAATGCATGCAGCAGCTGCCTTAGGCCGACCATATGTCACGATTGCAGGTGGAGTTGAAGAGTGGTGGTGGGAGGCTTACTTTCGTGATAATCCCGGGTTTGCTGACGTTGGTCATAAGTTACCGGTCGAGCACCGTTACCTTCACACATTAGGGATGCTTGATTGCTGTAAGAAGAAAGGCTGTTGGAAGCTTGCTGTCGATCCTGACGATCAGCGTAAGTCAAAATGTCACATACCTGTGACATATGCGGAGCAGACTGTACCCAAATGCATGACGATGATTACACCAGAGCGTGTTCTGGCCTCGGTATTCAGCTATTACCTAGACGGCACTCTCGAGAAAGGACCTACAATGAATCTGCCAGCAATTGATCAACCTGTAACAATTACAGCGAATAATGGACGTAAATACGCCGTGTCGCTTGCAGTGCTGGAGCAGGGTGCCCCTACACCGCCTCCGATCCTTCCTAAGATAGTAACCCCAGTAGTACCACTACCGACGACAGCAAAATCGCAGCCTAAGGTTAAAGATGGTGTACTTCGTGATCGGGAAACGTCTCTAGGTCGAGCTGGAGGTAGGTTGACTGGATTCGTACTGCTCTATGGTAATTACGCGGATATGCATGCCAGGTGTCTAGGATCCATCTTCAACACGACGACACCAGAAGAATATGAGTTGCGCGTGTTTCTTAACTCTGCGTGCCAACAGACTAAAGATCTTGTAGAGCAATACCGACGAGAGGGGAAGATAGCTAAAGTTTACACCGCAGAGACAAATTGCTATAAGTATCCAGCCATGAGACAGATGTTTCATGACCCTGACGCACCTATTACGACAGACTGGATTGTATGGTTTGACGACGACACAATTGCTGATGTCGATCCTGACTGGCTGCCAAAGCTATGCGATACCATCGGCGATGGCGCCGAGGCTGATCCCATGTTGGGGCTTGTAGGCGCCAAATTCTTCTTTAAACCTAACCAAGCCCAAGTTGAGTGGTTCAGATCAGCACCGTGGCATAAAAACAAACCGTTCAGAGATAAAGTTGGACGGTCTATTCCTAATGGCGAAATGATTCATTTTGTAGCTGGCGGTTGCTGGGCTATGCGCTCCACGTTTATCAAAGATGCTGATATTCCTGATTCGAGATTAACACACAACGGCGGAGACATTACTATAGGGGAACAGGTATATCAGCTCGGCGGCACGATGAAAGCATGGAATGCTGATAAATCCTCCGTGAGACGGTCCAGCGTCCCTCGTCGAGGGGTGACGTTGCCGATGTTCAATCTTATTTAGGTAGTTACAGATGAGCGTCGGTATAAAGCTTCGTTGGCAGACACCCACCTCCGCTAACGCAATCTACACATATAGGCTTGTCATTCAAGCCTATGGCGCAAGAGGTATGTCTCCAGCCGTATTCCGGTACGTAAACGCTGGAACACTAGAAGACGGGTCGACGCGGGTCGAATTTGATGGAGTCTGCACGGCCTTACAGCTTGAGGATCTGCCTGTCTTGGAGGCGGATGAGACGTCATTCCCCTCAGTTTTTAGACGAGCTAATGCTGACTTATTATTTTCTTCTGTCATAACCCTACAAGAGGTACTGGATCAACTTATTGGTGAGGTCACCAGTCTGAAGGATGATATCCTCGCTATTGCTCAGCTGGGAACTACAAGCGGTGTCGAGATCGGAGATGCGGAACCGGATGAGCCTAATAGCTCAAGTAGCGTTGCGGATCCTGGTAGTTCCAGCAGTGTATCTGACCCTGGTAGCTCAAGTAGCGTAGCTGACCCCGGTAGCTCTGACAGCGTCTATGACCCCGGTAGCTCTAGCATGTCTGGTAGCTCAGAGGCTGCCATACCTCCAATACAACTCATTATCATCACAGGTGAATCCAACTCTGGAGGCTATGCTCAAAACGAGCTAGCAACCAGCGGAGAATTGGCACCAAGACCAGAAGTCAAAATCTTCAATAACACAACACAGGTGTTTGAGAATCTCGACATCGGTACGAACAATCTCATAGGTCACAGCGGTCTTTCCGATAACGTTACCCACGGTCTGGAACTTGGCTTAGCCAACGATGTTGAAGATGGAGTATGGCCACCTTATTCAGCCAGTGATCCGGTCTACCTGTTGAAGACAGGACAGGGTGGATCATATGTCGCTCAGTGGGGAAATGGTGACACTTACTTTACGACGTTCACGAACCGCGTTAACGCTGCGTTTACACTCCTCAACACTGTGGCAGCTAATCAAGAGCGTCCGCTCGCTGTAACGGTATGGTTCTCTCAAGGCATTAATGACGCGATAGCTAATACGAACGTCAACACATGGAAAGCAGCGGTTATCGACTGGTTGAGTAGGATTCGTGGAACTATTCAAACGGCTTGGGGCGAGACCAATGTAGTTCCTATTCTGATGACTGAACTTGTCAAAGACGGGTCTAATAACTCTGTCTATCCAACCTACGACACTGCGATCGCTGACATTGCGACCACACAGTCTCATGTCTATATGATTCCCAGTAACGACCTGACTAAACGGGATACCAATCACTGGGATTACGCAGGTATGAAGATATTCGCCGATCGATTCGTTCGAACGACGATTGACCCGTCCTATGTACCTCCTCCTGGAGTACCCCTTGACTCTGTCTTTACGTGGGGCACACTTGTCAAAACCGTCTATAACGCCGGTGCGGGTACAATTGCTTCTGACGGTACTGGCAGTACAGGCGAGGCCGGAGCCACAGCTAACGAGATTATCGATAACACTGAGGCTTGGACCATTGAGATCGCGTACGATAGTACGCTTGGTCATACTGACGCCGTTGTGTTTGCGCTTGATGCAGAGGGTGGAGACTATAGCTGGATCAGTGGTAATGTGTTTTACACGGGGATCTACCACGCTCCAAGTAACCCCGAGCTAAACGTTGCCAGTTCTGGTACGGGATACACAGCAACAGGTACGAACCTCACCGTGCCTGCCAAGGTTCGGCTTACCAAGAGCGGTAACAACGTTGTCTACTCCGTGGCACAGAACGGCGGCAGTAGCTTCACAAACTTCTACACCCACACGGGGGTATTGTCTGGAGTTCTAACGCTCACCCCCAAAGTACAATTCGTAGTACCGGGAGCCGGGCAAATAACTCGTGTTACGTACACCGCTACACTAGCCTCAAGTCCGCCGCCCCCACCTCCACCTCCGCCACCACCCCCGCCCCCTCCACCTGGCGGATTTTCGGGATCGTTCACAACGTTGGCTTGGGGCAACCTAACGAATACGTCAGACTCTGGCGGCTACATCAACTACACGAGTGGTGGTACACCTTGCGGAGGCATAGCTACAACAGCGGTAGATGCAAGCCAGCCGTTCCAAGTTCAGCTCACTGCGGATAGCGATGCTGTGTTCAGCGCGATTGTGGTCTATCTGGATGATGACAACACCGCTGATTTTGTCTGGCAGGGGTCGCTTACATTCATTATGGGCGTCTACCAGTATGGCGGATCTCTATACGCACCTGTAGGCGGTTACGCCGCAACAGGAGCTGGATCGTTCTCCGGTACGAATGTACTGTTTAGGTACACTAAGAGTGGTAATGATCTTGTTATATCCATGAGCACTAACGGGGGGTCAAGCTTTGCGACAGTTGCAACCGGTACAGGTGTGTTAGCAGGCAAAACAACAACATACCTAAAAGCTCTGTTTGCTGCTCCAGGTAGCGGACAAAGAGTCAAAGCCGAATTGCGAACCTCGTAACCCAAGCCGCTGAGTAACAAAATGCCACGACAATACCTAGCATTTAATGAAAGAGACCCCGACGTCAACGATGACGTATCGAGCGGCTGGTACCCTACCAGTATATGGTATAACGGGATCGATAACCTTTATTTCATCTGCTTAGGTAACGATCCCGGCAGTGCAATTTGGCGGCAAATCGCTATCGCTGACGAGGACGGACAAATCCCACTTTCAATGCTGGCTTATGCCAGTGGCGGGGGAGGGGGTGGTGGTAACATCACCGTCGGATCATCGGTCATCTTGGGTGGTACAACATCAAGGGTCCTATACGACAATGCCGGCGTTGTAGGGCAGTACGCTATCAGCGGTACCGGTAGTGTGGCAATGACCACATCACCAACCTTTGTCACCCCTGCGCTGGGTACGCCGACGAGTGGAAACTTCTCGACAGGAACGTTCTCGTGGCCGACGTTTAATCAAAATACGACCGGTAATGCCGCAACAGTGACTGTTGCTGCCACCGGAGATGACGGTGAGCACTATGTGGGTTTGTTCGATGTAGCTTCTGGGAATCTAGTACCACAAACTACCAGCGGTCTGATCTTTGATACAAAGTCAGGTACATTAACTCTGGACCGTATCAGTCTGGGAGCAGATGTTTCTCTTAATGCTGGTGGGACCGGACAAGTTGCAGCCCCTTACGGCTCATTTACCGATCTGTACGTTGATAACGATGTTACTGTTAATGGGGATCTGATTGTCAATGGTGACACGATATCTATTAACACATCATCGCTTGAGGTCGAAGACTCTCTTATCGAGCTGGCCGTTGGTAATACAGCAAACAGTTTGGACATAGGTTTTTATGGTAACTATCAGACTGCCTCAACGCCGCTCTATACTGGTATCTTTTGGGATGCTAGCACTCTGAAGTATCGACTGTTTACGGGGCTTGAGAGCGAGCCGACTACGACTGTGAACACGGCGGGTACAGGATACGCCGTAGGTACTTTAGTGGGTAATATCGAGGGTACGGTTAACGGTGTCACACTTGCAGGTACAGGCACCCTCAATATCAGTACTGGGGGTACATTAGGTACCGCAGCATTCACAGCCGCAACAGCCTATCAACCTGTCGCTGCAAATCTTACATCATGGGCGCTCATTACACGAGCCTCGGGATTTGACACGTTTGCAGCGACACCTAGCAGCGCTAAACTCGCAAGTCTTGTGACAGATGAGACGGGTAGTGGTGCGCTTGTATTTGGCACATCGCCAACATTGCGCGACCCAGTACTGACGAATGCAGTTGCTGGTACCATAACTTTGGCTGTCGACCTTTCTTTGGATTTTGGTGTTGATTACACCCTGACACTAGCACCCTCTGGCAACTACTCGCTTAGCGTAGTCGGTAACACGATTATTTCCGGAACCAACTCGGGTGATCAGACTGACATTTCCGGTAACGCAGCCACGGCAACTGCACTTAAAACAGCACGGGCCATCTACGGTAATAACTTCGACGGTACGGCACCCCTTACCGGAATCATAGCCTCTACCTACGGTGGAACAGGAAATGGTTTCTTCAAGGTGGCTGGGCCTGCGGGGACTGAGAAAACCTTTACATTCCCAAACGCCAGCGCGACCGTACTTACAAGTGACACGCCGGTAACTGTCGCACAAGGCGGTACCGGCATCACCTCAGGTACAAAAGGAGGTATCACATATTTTAGTGATACTGCGGCAATCGGTAGCTCTGGTCTTCTTGATTTAAACAACATCGTATTAGGTGGTGGTGTTGCATCGAGCCCATTCGCTGTTAATGGCATCTCTACCGATGGTACATCCCTACTCCGTTTAGGTGAGTCAGGCATATCTGCAGGATCGCTACGCTTCGATAACGCAACGTCCGGCAAGATAACAATTGCTCCCCCAACGGGCGCATTGGGTACAGTAGCTCTAACGCTGCCCATAACCTCCGGTACTTTTTATGTAAGCGGCGGTACTGACGTAGCAGTTGCCGATGGCGGTACCGGTCGAAGTACAGGCACTACGGCTTATGCGCTTATTGCTACAGGTACAACCGCAACAGGGGCTCAGCAGACACTGGCCAGCGCGGCCACAACAGAAATTCTAGTAGGCGGTGGGGCCTCTGCCCTTCCAGTATGGACAACTGCCAGCGGCTCAGGTGCCCCTCTCAGAGGCACAGGTCCAACGTTTACTGGAGCTACGGGACAGTTCACAAACACAGGCCTAACGATCCTTGACACAAATGCCTCGCATTCTGTAGCTGTTGTTGTTGGTACAAATATAACAGCAAATCGTAACTGGACGCTTGCATGGCCTGATGCCGCTACGATGTTTACACTTGCCGGCAGCACAACGATTACAACGGCAGCAGCCTCTGTTTTGGACGATACAACAACAGACGCAATGTTGACCACTCTTGGTGGAGCAACATACACGGGTAATGGTGGTCTTGTTAGACTGCGTACTCCTAGCTTCATACAGAGACCCAATTTCGATCCCGATGGGCTGAGGATCCAAGGGCTAGGTGGTGTTGACGTTGGCTATACACTATTGATAAATGCGACAGAGGATACTGACGCCTCACTGACATTAAACCTAGGTAGTACGGATAGGTTGCTGAACGTCTATGGCGATGCCACTCTTGACCAAGACGTTAGTGTATCCGGAAATCCAACATTCGCAGGCCTAACGGTACTCAGTACGATATCAGGTAGTGTTGACGGTAATGCCGGTTACGCTGGTAGTGCCGGCAGCGCTAGTTATGCCTCCTCAGCTGGGACAGCAGGAACCTGTAGCGGTAACGCCGCAACAGCTAGTGCTCTCTTTACCACACGCTCCATAGGTGGAAGTAATTTTAATGGTACTGGAGACGTTACCAGCTTCCCAGCCCCCGGACCTATCGGTGGTACTACACCAGCGGCAGGGACGTTTACAACCCTGGTTGCCGGCAGTACAACCTCACTACTGCTTGGTACAGCAGGATCTGCTGTCGGTAATATTGGCTTTCGCAATGCGACCAGCGGTACGGCGACCTTGGCCCCGCCTACCGGGGCCTTGGGTACCTACACGATCACACTCCCTAACGCTGCAAGTACATTACCAATCTTCGGACAACAGCTAACGTTCACCGGCCCAACCGCTGCACGGACTGTTACTTTTCCAGATGCTGCGTTTACAGTCGCCAGAACTGATGCGGCTAACACATTCACTGGAACGCAGACTTTTGCGTCAACAACAACGCTTTTACTCGGGACTGCAGGATCTGCTGTCGGTAACATTGGGTTTCGGAATGCAACCAGTGGTACGGCAACGCTAGCACCGCCTACTGGTGCGCTAGGTACCTATACAGTCACACTACCGAATGCTGCAAGTACTCTGCCCGTGTATACCCAGCAAATCACGTATGCAGGACCTACAGCGGCACGCACAGTAACATACCCCGACGCTGCGTTTACCGCCGCGCGTATTGATGCGGCTCAGACTTTTGTCGGAGTCCATACTTTTACTGGTGGACTTATTAGCCGTTTAAACGGCTTCACAAACAACAGTGTCATAGGCTCAGGATCGACCGGAGGTAATGCTGGAAACGTTTACGGAGATAACGGATCAGCAGGTACTGCTAGTAATGCCATCGGTAACAGTACCGTCGCTGGCAATCAAGCTGTAGCGATTGGTCACGCAGCGAGTGCAAATGGCATCGGTCGTATCGCGATCGGTTATCTGTCGTCAAGCGGGATGGATAACGCAATCTGTATCGGGCGGAATACGACGGCTAATTATGGTGTGGTGATCGGCTATCGAATCAATGACCTTGCCCTAGGGGACACAGCCCTAGGCGGACGTATGGACGCCAGTGCTGGGAGCTGCCGAACGCTCTTCTATGCTAACAACCTGTTTGCAAATGAACGTATTGCTGGATGTGTTATATCCAATTTTGATGTGACAACAGACAGTGTCCGTGAGGGGTCTCTGACGTTTCAGACTTGGTATTCATCAAGTAACACAGCTCAGGATGGTATCAAGATTCGTTCTGGAAGTTCCGGAGCCACCGTCACAATTGCAGGGGTTGTTTTTTCACCAAGCGGGTCGCCTTCTATCCCATTGGGTTCCGGGCTTAAGATTACAGAAGGCAGCAATGCAACGATGGGTGTGGCTACGCTTGTTGGCGGAACCGTAACTGTCAGTACTACAAAAGTAACAGCCTCCTCAAGAATATTTTTGACGGGAAATTCAGATGGAGGGACACCCGGATGGTTACGGGTATCTGCAAGAACAGCAGCCACAAGTTTTACAATTACAAGCTCCAGTGGTACTGACACAGGTACCGTAGCTTGGATCATAATGGAGCCAGCATAACATGGCACAATTTTTCGATAATCCGACTGCGACAACAAACCCTACTGTGACTGACGATAACTACTTCGTCGGGGCCAGGTGGCTCAACACTACGACTGGCGTAGAGCATAGATGCCTATCGAACTCTGCTGGGTCGGCTGTCTGGCGTAAGGTGGGGATTCAGGATTCTGCTGGAGCGCTTCCTGGACAGAGAGCAGGATTCGTCATTGTACGATCGTTGTCAGACTTACCGACCCCAGTCTCAAACGTGATATCACTAGCGAATAATACGATATACGAAATCAACGGCACAGTAGATATAGGCGCAAACCGTATTGTCTGTGGCATTAAAAATACACTACGCGGAGTTGATCGTACTTCCGATGGCCTGACGTCATCAACAACCGGGGCGCTGATAAGTTCAGATAGTTCCTCTGTGGCTAAGATAGCTTTGACGTGCAGTGACTTAACTTTAGAGTGTAGTAGTGGTAAGGTGTTTGATCTAACAAGTACCTCTAACAATCACTCTATACTGATTGTTGACTGTGGCATCAGCGGCGATATTTTAGGGACTATACATAATATTAAAGAATTTATTTTAAGAAATGTAGTTGTTTCAGGCTGTACTACAGAAGGATTTACGTTTACAGGCACAGGTAGTGGAGACAGGCTACATGTACGAGATAGTACAATATACGGTATCACGAATGTGTTTCTAGACTTAGGATCAGCAACGTTTGACGCGTTAAGTATCAATAGAAACAACATCACAATCACAACAGGTAATGTGGGTGTAGCTGGGCTGTCAGATGGATCCAACATTATAGATGGTGGTATCGTTGCCAGTAATGTATTCCTTGGTGGTGGAACCTATACGTCAGGGATTGGTGTTGGCTGGGTTATCACAAACAATATCGGGATAATGAATAATGGTAGTGCCACTGTCGTGGTTGATTTTGGATCAGGTGAGACTGATTCTGTTACAGTAACTGTTGCTGCAACTTGGGTGACAACCGGTAGTCGGATCGTGTGCAGCCCGCTAGGTGATGGTCACGCGGACCATACAGCGGATGAAACGGCTCTAGAAAAAATTCAAGCATTTGCGTCAAACATTGTACCTGGTGTAGGGTTTGATGTTACCGCATGGTCTGGAAGCGATAGTGGTACAAGTAGCGGTAGCTATCTTATCCACTGCATTGCTGTTTAAGGAGAAGTGTAACGTGCCCACAAGAATTCAAAGCGGATCAACCTCTACTCTTGCTGGTGTGGACAGTAATAACAATCTGCAGGTGCGTACGCCCACGAACCTGGCCCATATAGGTTACATGGGTATTGCAGGACTTAATCACAACGGGGCATCAGGACTCTCCACCCCACTCGCCAGAGCGGCTCAGGTTACCAAGAGAGGTAATCTCGCTGTTGGCATGAGTAACCTTTTATGGCAAGACAACTGGTGTCATGGGGTAATAAATACCTCAGCGTATCAGGCGATTGTTGCCACAGCGACAATCACCTTTTCCGCAGGCTATATTGTATTCAACGGGGGAAACTCAGTAGCTTCCGCAGCAGTAGCCAGACTCCAAACTTACCGTACCTTCCAGCTCAATGGAGGCTTCGGTCTTAAGTTTGAGTGCCGGGCACGCTTGGCACTGACACCCGTATCCAGCAATGTTATTGAGTTCGGGTTTGGGTATGCGGCAACCACAGTAACCCCCACAGACGGAGTGTACTTCAAGTATAACGCTTCAGCTGCACTTCAAGGGGTTACCAACATCAATGGCACCGAGACCACCGTTGATCTTTCGTTTACACCAGCCGCCAATGAAGTGTACCACTATGAGATCGTGGTTCATCCAGACGTTGTCGAGTTCTGGATCAACGATGAGCTATACGGCACAATCAGCAGGTCAGCCTCAGCCCCTCATGCTACACTGGCAATGGCTCTCCCGGTCCTAATTCGAGAGTACAACTCGGCAGGGACGTCGTCAGCTCAGCGATTCGAGATGTCCCAGCTAACTGTCTCCACAATGGACTTGGTCTCGAATCGGCAGTGGCCTGAGGTTCAAGCTGGTATGGAACTTGGCGGATATAACGCCCCCCACGGAGCAACAGCAGGCCAGACAGCCAACTATGCCAACTCAGCAGCCCCAGCATCTGCTACCCTATCTAACACTGCTGCAGGTTATACCACACTGGGTGGTCAGTGGCAGTTTGCAGCTGTCGCTGGGGCTGAAACGGATTACGCACTTTTTGCTTATCAGGTACCAGCTGGATCGTCAGTTCTGCCGGGTAAGAATCTAGTGGTGCGCGGTATCCATATTGAAACCTTCAACATGGGCGCAGCGGTAGCCACAACGACAACGACACTTCAGTGGGGCTTGGGGATAGGGTCTACGGCTGTCAGCTTAGCCACGGCAGACTCGGCTTCAGCAGGAACGCGAGCCCCAAGGCGGCTCGCGCTAGGCGCACAGTCTTTACCTGTAGCTGCTGCTATTGGGGCTACCGCCACTCCAGTCGATGTTAAATTTACATCCCCACTGTATGTTGCGGCTGGTACGTTTATTCATGTAATCCTGAAAATGCCTGTGGGTACCGCAACCGCATCACAGATTGTCAGAGGGGTAGTAGCCATTGACGCCACGTTCGAGTAGGTCTGGCTGCTGAGAGGGCGATAAACATGAGACGCGTGATTACAGTTGATGACAGCATCGTAAGGATCATCTCCAGCGATGCTGTCCTCAAGCGGCTGTTGCCAGAGGTAGGCCTAGGTAGTACGAAGTCGTCCTGTAAGCCGTGTCAGCAGAGAAGGCAGAACTCATCGTCTACGGATAAGTTGAAACGGGCCATTGCGAATATGTCCCAAGACAAGCTTACGCAAATCAAGAAGCACCTCAAAGCCGATAAGCTACGTATATCCTATCCATTACCCGGGGGTCGAGTCGCCGACATTACTGTGTAGGGCACAACTTAATTCAGAGCCAATCTGCGTCACTAAACTATGATTGGCTATGGACTAGTTGTGACGTGTTTGTCACACAGTAGCCACTCTCTATGGAGGGGGTCTCATATGACGGCACTTGCCCCGGCATCGGTTCGCTCAACGGAATCCTTGGTGGAATACCAAGGTGAAACCGACGCCGACACGGATGCTTTCGAACGGAGTGAGGATTGCAACTGGCTTGCCGAGTTGGATGCTCCGAACGAAATGATCGAGGAAGTGGAACAGATCGGATCTCTGCGTGACATGTGGGTTAACACATGCCGCGCGGACTGGATGATTTGGTACCTCGCCAAGATGGCCCCACTCGACAGCGATCGAGAGCGGCAATCCTTGATCCTTCTCGGCACCAACCTGATCATGCCCTGCATGCACTTCTTTCATGAGACTGAAAGAACGCCAAAGCTGCTGTTGGCGAAGTTGCAGAAGATCAACCTGCAGGGTGGTCCACGCGAGGAGTACGACGACATTGACTTCATGAGCGACAAGATCGCGGCAGTGCGCCTCGGTCGGTGGCCTGGTGAAGTCAAAGCGCGTATCTCTCGCGGCTTAGCGTGCTTGGCTCACATGGTCACCGGTCGACTACCAGTGGACCCAGGCCTGATCCAGATGTACGAAGCTGTCGTGGATGCTCAGGTCTACGGCACGATCAAGAAGGAAATCGAGGGTGATCAAGCTCGATGGGACTTCGCCATGCGTGACGGCGCAAACATCATTCGGGAATTTTTCCCGGTGCCACCAACCGTGTACTCTGGAACTGGCGAAGGGTACGAGACCAGCGGCGGCGTTGGCCTCCTGCTTGGCGCTGAAGACGGCAGAATGTAATCGCCCGTGGGGTGGGTACTACCCGCCCCACATTCTCTACAGCATCACTTATTCCCCAAAGTGACTCATGCGATACGTCATGGATCGAGACGGCTGCGTATTTATGCCCGCAGCTGAGTCGGAAGAGTGCCCCGCCACGAGGCGATTCCGAAGAAAACCAAACCGTAACGGATGTGAAGCGGCAGCCCATCTCAGGGAGCTGACAGACACATCCCGTGACGAAGACAGAACAGTCGACCGCGAACTGCATCTCCTGATGCACGGCGACTAATGAAGCAACGGCACCTCTTACCGCTGGTGGAGGTGGGCCGGGCCGGTATCCCTCCGGATGGCTTGATCAGCCTAACAAAAGGGTCTGCTCGAAGAGCCGTAACATGGTACGCCTAGATATATTTGTGGAGTCGTTAATACGTCTACAGCACGGAGACCGGTAAGCAAATATAAGTCCATGATTGGCGGGGTACAATAGCTCAAGCTATCTTGTACCCCGCCTTTTTCTTTACTATTGGCAGGAAGATTGACGGTGAATTACTCTTGACTAAAGATTGCAAACTTACGATGGTGACGGCTGGTGAAACCTTCACGTAGGTAAAAGCAAATGAAGAAACCAGCTAAGATTACGCGGGAAATGATTGAGACTATGAAAAGGCTACGAGCCGAAGGGCGACCAGTCGATGAGATTGCAAGAGTCGTGAGAGTCGGAACCGGTACGGTGTCAAATTACACAAAGACCGGCGTGGACGGTGAAAGCTACAGTGAGGAAAGGTTCGAAGATACGGAGATGTCAGAGGATCAACCTAGAACCAGTTTCGTTGAAGATGTGGCAAAAGGTACGGCAGTTCTTGTTCACAAGACCGATACGATCATCGAGACCTATGAAGACGCTCTTCGGGCTGCGAATGTCGATCTAACGACATGGTTTGTCGAGAGGTGGGAAAAGAAGACTTGGACTACGCCAATGCGTATCCGTGGTGGGCAGGGCGAAGATGGCCGGCACCTTAGAGATCAACCAATTCAAACACAGCAGCACGGCGTAAAGCTCTTCCTGCGACGTATTGTGAGTGCCGGTGTCAAGCAGATCATCGACAAGCTTTATGAGAACATGCAGAAGTACTCACCCCGGTATCCGCAACTACCGCAGGTGCGTCGATCCGGTGAGCCGATCATGGCCATCTTCGGTCTGTTTGATGCTCACTTCGGTAAGCTGGCGTGGCAACCCGAGACCGGCGAGAACTACGACCTGAAGATCGCAGAGCAACTCTACAAGAATGCAGTGATTGATCTTATCGCCGAGTCCCAGAATCGAAACGTTACCAACATCATCCTGCCAATTGGTAATGACTTCTTTCACATGGACAACAAGAACAATACCACGGTCAATGGTACACCACAGGATGTCGACGGTCGATACATCAAGATTTTCGAGGTTGGTTGTCAGGCAGTCATCTGGGCTGTTGAGCAACTCGCAGTAGTTGCTCCGGTCCATGTGGTTTGGGTGCCCGGTAACCACGACCCGACCATCAGTTACCACCTTGCCAAGACCATCGAGGCATGGTTCCGAAACACCAAGCGGGTTACTGTTGATTCGGGTCCGACAACCCGCAAGTACGTTCGCTGGGGCGCCAATCTTATTGGTTTCACCCACGGTAACGAAGAGAAACATACAGATCTGCCGGACATCATGGCGAATGAGAGGTCCATGGACTGGGCAGAATCAACAGGTTCACGAGAGTGGATGGTAGGACATCTCCATACCTCCCGGGCCTATACTACAAAATCACACGATCAGAAGAGATCTACGATTATCCGTATCCTGCGATCGCTTGCAGGTACGGATAGTTGGCATTACAAAAAAGCTTATATTTGTGGAGATAGGGCTGCCGAGGTTTATTTCTATGGAGAAAAGTCAGGGTATAGAGGTCACGCCATTGTCAGCGCCCGCGAAGCGCCGACGAGTGTATCCTAGCCACCACGATAAAGACTGGTCTGGGATTAAATTTGGAGACTGGACAGTCTTAGGGCCAGCGGAGCGAGACGGGTGGAGCTGGGCCTTAAGGTGCCAATGCGCCTGCGGTGCAATACACGCGGTAAGAGGGTCTAAACTTTTAGGAGGTTACTCGCTAGGATGTGCTGCCTGTATGGGGCCAAAGCGTATGGCTGCTAAATTAGGGCGGGTGTATGGTAAATGGACCGTATTACGTATAGCTGATCCAAAAGGATTTATATGTCGCTGTGAGTGTGGGCGAGAGCGAAGAGTTACAGCCGGTAACATCTACAGTCAGTCTAGCCGTGGCTGCGCTGAATGCAGATACGCTGCGATGGACAATGGATTCCTAGCAGCGTGGTGGTGTAGCGTCAACTCAGGAGCCAGAAGTCGTGGTATAGAGGTAAAGATTACAAGAGAAGAGGCGCTGGCATTACTGGAGCAGCAGGAAAATAAATGTAAATTAAGCGGTGTACCCATCAAAATGGTGCGCAGTAGAAAAAACTATTACAAAGATAAGGCTACAGCTTCGTTGGATAGAATTGATAGTAAAGGAGATTACACACTAGACAACGTACAGTGGGTACACAAGCACATAAATTACATGAAACAAAGTTACTCACAGGAACACTTCATAGAGATGTGCCGTCTTGTAGCTGAGCACAATAAGCACATCAGTAATAACGGAGAGCAGAAAGGGTATTGTGGTCACGCAATCGTTAGTGCTAGAGGCGAGTGAGCTCTGGCCTGTAATTGATAATAAGAAACTTATGTACGAGCTGCTGGGGCGCGGCAGCTTCGGCAATACGATTCCGTACTGGCTGGACGAAGAGGACTGGGAGAAGACAGCTCCTAAGATGCCAGTCTGGGGGGTCAGAACAATGACACCGGGTGGACCATGCCGGCTGTTCTGTCCCGAGGATGAGGTTAAGAAGACCTGTCAAGAATATAGACAAGCAGGCTATACACCTCAAATATCAGCTATGATTGACTGTGTAGGTGCAGTTACCCTCATGGCTGAGGTATGGGACAGCCCGACCGGGCTGATAGTGCATGGCATTGATATGCCTGAGAAAGGCGCGAACTGGCGGCGAGACATGCCGGCAAAAGCGAAGATGTACGAGGGTGTCGCTGCGCGTCGACTTCTCAAACAAAGACTCAATCCAAACTCTTACGAAGACCTGTGTGACCTGCTAGAACTCTGGCCCGACCATGTCATTGAGTTCTCGGTCATGGACAGGTGCTTCGGAACCAACGACCACCGAAATACAATTGTGTGGGAGCTACGTGGAAGTTACTAAAGTATGTGTAGACTGTAGTAAGGAGCTACTGATAGACAGATTCTACGTGTCTAAGCTCAATAAAGGCGGAAGAGCTACCTGCTGCAAGGCTTGCAGCGCACTAAGAAATAAAATTAGTAGCAGCAAAAAAGATCAGAATGAGCTAAGAGAGCAAAGAAAGGCCTATAAAACTAAACACCGTGAGGAGCTTAAAGTAAAGGCTAAAGCGCGTAGAGTACTTAAAAGAGTAGCCATGACGGCAGAGCAGTTGGCCGAGTTTAGACGCAAGCGCTTGGAAGGCAAAAGAATACATCGAGCCAGAAAGTATGGTAGTGGTGGGCGACACTCTGAAGCTCAATGGCAACAACTCCTCATACTATGTGAACATAAGTGTGTAGCCTGCGGTACAAGCGAAGACATTACTAGAGATCACATAGTACCTCTAAGTCGTGGCGGGTCTGACGATATTAGCAACATCCAGCCACTGTGTAGAGCATGTAATTCAGCTAAAAATAAATACAAAATAGTTGACTACAGAACAGGCGCGCAAATAACAAGCGTAGAGGATATAAAAAAGCAAAAAACGTGTCCGCAGTGTAACGGCACATTCGACACAATTGGCACTAAAAGGATATTCTGTAGCAAGAACTGTACAGTAAAATACCATAACGCTAAACAAACACTGCGCAGGCTAGAGTCCGAAAAAGTAAACTTAGAAAGTACTGAACGAAAGAACATATGATTAGTACGATTTTCTTTGACATGGACGGCGTACTGGCTGACTTCACTCGCGGCGCTATGAAGGTTCATCAAGTGCATATCCCCATGACAGAGGTCTCTTGGAACTGGATGAGTAAGGTCGGGTTCTCCGGCGAGCATTGTGACCGGTTCTGGGATCCCCTAAGGAACGCGGAGTTCTGGGCAAACTTGGACCCGCACAGCGACGGTATGGCGTTATTTTCGGAGGTGAGTCGTCACGCTGCAGAGCATAAAATAGGAATCATGTCGAACGCTGGCGTCAAGAACTCCGCTCCCGGTAAAGACCTGTGGCTGGACAAGCACCTGCCCGGCTATAGAGAGCGAGCTCACTACGCCATTGCCAAGTATCTAGCCGCCGCGCCCTGCAAGCTGCTTGTTGACGATTCCGACAAGAATATCGATATGTTCCAGCAGCATGGCGGTAAAACTGTATTGGTCCCTCGACCTTGGAATAAACGAAAAGGTGAAACAGACAGTGAGGGTCAATTTGACGTGCAGGCTGTGTATCGGGAGATCGCAGCACACCTTGCAAATTAGGCCTGTATAACGTAAAGTCTGTATATCACATTAAGGAGCACGCCATGAGCGTTGCTGTTCTCGACGACGTAGAAGAAGCTAAGACCATCAAGGTCGTTCCTGACAAAAGCAAAAAGCTTGGGGGCGATGAGGCAGAGATCGTAGTGCAAGGACCAAGCGCACAGCGCCTTGATAAGTACGACGTACGAAAGATGGTCGTGGCCTATGCAGAATCCGAACTCAAGATGTACGATCCTGGTTTGAGTAGTAACTTCCAGATCATTCCTGGGTTCTTCTCAAAAGATGGACGTGAACTCGCTGCACCAGCGGGCAGTCATGAGGTTCGTGGAAAATATCAGGTCACAGCAGGTAGACGTTAATGACGATCGCCGAACTGATTCAAAATCCAAACGCACTCGCGACGGCTCTGACCGTCGCGTTTGTCGATGAGTATGGTACCGAGGCTCTCAGCTGGGACCCACAGACAATCTGGGCCGAGCTTGAAGACCTACGTGCCAAGCCCAACCGTGACGCGGTTGACAGACTACTGGCTGGCGCCCTTGTTCTGACGACAGACCGCTTCCAGAACGAGGTGCCCATCTTTATTGATGTGGCAAACGTTATGGCAGGTGGTCGCGTCTCAGCTGAGGTCTTCGATCCAGCGGATGCAACAGAATGCGCATGGGCCGTTACAGAGCACTTTTTGTTAGATCCTCCAGACGACCGGGAGCAGAGTCCTTACAGTACTGACGTCAAAGTCTACATTGCAAATGTGATCAAGTACGAAGGTCTGATCAATCCTCCCGCAATTCTTATCAGTGCTGCCGGTGAGCAGTACTCCCCCACAACTTTTGATCTGGCATACGATCCTGAGATGTATGCCTCTGTGTATAAGATTCAAAAAGAACGAACAGAAGACATCAACAAGTGGCTGCATACTCGACTCTCCATGCTGAGAGACCAGCTGAGCCATCTGACGTTAAAGAATGGAGACGCATCACGGACAATACAAGCCATGACACGACTGCTTCAGTCACCGTAACATTTCTGACATCCGGCCAAGGTTTTTCGTTTTGGGCAGCCAAGGTTCTTGGCTATGACCGTGATTACGGACTGAACCGTCGTCTTATACCGGCCCGCGTAGAGGGCAAAGATGTATACAGCGTGCAGTTAGCTCCAGGGCATCTCTATGAAATAAATCAGCCTAATGGGGCTATTGCTGAAAGAAAATTTTTTATTGTAAAGGATGGCCGTGCTCACCAAGTTGTAGGTCATGAAGTTATTCATGGCCTATACGGATCTAGAACCGAACATGAAGTCGGTGACTACGTCAGGTTAAAGATTACAGGACAAGCTGGTGTAGGTGAGATCCGTAGCGATAAGTATGGATGGAAATACGAGATTCTAAGCGTGTTGCAGCACACAAAAAAAGATTCAGACTTTAAGTCAATCGTTATCGACTCAGACTGCGTTGGGATTCAGATCCTTGATACGCAAGCGCAGGATCCGGTATGGCCAATACCCATCACAGTCATCAGTAAAGGACCCTATGTCAGACAGTCTTGATAGTGTGACCGCCACAATCGCAGCCCGCATCCGTGCCGGCTGCCAAGCAATTCAAATTGTTGTTGGTGGTCAGAGTGCCTTGGCTTTGGACATGATCAAAAAGGTTGAGGAGACACTCAACGCTCGCTTAAAAGAGGCTGATAAGTTTGTGACCGTTCCATGGGATGGTAAGAACGGCATGCCTCTTGTAGCGGATAAGCTTGCAAATCCAGTCTTGGCTCTCGAGGCTGTTTTGAAAACAACGCAATCCTTTAAAGGCTCCAAAAACGCCCTTCTCGTATTTCATGATTTGATTCCTCACACGGCAACGAGCCCTGTACTGACATCCTATTTGCGAAAGATGATCTCAGAGGATGCCTTTGTCAACTCGCACTACCGTCGTCCACTGATCGTCCTGAGTGTGCGAAGCGAGATGCATCCTGACCTGATGCCGTACTTCCACCGGCATGAGTTGCCATATCCCAATCCGGCTGAAATCCGCGCAATCCTTGATGAGCTCCTAGACAGCGGGCCTAAAACAAAAGAGACGTCAAATGAGTTGCGTAACAGTATCTCAACAGCGTGTATGGGTTTAGGGATCACGCAGATCAAAGATGCTGTCGGTACGGCGATAACGCTCAAAGATCGGAAGAGCACACGTCTGAACTCCAGTCACTTAGGCATATCTCGTAT
>ERZ650304.556-NODE-556-length-18918-cov-6.040025_pt1 | contig 18918 bp, 18 predicted proteins | sample MGYA00376240_ERZ650304 | MGnify/ENA primary metagenome ERZ650304 (study PRJEB26733, sample SAMN07839271) | wastewater metagenome | biome: small river; feature: stream; material: water | place: USA: North Carolina | collected 2016-03-01 ...
ATCTCCACCACAACCCCGAATTTTTCCACCGCGGCGTTGAGCGCATCTACCTGGGCGAACACCGTCTGCTGGCTTTGCTGCACAGATGGCAGCGCGATCGGCGTAGTGTTCACCGTCACGAGGCCGCCGTCGGCGTAGCCGCGCAGGCGCCGGTGCTCCAGTACGCGGATTACCGGTTGCATGGCCCGGTCTTCCACAACCCGTTTCGGCACCACGTATTCGCCCTCGTGCACGATACCAGCCTGTTTGTAGCCTGTTTCGTCCGCAGGGCCGAAACCCCTGCCTGTGTAGCCGCCGCCGGCAAACTTGGCGGCCTGAATTTTTCCGACGGCCAAACCGGTGCGCGCAACAGCCACTCCGGTCAGCAGGCCCCCAATGATTGCATTGGCAGGCGGTGGGTACGATGCTACCGTAGCCCAGATTTTCTGGACCTCCAGTATGCCGTTCGTGATTACTTGTGCGGATTGGAAGGCTTTGATGGCCGCGCCGTTTTTCTTGCGCGCCCGTTCGTCCTGACTGAGCAGTTCGGCGCCCAGCGCGAAAATGTCGGAGGTCAAATTCAGGGAAGTCTGCTCGACCTCCTTTCTGAGTTCGGCCGTGCGGCGTTCGTTTTCGATCCGTTTTGCCTGGAAGTCGGCGTCTGCCGCTGCCTTTTCGTCCAGGGCGCGGCGGAATTCCGCCGTTTCCGACAAGCCGGCTTCTTTCAGCATCCGGATGCGCTCCTCGGCGGCATTGCGGCGAATTTCCGCGATGCGCAGTTCGTGCTGCAATTCGAGATCGACAACGATGGCGAATTTGTCCTGTATCACGCTGATTTCGCCGTTGGCGCTGGCCTGTGCGAGCGCATCGAGCGCACCGGTGCCCTGGCTTTGTACCTGACCCGGGGCGGCCGCAGGCAGCGTGTCCAGCGGCGCAATGGCGGGGGCGGACCTTTGTTGCTGTATCTCCAGCAACTTTTTCTGGATTTCGAGCGCCTCTTTGGTCTGGTCCTGACCATAGCGGCGGTACACATCGAGGCGCGCCTGGAGTTGTTGCTCTTCCAGGATCACCATCACGTTGCCGAATTTGGTTTCGTCGGCCAATATGCCGTCCTGTTTCAGTTTCAGGGCGGTGATTTCCTCCTTGGCAAATTGAATATCGACCTGCTGCAATTCCAGGTTGATGGTCTCTTTCAGTTTTTTGGCGGCAGCGGCGGCTTTTGCGGCGGCCACACCGGCTGCATCGGCATTCGTCTCACCGGCGGCTGACTTTGCGTTCTCTGCGTCCAGGATGGCAAACACCTCGCCGTAGGTCTTGCGCAATTCCGCCACTACCTCTTGCCGCTGGCGCTCGGCGTCGGTAGCCTGCTGGGTGGCGAACCTGGTCCGGACCGTGGTGGCATCGATGCCCGACAGGTTGGCCTTTATTTCGGCCAGGACACGCGCCTGCTCGTTGAGGGGTTGGTCGAAGCCGCCGGCGCTGCGGAACTGCGCAGTCTTGTTCAGCGCTTCGATAACGGCCTGAGTTCGCTCTGCATCGGTCTGGAATTGCAACAGGTTCACGCCGGCCAGTTCGGCGCCCCGGGCCAGCAATCGGTTGGAGGCCGCCCGACCTTCGGCCAGCCTGTTTTCCTGTTCGGCCTGCGCTTCCAGGAGAGGCTGCAACTTCTCCTGCTGCTTTTGCAGCGCGATCCGGACCACGTATGACTGGTTTATCTGGTCGAGGATCGGCTTTAGTTGTGCATTGGTAATTTTTTCCGCATCAATGTTGCCCAGGAAAGCCGGGTACTGTTCCTGGAGCGACTTGATGGCCTTGGTGCGTTGTTCGGTACCCTCTTTTGCCGTCAGGATGCTCAGGGCGACGCCGTTGAAGCCTTGCCGCTCCTTCTCCAGCGTCTCGCTTACGGGTACGGTCAAAAAGTCGATGAAACCTTTTGTGATGGATTTTATCAGCGGCAGCAGGTCGTTCATGGCCGCCGTCAGTTTGCCCTGTATGGCGCTGGCCAATGTGCTGAACAAGCCGTCCAGCGACTTGCTTTGACGCTCCATCAGGCCCGCGAACCGGCCGCCTTCGCCGGTCAGGTTTTTGAATACCTGCTCCAGGCTTGCAAAGGATATTTTGCCCTGCTCGCCCAGTTTGCGGATTTCTTTCTCATTGACCCCGAGCACTTTGGCCAGTTCCGCGTAAATCGGGATGCCGGCTTCGGCAAGTTGGTTGAGTTCTTCGCCCTGAATAAGTCCCTGCGTTTTGGCCTTGCCATAGATCAGGGCAAGTTCGTTGAAGTCCTTACCCGTACCGGACGCCACATCACCTACCCGGGTCAGGGTTGGTATCAGTTCGTCCGCTGTGAACCCAAACGCCAGCAAGGCCCGCCCGGCCTGGTTTACTTGCTCCGTTTCAAACGGTGTCACATCCGCAAACTTTCGCAGATCGGCCACTACTTTTTTGGCGAGTTCGGCATTGCCTAAAAAGGTCTCGAAGGCAATATTTAACTGCTCCAGTTTGCCGGAGCCGCTGAGCGCCGAAAAGAACGTGCGCACGGTGCCCACCACGGCTCCCACCGCAATGCTGGCCTTGGCGGCAAAGCCGGCCAACGATCCAAGGCCGAATCCGCCGCCGGATTGGCCGGCGGCGCCTTTACCCGCTACGTTGATGTCGCGGATACGGGCGTTCACGGCGGCCAGTTCGGTCTGTAAAGCCTTAAATTCCGGTGCGCTTTGCGGTATCAGCCGGATGGCGGCCGCTAATTGTTTGGAGCGCTCTACTAGCTGCGCCGGCGCGACGCGCTCCAGGTTGAGCGATTCGACCTTTTTGCCCTCGGCGGCCACTTTGCCCAGGTTGTCGGCTACCTTTTTTTCCTCGGCGGCTATTTTGGCCAGTATGGGCGCCCGCTTGGCTTCGTCGCTGCCCACTTTGAGCAGTTGTTTTTGGTACTCGGCAATGCGTGAAGTGCTGGCCGCTATCTCGCGGTTGTACTCCTTCGTGGTGAGCAGGGTTTTGGCCAGTTGGCGGCCCTCGTCGGTAATGAAGTCGATGCGAAGTTGTACCTCGTCCGTTCTTACTGCCATTTGTTCATTGTTTGAATGCGGCACCGATTTCTCGTGCCACGAGGTCGGGCAGGTTGGCGGCTACGCGGTTGTAGAGTTCGGTGATAGCGGCGCTTTTTGGCTTGTTGTACCACTGCCTCCGCCGGTGTTTTTTGGCGCGGGATATGGCTATGCTCCAGGCCAGTTGATTGAGTATGGAAGGCGGCGCTGTGCGCAGGTTGCGGCGCTGGATCAGCCGTTGCGTCATGGTTTCGCGCAGGCCCTTCTTTTCGATCCAGGTTTCCAGCGCGCTGATGTACTCGGAGCCGCCGGCGGGCGGTTTGAGCGTCGGGATTTCGATGTAGCGGCCTGGCGTGCTAAAGGATATTTCGATGCGCTGTTGGGCGGCCGCCTCCAGTGTGGAGGTCACTTCAGCCTGGAGCGAGCGGATCAGTTCGCCGGTCGCGCGGATGCCTTTCGACTCCAGCCATGCCTTCCGGCCGGCAATGAATTCCTTCGCCCAGGAGATGCCCTGCACCTCCAGATAGTCCCGCAATTCGGCCATCGCCTTTTCGGATAGTTGCGCCATAGGTCAAAATTGGATGCGATACCGGCGGCAGGGTAGGACGCAAAAAAAAGCGCCCGGCGTCCACTATTGGGCCGAGCACTTTCACAACCATCCTCCGGTTTTGGGGTATTTCCTATTGTACGCGCTGCACCAGGGTTTTGCTCACGCGCAGTTTCACGGTCACTCTTTCTGGGATATCCACCTCTGCGCCTTTCGAGGGAATGTAGCGGCGGGTGGCCGGCTTCACGACCCGGCGAAAGGTGCCAATGTTGTCGATGTTGACTCCGCCTTCGTTTTCCTTTACCTGTTCCGCTATGACTTCGTCCAGGTCGTTGATCACGATGAGCGCATAATCCTTGTGGATGTTTCCGCGCTGCTCAATCAGGGCGGCCAGCGCTTTTTTGTTGATTTTTTTCATCGAAATGTATTTGCGGCGGCCGGGCCGCCCGGTTTGGTTAAGCACATTCGTCCGTATAAAGGTCGATCACTACGGTCCACCACCAGCCGAACACATTGTCGCCGCTCCAGTGGCGAACTGCGTCCGCAGATTTTTCACCGGTGATGAGGTCGAAAAGACCGGCGTCTGCATCGGTCCAGAGCCGGCGGATCACTTTGCGGCAGATTTTTTCCATGCTGCTGAGCACGGCGTTTTCTTCCGCGTTTGTCTTTTTGGGTTCGTTACTGAGCACGTACACCCGGAAGGTGTAGCGCGACACCATGTTCTCGTCGTCGTTCAGAAACTTTATTTCTGGCGTATCAACCCGCAGGTGCGGGTACACGATTCGCGAGTTTTGCAGGTTCAGGTCTTCCTCGTCGCTGCCTACCGTCACGCTTTTCAATTCCGTAACCGTGGCGGTGAGGCCCTGGAAATAAGTAACCAGTTGCGAGTAGTCTTTATACATCGTCGTCGTCTTTGAAAGGTGAAGGAGATGCGGTTGAGCCCGTTTGCTCCTGCTGCACCCGTCGGCGTACCAGGAAGACACACACTTCGTGTAGCGGCGCCTGGTACACGGCCTTGATGTCGCCGAAAGCGCCGGACTCTGCCACCTCCTGGAATATGCCCCACCAGCCAAAATCGGGCTGGCCGGTGTTCCCGGTAGTTTCCCTGGGTTCTTCGTCATCATCGCCGCCCTCATCGTCCGGCTGTTCAAACAGCCAGTTGCCGTACACCCGGTGAATGTACTTTTTCAGGCCTCCGAAATAGTGCAGGCTCTGGAGGTGGATTTCCGCCGGCGCTTCGCTCAGCACCCGGGCCCGATGCACGATTTCAGCCTTGTCGTACAGCGGCACACGCCGGTCACCGCGCCGCAGCGCTGCGCCTGGTTCGTTGTCGCTTTGTCGCCACAGGGTAGCGGTGAGCAACGGCAGCGCCGCCGTATCTCCGTCTGCGTAGGCCGTGTAGTATTCGTCGGCAATGGCATACTCGATGCAGGTCATGTTCTCGCCCTTCGGCGTCGGAAAGTGATACATACGCGCCGCCATGGTGTAGTGCGGAATCGGTACGTGTTCACACTGCGGCTCTGCGGTCGTCCAGGATAGTTGCAGCGCCAAAGCCGCAAAGTCCATTTCCGACATGCGCCTCCGAAATGTGGCGGGGATCAGGTCCCGCACCATTGCCCTTCCGGCCGCCGCGGGCGGCAGTATTACCGCCCAGCGCCACCAGCGTCGCCTGCGCGCATCCGGCTGCACCTCCTCCCAGTGTTCCGGGAGTAGCAACAGAAACCGCCGCCGGCGGAAAGGATTCCAGGACCGGCGGGCGGTTTCGATTTGCAGGCGGGCGGTAAGCATCAGCCTGCGGCGTCTTTTTTGAAAAGTTCCTGCCAGTCCTGCGCCAGGTCGATGGATGCCTCCACCTGGCGGTAAGTGCGGGCCGACAGTCTGATGGCTTTTCCGGCGATACCAAGCGCCGTGCCGTCGTCGGGGATGTGGGCGCGGATCGAGATTTCCATCGCGGCCTTCTGGGCCTCGTCGCCGGTCAGGTCCTTGATTTCTTCCAGGGCGGGCTTCGCATTTTCAACGATGCGCTTCAGGCGGTTGAAATTGCCGATCACCACCATAGCGTCGGTGAGTTGCAGGCCGTCGGTCAGCGCCGGCGCGATTTCGCGGCCCGCCTCGATGGCGTCCACGGCGAGGTCTACGAGGGCGTCAATGCCCAGTTTGTCAGAACCCATGTTGAGTTTTTTTGTGTGTGTGAAATGAATGACGGGTCAAAATTCAGCACACACAAAACGGCCGGGTAGGACATGCAAAAACAGAGGGGATGCGGCGTTGTGCCGCATCCCCTCTGAAAGGGTTTGCCATCCCTGTATGGAACCGTCCGCTCTACGGCGTATTTTCTAACAATTCTATTTCCCCTTTCTCCGTATCTACCTTAATCCGCGCTCCGTCCTTGAGCCATTCAGGCTTCTCCTTAACTTTTACTACTGTTATGGGTACAACGCCCAATTTAAACGACAACACATCGCCATTCAAAATCAGGTCCGATACAAGCCCGGAAAAAGCAATAACTTTTGATTCCTGTATTGGCGGGCACGTGCGGGTAGTGCAGGTAGGGTCGGGCAATGATAATTTACAAGCCATATTTCATTTTTTAGCAAAAATCACGCCGGCACCGCCTTTACAACAATCTCTACCGGTTGCACCATGCGGCGCGCTCTCATAGGCGGTGGAGGCCCGGCTTTTAGCGGTGAAGTATCCGCCGCCGGCGCCTCATGGGCTGGTGAAATAAGTCTTTGTGCCGCTTTCATGCGGGCTTGGCGCGCACTTGTTGCTTCATTTTTCATGGTTACGTTCCTTTTCGGAAAGGCCTCGCTGTATTTCAGCAAGACGCTCCCTTAAGTTATCGAGTTCGTTCGCCACGGCGTTGAGCGCTGCGGCATTGACCCTGTCCAGGTCGATGCGCTCTTTCTGCTCAGCGCGCCAGGCGTGCCAAAGGTACGCAAGCGTACTCGACAATGCAACTATCACCGCGCCGCCAAAGTACAACAGCAGGCGAAGGATATAATTGTCTATTTGTTCGTAAGTGTTGTGTACGAGTTCCGGGTTCATAAGCACCTATAAAAACCCCCTTTCTGCCTTAAAGGGCAGTCAGGGGGAGGAGAGAAATAAAATACACAAAATACCTCGTCGGGGGCTCACTTCCACCAGCCTTTCGCCGTCGTATTAGTCCGAATCACGTATTCCACGTAAGTCGGGCCGAGACGGTCGAACAGTTCGTCCGCCGGGATTTTGGCCCCGTGCGTGCCCAGCGTTGGCTGCTTCAGATCGAGGGGCAGGTTGCTGATGAGCGGGGCCGGTTTGGGCCCGGTGTAGGTGTAGGTTTTGGGCGCTGCTGTAGCGCTTTTGTTTTCCGCCGGCGTTACGGGTGCCGGCGTTTTTTCATCTGCCATGATGTGCGATGGTTGAACGTGTGAAAGGTTGCGGTTACGGGTGCAGTACGTCGGCGATGGTGCCGCTGTACACATACGGCAGGTCGGCATGGCCTTCCCAGATTGCCGTCAGGTTGTAACCGTTTTTCGGCGTGGTCACTGCTTCGGCCCGCACCTTGATGGGGTGGTCGAGCGATCCGAGGATGTGCTGCACACCGTTCTGGTCCACGGCGATAGCGATGTAGTTTTCATCGGTGGCCAGTTGGGTCAGGATGTTGGCCTTGGATGCCGCCTGTTTCGAGATGAAACCTTTCAGTTCGGTGTTGTATCCGCCGTCCTCCTGCGGAGTGCTTTTCAGGTCGTTGTCCTTGCGGATGATGGCCAGCGGGAAAAATCCCTGGTCGGTCACCTCGGTAATCGTGCTCACCACGTGGGAGGATGCCGCGCCGATGCTCGTGATGTCATCCGCGCAGGCGAGGTAAATAGTGGTTTTCAGGCCGGGGGCATTGCGACCGCATTCCTTGTCGATTTTCGCCAGGTTGCAAGTACATGCCATTAAGATTTGGAATAAGCCCTTCATCGTATGAGGCGTTTTTGATGTGTGTGAATGTGAAAGAAACCGGGGGGGGTTACACTTTGCGGAACAAGCCCGGGTATTTGCCGAACACCTCGGCCAGCGCGGTATCGTCGGCGGCGATGGATTCGGCGGAAACAATTCTCCGGCCGATGCGTACTTCGCCCACTTTGAACTCGTACTGCACCCCTTCGATTTCAACTTTTGGCTTTACCGGGGCTTTGGGGGCCGGCGGCGCGATGGATACGGAATTGGCCACCTCGGTGGTTTTGGCGCTCAGCAGTTCGACGTGCACGCGCAGCGCGGCGTTTTCGGATTCGAGCGCGGCCACCTTGTCGCTGAGCGAAAGCACTTCCGCCGTCAGGGCGTCATGCTGCGCGGTCAGTTCGGTGATTGCGGCATCGTTGTTTTCGGCCGGCTCGATGGGGTCGCTGTTTTTATTTTTCGACATGATGTAGTTGAATTGATGCAGCCGGTAGCATAGGATTGCTACCGGCTGCCGGTTTAGTATTGGCGGGAATTACTCCAGGTCGTTCACGATCAGGCCGGCCTCGTCGATCTGTGCGATCTGCGCGCCCACCTTGAAGTCCATCCAGAAGTCCATGACGCGCTTCAGTTTCTCAAATTCAAACATGGAAGCGTCGCCGGCGAAGTCATACCCCACGTTGAGGTTGCCGCGGGGCGTCATCACGATGCGGTCGCTGGTGCCCATGCCCGGCATGGGGATCAGGGTAGCATTCATGGAGAAGTCCAGCGTGGTGCGGGCGTTCTGCGTGTTGCCAAAATTGAAACCGAAGGCGTCGCGGTAGCCTTGCTGGTACAACTGGTAGTTGTTCCAGGAGAGGTACACGTCCACGGGCATTTCCTTGTAGCCGTTGCCGAGCGACATCCACATGGACTCGAGCAGTTCGACAATGTTCGAAGCGCTGATAGCGCCGCCGGGCGTAGGCACCACGGCCGATCCGGGAATGCCGCCGCCGGCGATCTCGTCGGTGATGATCTGGAGCCAGCCGTCGAAGCACTGCGCCATCGGCGTCGTGCCGGCGGTGACGGTACCGGCTTTGACCGCGCCCCAGAAAGCGGCGTCGAGTTCCTCAGCATGCCCGCCAAGCACGGCCTGCATGATGTATCCCTCGAAAGGCAGGTCTGTGCCCGGGTTTTGTCCCTGGCGGCGTTTGTAGCCGAGGTAGGTGCTCTCGAATTCCTGCGGCACGAAGGAAAGTTCGCGCTTGACAGGGGTCACCTCCAGGTGACGCGGGTGGAAGGATACCGCGTTGGTGGGCGGCTCGAAATCCTTTTTCCATGCCACGGCTTTGCCGGTGGCCACCTTGAGGCGGGTGAGCGTTTCTTTTCCCTTGATGCCCTCGCGAATCGTGGCATACTGGGCGGATTTAGGCCCGTAAAAAGCCCGGATGACAAGGTCTTCGCGAAAATCCTGGACATAGTCCCGATACGCCGCGACGTCTGTGATATTGGCACTGAGACTCATAGTGCTTGTTTTTTGTTTTACCCCCGTTTTCGGAAGGGTGATGAGCGAATATTGATGATGCCCTTTCGGGTCTCGGTTGGGTTACTTCTTTACCAGGTGCTGGTTGATCGGGTTGCGCATGTAGGCGCGTACCGCGGCGCTGCCCGAACCGCCGGCGCTATCGCCGCCGCTGTGGTCGTCGGCACCTTCGGATTTGAGCGCTTCGATTTCGGCATTTTTGGCAGCCAGGTCCGTGCGCAGGGTTTCGAGTTCGGATTTGTACTGCGCGACAGTCGCCTGTAGCGTATTCACACCCGCGCTGAGTTCTTCTACGCGATTCTCGAGCGCATCTTTTTCGGTCTGTAGCGCGGTGTATTTGCCGCGGACGGCGCTGAGTTCGGTTTTGAGGGTTTCGAGGTCTTCGGCGGTTGGGTCGGCGTCCTGCGTCTTGCCCAGGAGCCAATCAGTCAGAGAGAACTTGCTCATCTTTTTCTGTTGTGGTTGAGATATGGAAATACCCAGACGGGACAGGAAAGCCTGCACCTTGTCGGGGTGTTGCTTCACGAATGCGAGCAGGTCGGGGTTGTCGTCAAGAAACTGGTGGGCGCGGCTGACGAACAGGTGCGGGTTGGCCGCGGTGCTGAACAGCGAATCGGTGGCGGCGCCTTGCTCCACCAGGTCTGTGTAGTAGTGTGCTGCGCCTTGCGTCTCGTCGAACTCGACGAAGATGTCGCCGTACTCTTTCTTATAGTTGTGGTAACCGCCCCAATCCAGATCGGGCTCCAGCCGGTGCTTATGCCCGTTCGGCTTGCGCTGGTATTCGCCGCTGCCGCTGAACACAATGCTCGACATGATGAAGTCGGGCCGCTCCTGGGCCATCTGAATTACCCACGATTTCATGCCTGGGTGCGTAGGCGATATCTCGGCGGCTTCGAGCAGTTGCAGGTCCGCTATTTCCTGCATTTTGCCTTTGTGGGTGCGCTTGCGAAAATTGGAGTAGATGCCCAACTGCGTGCCCATCGTCTCGCTGGAGGCCGAAGGGTGCCCGAAGCGGGCCTTTAGGCCTATTGCCGAAAAATACTTCTGGTCGTAAGCCACAAGGGCTTCGATGAACTCCCGGTCGAGGTGCACGCCGTGGCCTTTGGCCGGGCCTTCCTCCACCATCACCACGTCGCGGATGATGCCGGATTCGGCATCGACCTTTTGAGGGTCGAACTCCGGAGAAACCGGCGCGCTGCGGAGCCAGCGCACGGATTGAAAGTCGTTCAGCGAATTCATGCCACAAACATCCGGCCGCATCTTTCCGCAGGGTAGGACGTACGAAAAAGGCCCGAAACGTGTTGTTTCAGGCCTTTTTCAGTCGTTCCGGCAGGTCGTCAGTTCATCCGCTTAAACGATGCGTACACCTTCGCCCTCACTTTTCGGGTCCCGCTCGGTGTGATGTAATACACCCGGACCTTACGCGCATAACAAATGCCCTCCCACAGCGCCTCGTCAGTGCCGGTGCCGTCGATGGTCAGGGTCTGGGTAGTGTACCAGGTAGTGCCGCTGCGGTGGTTGCTCACCTGAAGGTACGCAAAGCCGGCGTTGGAGCCGCTGATGCTGTCGGCCTGCACATGGATGCTGTAGTAATACGGTACATCGATGTTTGCGGGGCCGCCGTTGTGGGTGGTGAGATAGATGAGCGTGTCCTGGTTGGTCAGGGTGTCACCCGTCTCGTAGATGTCGAAAAAACGCTGCCCGCTGGCGGAAAGCGAAATCAGGGCAAAAAGCAAAAAAAGGAGTCGAGCCTTCATAAAAAAAGGGTTGATGAATAATGTTTAGGATGCAAAAGTGGCGGCGGCGGTGGCGGTGGCATAGGACTACAAAAAAGCCCCCCGGCATTCCTGCCGAGAGGCCCATCCCAAAAAACCGATTTCCTTAACTGCGGATAAGCCGCTTGACCTGTATTGTGTCTGGACCGGAAAGGTTGGGTGATTCGATGGTTACTGTTGCTTTTGGGGTGCACGCTGCCGGTGTGGCCAGCATGGCGAGGAACAAGAGTGTTTTTTTCATAACTCAATAGGTTGCGGCGCCACCGATGTTGACCACGCTTGCGCTGGAGGCGGTGGTGCCGACGCTTTTTGTGATGATGAAACGCACGCCACAAGCCGCGGCGTTGGGCATGTTGCCCGTGATGCGCCCGACAAAGGCGTCGTTGATGTAGTAGCGGGCTTCGCTCCTGGCCTCGTCGATGTAGACGCGCAGCAGGTACAGCCCGTTGGCTGAAACCGCTACACCGGAGTCGGCGGTGCTTTCCGACCCCGCATTGTCGCGGGAAAACAACTGCCAGTTGCCTGACAACACGTTGTCCGTGTATCGGATGCCGACGCTGTTGTTTACGTTCAGTGTCGTGGCGCTGGAGGCTGTGGGTGTAATGCTCAGTTGTGCCGTGTAGCGCTGGGTACCGGTGCTCAGGGCTGGCAATGACACCCATGCCCAGCCGGCCAGGTGACCGCTGCCGAAAGCCGTGAAGGTGACGTTATTTTTCACCAGGTACACGTTGCTCGCGCCCGTTGCCGTAGAGCCCGTAGTAAGGCCCCACGAGTTTGGCAGCGTTGTGGACGAAGCGTTGTTCTGGTTGCTTGCACTTGTTCCGGAAAAAGCAAAACCCGCGTGCGGGTGGTCACCGCCGGAGGTGCTGGCCGCCGTCACGTTGTAATACAGCCCGGTGTTTTTCACCCCGATGTCGGTCATCGTGAAAGTACTTTTCTCGACGCGCCAGCGGCTCGACGTGCCGTCGTAGAAAATCGTCAGCACACCGCCGGGCGGGATAATGTAGTCTTCCGCCCCGGCTACGCGGTTGGCGGCATCGCTGTCCGGGTGCTCGGCCGGCACGTAGATGTAGTTGCTGCCGGCGTTTACTATGCGGCGGATCGTGTTTTCGGATAGTGCCGAAAAGCCGGTAATGGCACGAGTGGTGGCATCGCCCGACACGCGGACCGTGGTGCTGCTGCTCCAGGAGGTTGGGTTGTAGTTGTCCTGGTCTGAAGTGATCGAGGTCGGCGACGTGGTGCCGGACAGCGCGGCGATCGTAAAGGTCGAGTTTGCGCCGGCGTCGGTGGTGGAAATGTTCGTGCCACCGGTGGCGGCGCGGTCGTTGGTGAGGGTGGCGGAAAGCGAGGTGACCAGGTAGTTCGCGCCCACCGGTGCGTCGTCCGCTGCGTCGGTGTCGCCCGTGTTGGTGATCGTGGTGCCGGACCAGCCGAGGCCGGTGCCGAGCGTAACGGCCTGAGGGACTGCGGTCGCGCCGGTGCTGTTGCCGATCAGGCTTTGACTTGCGATGTCCTGGATTTTCGCGTAGGTAATCGCGCCGTTCTGCACCTCTGCCGTACCGACGCCGTCCGTGGCGATCTCGGATGTCGATACCGAGTTGGCAGCCAGTTCGGTGGCAGTGATCCCGTCGGTTGGAACCGTCAGGGTTATTTCTGTTTCGTTGTTGCCGCTGTCGTCCGTGGCCGCTGCGGTCACGGTAGCAGAGGAAACAAAATTGAGCGCGGCCCGCTGGGTCATGCCCGCGCCGTCGTCGCGAACGGTCTGGTAGAAAGAACTACCGCCGCCGCCGCCGGTGTCGTCGGTGGCCGGCGCCCAGGCGCTGCCGTTCCATTCGAGTACCTGGCCCGTGGTGGCGCCTTGCTGGGCAAGTTTAAGGGTGCCGGTGGCGATGGTCAGTTCCGCCGATTTGGCTACGATAGCAAGGTCTCCGTCGCCGTCTGCGCCAAGCAGTTCGGTCGGTGCATCGGTAGTAAGGTCGGTGATCCGCGCCTCTCCGGTCACGTGCAGCGTCCTGGCCGGGGCAATGTTGTTGATGCCGACCTTGTTGTTTATCTGCGCAATGGCGTTCTGCGCATACAACGTGGTGGTACTGGAAGTGCCGGTAGCGGTGGTGGATGCAAACGTCGTGTTTGCCCCTTGGGAAAGTATCTGAATGGTCAGGATACAGTTTGCCGCGCTGCTGCCCGCAATGCGGGTGATCCGCAGCGTATCCACACCGCCAGACGGGCTGCCCGACGTGTTCGTCCGCATCTCCAGGTTGAAATTATTGGACCCCGCCCAGGAAGCGTTCTCGGCCGCGTTTTCGGGAACGAGGATATTCCATACGCCACCCGTGCTGCTGAAGCCCATCGGTATGATGTACCGCTTTTGCATGGCAAAACCGGATGCCGCAACCACTGCATCTATTTGAACGAGTGCCGACCGACCGCCGTCGTTGTGCGTGATTATACCCACTTCTTGCGTTGCATTTAGCGTTGTCGGTACCGCTTTGGTGACTTTGTAGGCAGTCAGTACCGGCTTCCACCCTGTGTTGCCGGTACCGGTTTCCTTCAGGTAGAGTTCGCCGAGAGAAGAAATCGAAGTCTGCGCCAAGTCGCCGGGGTTAGCGGTGATAGCGCCGTCCGGCGTAGCATTCGACCTGTACAGGGCATTGCTGCCCGTGCTGTTTTCCTGCCTGAACATCGCCTGTGTAGCGCCGCTGGAACTGTACGAATGTATGCGCGCCGTGGGGTTGGTGATCCGGAAACCCACGTCTCCCGTTGTGCTTTCCACGTAGATTGACGTGGCCGGCGCTGACTCGTGCACATAAACGGTGCCCACGCCGGCGGGAGATTGCAGCACAAACTCCGCCGATTCTGGGCGAAGATTCCAGCCCGTGGTTTCGTTTGGCCCGCGTAGTCGCAGGGCTTCGTCGCTGTTCGAGAAGATGTCCAAACCTGATCGGTTGCCGGTAGCGCCGATGCGCAGGGCGCTGGCGTCGGAAGTGTACAGCAGTCCAGATGTTGGAAACTGTGTGGTCGGCGCGCCGATCACCAAGCCGTTGCCCTGGCTATTTATGATGAGTCGGTCGCTGGCGTCCGATTCAAACATCTTGTAATACCTGGTATTGGCCGCGTCTCTGAAACTTAAAAAAGGCATCGCTACCTGCGGCTCGTTGAAGTAAATCCGCATTGAGTCCAGGTAGGTGTTTTTGTTGATATAGTCCATGTCGAGCCAGGTGCTCGATGCCGTGTAAGGGATCAGGGAAAATCGGTTGGTCGCTACGGAAAACTCGCCATCCTTACCATCGTGCGAGCCAATGGTAGATATTACCCTGTGCACTCCTCCAAGCGTGTCCTGACTTTGCAAATGCCATTCCCAGGAGCGCTTGCGGCGCCCGGTGGTGTACACGTTGTAAAACATCGACTCGTAAGCAATATGCAAATCGGCGTCCGTTGATACCTCCCGACCGCCGCCGGCGGTTGTGTTGTAACCCATTCGCCAAACGTGGTTTGCCCGTGTGCTGTAAGGCACGTTGACGCCGTCGAAGTTGGTAGCGTAGAAATTGAACGACCCGACAGTGCTGTTATTGGTCTGGTTGTCCGGGTCTATTTTCCAAACGTTAAAGCCGTTGGTGCTGGCGTCGTTATACCGCAGGTATATGCCCGGCTTGGTAGTCGAGTTGTTGTACACGTTCAGAATACCGGTGGTATCCGTGCTGCGTACCGACAGCGTGCCGTGCTTGTAGGCATTGTCGCCAATTCGCTTTCCGGCGTAGGTGCCGTCCGTTTTTGCAAAGGTGGAGTCCACACCCATCCTGCCGGATAAGAGGTTGTCGAGTGTGGTGATCCAGGTATTGTTGCCCTCGTTCACCTTGATCCTGGTGGACCCCGTGACGGAAGGTTGTGCCTGCGCGATAGTTGCGCAGAGCAGGAAGAAATAGGTTATTCTGCGCATCGCGAAGGGTTATTGAATGAAAAACCAGGTGCCCGCGCTGCCGTTCCAGCGGCACTTGCAGGCCACTACGTTATCTTTCGAGTAGAAGGTTTTGGTAGTTGCCGAATCGGTAAAGGTTTCGGAGCCGTTCGGGTCGAGCACCGTGCCGAAGGTATCCGTGCCGGTCTTGATGAATTCATACTGCCAGCCGTTTCGGGTCGCATTGCAGGCCGGGAGCGTGACGGTGATGCCGGCGCTGAGCGTGCCGACTTCGATGCGGTTGTAGGTCTCGTCGAGCGTCGTGTTGCTCGTTATGGCTGTCCAGTTGCTGCCGGCCGGTCCGGTGGCAAACAACGCGGGCGTAGTGCTGGTGGCCGTGGCATTCACGCCGCTGGAGGCGGTGACCTGGCTGCTGAAAGTTTTTGCCCCGGCAAAAGTCTGCGAGCCGGTGCTGACCGTGCCCCTATTGGAGGCATCGGCATTTGGCAAATTTAGTTCGAGGTTGGAACCGTTACGGCTGAAAGCAATCGCCGCCGCTGTGGTGGTAACGGTCGGGTTGAGATATACCGCCGCAGTACCGTTTGATGCCAGCACGGTGCCGTCGGCGCCTACCGCAGTAAGGCCGGTGCCGCCGTTGTCGATTGGCAGTGTGCCCGATACGTGTGTGGCCAGTCCGATCTTGCCCCATGACGGTGCGGTGGCCACGCCGCCGCTTATGAGCGCGTTGCCGGTGGCCGCGTCGGCCAGTTTCGATAGTGCCGTTGTGGTGGAAGCGTACAAGATGTCGCCGACGGTGTAGGAGGATTGGCCTGTACCGCCGTTGTCGGCATCGAGTGTGCCGGCTACGGTGATGGTGCCGGAAGAGGTGATCGGCCCGCCCGATGTGGTGAGGCCGGTGGTGCCGCCGGATACATCGACGGAGGTTACGCTACCTCCGTTGGCCGTGACGTAGTTCTTGATGGAGTCAAGGCGGGTGATCCAAGTGTTGTTGCCTTTCTTGACTTTTACTTCGGTGTCGTTGCTCAGTACGGGCAACTGCGCCTGCGCGAAGGATGCACAGACGAGTAGAAAAAAGAGGGTTAATGCTTGATTTTTCATGTGCGAATTACATGTTGATGAAAAGCCAGAACCCTACCGATCCCGTCCAGCGACAGGTGCAGATGATCCCGGTTCCTTGTGAAAAAAGTTTTTTCTCTGTTTCGCCGTCGGCGAATTCTTCGGAGCCTCCCGGCTCGATGGTGACGGCATAGGTATCGGCGCCAGCCTTGGCGACTTGGATAGATACCTTGTCGTTGGCGCTGTTGCAGGCGGGCAAATTGAGGGTGATGCCTGCGCTCAGATCGTCCACCCATACCTGGTTGTATCTCGCGTTCACGGTCTGCGAGGTAGTGACGATGTCGTACAAGTTGACACCGTTCGCTACCCAGGCCGTGCCACTCCAGCGCAACACGTTCTGGAGATTGGCCGGGGTGCCCGCGCTGACGGGGTTGCCCTGGATGGCCACGACGGTAGTGGCGGGCAGGGTGCCGGATACGTCGCCGGTGAGGGTCCGGATCGTCTGGATATAGTCGTACACCGCTTTCGCGGTGGGACTTTGGTGATGGGTGGCGGCGACGGAGATGGTTTCGAGGATGGAGGATAGGTATTTGGTTGCATCGGTGCCGATCTGCAACTTTTGTTTTGCCACCTGGATGTCTTTAACATCCGATGTTACCTGTGACTGTGCAGATAGACTGCACAGGAGGAGCAGTGTGGTGATTATCCGAGCAGCCATATGCGTATTGAATTTGTCCCGGCGAGGTCCGAGAAGTAGATAGTGTGTGCGGAGAAAGTGTCGAGTATGGCGCCGTTCAACACAAATGGCGTCAGCGCATCGAGCGCAACCGGCATGCCGCTGAGTTCTTCGCCGCCGGCGGTGGTGCCGACTTTGATGGTCTGCGCGTCGGTGCTCCTGATTTCAAGGCCGGAAATCCATTTGCCTGTCGGTACGGTGTAGGAGAATGTGCCGTCTTCGGTGGAGAGTTCGACCAGGGTAACGGTGCCGGTGCCGCCGGTTTCGGGCGGAACATAAGGCCCGCCGATCACATCGAACGTTCCGGCGACAAACGGCGCCGGCTTGAGCAGCCGCATGACGCCGGTGAAATTGACGCCGGGCGCATCTTTCCCGTAAGTGGCGCCGCTGTCGCCTTTGCCGGTGAGGCGCAGGTAGGGAAGAAAGCGCTGCTCGCCGTTCATATAGGTGACCACCACGTGAATGCGGCGGTTGATGAGTTTGGCGCGCAGCAGTTCGACCTCTCCGCGAATGACGCGGATGAATGCGGTAAGCCGGTAGGTGAAGTAGTCGCCGGCGGCATCGGTCGGGGTATCATCTTCCAGCCGGGCGGTGAACCGCTTGTGCTGGAAAACATAAGCCGCCTTGCCTGGCGCGAAGGAAATGTCGGCAATGTTGGGCGACAGGTGCCAGGCGGGTTGCTCGGTAAGATCGGCCGGGTCGATCAATACCAGGGTTTTCAGCCCGCCCGATGTCCGGGTGCAGCTGCGTTCGATTGCATTTAACTCGAAGTTCACGCCACAAAAGTGGGCGTGTCACTCAGTAGCAGGTAGGGCGAGTGCCTCGTCGAGGAGGCGGTTGTAGGTTGCATTCTTCCGGCACAGCCTGCGCATCGCGCCCAGGCAATGGTGTACGGTGGAAGGCGGAATCTTCATCACGTCGGCCGCCTGCCGAACACTGAGCCCGGCGAGTTCGACATATATATAGGCGCGCGCCTGCTTTTCGAGGCGCTTGTGGTGCCTTTTCAGCCTTGCCCGCACTGATACCATGAAGTTGGTGACGGCCAGTTCGGCCACCAGGTTGTAATGGTTTTCACCGGTTTTTGCGGTGGCTCTTTTTTCGGACAATATCGCTCCCGGCTTGCGTCGCATTCGTTCAAGAAATCCAGCGTTTTTTTTCTGGATTTCCCAACAAAATCTTTGGTAGAGTTTGTAGGCCGTCTCCAACCCGTAGGCATCTTCCTCCACCTGGTAGAGGTTGAGAAACTCCTGTATGGCCGGGCGGGCGTGTCCTTTGCCCCGGGTGCGCACCTGTGCGTCGGCATACCGGCAGAGCAAGTGCTTGTGGAATTTGTAGAGCCGTGCGCCGGCGATCTGTCCGTAGTTGGCCAGGTGCGATGCCAGCCGGTCACCCACGGTGATCTCGACAAATGTGCTCAGCGCCGTCGGGCGCTTGCGGAGGTCGTCGGGGGTGAGCCGACTATTGATTATTTCAAATAGGATATCGTGCGTGTCAAGCACGATCGGCTCGGTGCCGTATTCGCTGAGCATAATCGCCCGGCTGAGGGGATGACACGGAATATTGACAGTAAGCATGTGAGGATGGTATGTGTCCACCATGCGAAAACCGTGCCGACGCTCTGAAAATCAAAGCGTTTTGCGCAGCAAAGTCACTCTGTTCTTTCGAGCAGGTAATACAACTCGAACATGCCCGCCCGCTCGCGTACTTCCATCACCTTATCTCCTATCAGGCGCGTGATCCAGGTACGCGGCTGGTTGGCGCCGTCGCTGCCGATGATGAGTGTGTCGCCGCGCTGGGCGTAGGTGAACTGGAGCGACGCGACCAGGCTGCCGGCGGCGTAGGTTTCCTGCGTGAGCAGGTTATCCTGCAGGGTGTGGTAGCGCTCGCCGGTGATGCCGGTGAGTTGCTTCCAACGCCCTTCGATGCCGGGCGGATCCGGGTATTGGTCGCGGCAGGAGAGGAGGGTGAAGGCGAGTAATAGCGTTGCGAGTTGTTTCATGTTGTGCGACCCCACCCCCGGCCCCTCCCCCGAAGGGAGGGGGGCGGAGAGGGGGGGGAGGTGATCTCTAAGAAAAATAATTATGCCAAGACTCGGAGGCGTAATCTCTCCAATATTTCAAACTGGCCTTATAATCATCTTCGTGATGATATGCCCCAAGTACGAAAAATCGAAGGCCCTTTCTCATGATAATTTGAAAATTTGATGTACGCACAACTTCATTACCGTGCGTATCTCGGTAGTGAAACCCTATATTTTGTTTCATCCCGAAATACTTTGTTTTCGACAAAAAGTATCTTATTTTTCTCATATTTAAAAGTTTTTCCGCCGCGCTTGGTGTTTTCACAAAGCAACAGCGGAGTGAGTGCGACCCCACCCCCGGCCCCTCCCCCGAAGGGAGGGGGGCGGAGAGGG
>ERZ650304.557-NODE-557-length-18916-cov-7.337310_pt1 | contig 18916 bp, 28 predicted proteins | sample MGYA00376240_ERZ650304 | MGnify/ENA primary metagenome ERZ650304 (study PRJEB26733, sample SAMN07839271) | wastewater metagenome | biome: small river; feature: stream; material: water | place: USA: North Carolina | collected 2016-03-01 ...
CGGACATCGTTCGATCCTCTCCAAGTTGGGATTCTCACGCTCGATTCCTCCAGAAGCTGAAGGTGAGCATGACAACATGGAGTTTAGTCTCGAACTCCCAATCGCTCACCGGAGCGCTTTGGGATTGTGACCACTGCTGGAGTTCGTCGCGCACGGCTTCGGCAAGGTTCTGGACGACAGACGGACTGCGCGCGAAGCAGTTAATGTCTACAGAAATCTGATCTATGCCTGGATTTTCACCAAGATAGTTCTGAGGAATTCCGCCAGATATTCCCCACACAACATATGGTTCATTGGTTCCTTGCGGGGCGACATTCAAATATAACTTGTCTCCGGCAATGGCTACTACTGCTGCACTACTTGAAAGGTATTGATAAATCGGCGGGAACATAATTACCTTCCTAGTTTCTTCAGTTCAGCTTCGACTCTTTTCTGTAGCGTTTCTTCAAACACCTTGACTGAGCGAACGGCAAGCATGTTGAATGCGTTGGTGAGATAGCGCTGCGGGCGCTGGCCCTTCCCCGGTCCGCTGGTTCCGAACTCAACGAAGTGCCAATAGTAGGCCAGCGCGGTGCGTGGCCCAAAGAGCTTCCCGGCCCCACGCTTGCGGCTTCCACGCACCATGATCTGATAGCGCTCGGACGCACCAACCTTCGCTGGATTCCGGTCGCGCCAGATGTAGATACTGCGCTTCAGGAGTCCAGGCATCGGGGTGCCCTTGCCGATTGGCGCGTTCGCAATTGCCTGTTTCTTGATGACTGCCGCAGCAGCATACAGCGCGGAGCGAACTGGACCTCCACGACGCCCAGCAATGGCTGCTGGCAAGGCACGGAGATTCCTTAGCGCCTTGTCCAGACCAACCAACTTGACGTAGCGAGTAGCCATTTTACCCGTCGTTGATCCCTGCACGGATCTGGATGTCGATGGTGCGCGCCGCGAGCACGTTATCTGCGATTGCCTTGATGTCGTAATACACACCATCCAGCAGAACGCGGCATTCTTCGGTGATCGAATTGTTGACCACCGTCTCTGCGCGCACCTTCATGATGTAGTCGCGGATCGAGTGAAGCTCGTCCGCGACAATCGGCTCTTTCAATCGCTCCGACAGATTCTGTCGCTTCACCCCAACCCATGCGGTACACACCGTCGTCCAGACGATTTCCATGTCGCCAGACGTTGAGCGCGAGTTAACCGGGCGCTCGAACGTCGCACGCCGATCAAAGAGTCTCGCGTCAGTGTAATCGCGGTCGCTCATACCAGCGGAATCCTGAAGCGTTCGATCAGCCTGTCGTAAGCCTTCTGGAGAATGTCGTGATCGACCGACTTCAGGTTGTCGTATGCAAGCTGGACATGCAGCAAGCAAGCCTGCTGGAGCCCGCGCGGGACGTTGGCGCGGTAGTCGTCAACGGGGCTTCCAGTGCCCTCGTAGCCGGTCACGTAGCGCACCGTCACCGCATCCTGCCGATAGTAGATATCGGGCCAAGATTGACCGTCCTGAAGGCCAAGGATCGGGGTCGTGCTTTGCCTGACTTGGTACACACTCGGGGAAAGCGACTGCTCGACGTTGGTGCTGTCGTAGTAGCGAACCTGGGTGACGCTGATGAACGGCGGGCGCAACAACGCCACCGGGAATCGGCCACACTGGATTTCGATGGTCTGCTGAATCAGCGAGCGCCGGGTGTCGTTCTCGACAGCCTCGCGCGCAGCCTCGATAAGCATGTCGAAGGTGGCGTCATTTGCATGCGCAGGAGGCGATCCCGTCGTGTCCAGCCGCAACCACTCATAGACCTGGGCCTTGGTGATTGGCTCAACTGGTGGCTGAGTAATGACTGTCAGTTTCATCGTTCAGCCTCCCACAATTCGGCATACTCACTCTCAACCATGCCAGGAATGCCCAGCGTGTAATGGGCGATCTTCGGACACTCCGGCTTTGGCTGCACTCCAACAAGCCAATTCCACGAAGGATGTAACTCTCCAATCTCATTGTCGCTCAACCAATAAAATGCGTGAAGGTCGCGGCCAGGGCGCGTATTGACATCAGATAATGTGAGGCGCCTGTTTGCTGGATGATCGCAATTTATCAGCATTACGCTCGACCAGTTCTTTCGACTGTACGAGACTTGAGGCTGCCCATCCATCTTCAGGCCACAAACATTTCCCATATCATGCTTCACCACCATGACGGCATATTGAGGATCAGCAAGCGCGATCAACTCAGCAATATCTGCAAGGAAGATGATGTCGCAATCGACGAACAATGCCCATCCCTCTTGTGCAAGGTGCGGGGTGATGAAGCGCGAATTCGAGAAGTCAGTTGAGCACGGAGCATTACTCACCAAATCCCAAATGACACCGCCGCGCCTATCGACAGTTCGATTAAGCATGCCGAAATCAGCGAGTCGATTGGCGTCAATGGTAGTAATGCAAACCGGAACAGATGTGCGCTTGAGAAGCGATTTGCACGCAACTCGATACGCTTCATCTTCGCGCTTGTCATATCCGATATATACTTTCAGCACGGCTTTACGCACTCCAAGCGCATGTCTCGATGTTTGCGCTTACCGTGGAACTGCGGATCGCACTCTCGGATCTTGATGAATCCGACTTCCCTGAGCACTTGGGATAGCTCGTCAGGAGTCCATCCCCACTTGTGCATCATAAGCGGATTCGAGAACGAGTGATCGCCATATATGCCCTGCTTGCCCATCTGGTGCGGTGCGCCATTGGCTACGGCGATGCAGCATTTCTTGAAGTCTGGAAGTTCAAGAATCAGGAGACCGCCAGGGACCAGCAGGCGCATCCACTCGCGCAAGACTGCTGGCGCCTCCCATCGGTGAACATGCTCGATGACATGGATCGCCATCGCCTCGTCAGCGCACCCGTCAGGAAGCGGGATCGCCGTGAAGTCGCATGTTACGTCTGCGAGTCCATCCGCGTCGATTGAGATCCAGCCTGGAGGGCGCTTGTTGCCTGCACCGATGTTAAGACGCACTGGATGTGCCGCCAGCAGGCCAGCGATTCTTCCATCCTCCACTGCCACCACGCCAGCGACCGAAGGAACCTCAGTCGTTCCTCCGTGCTCGGATTCTTCGGATTGCATAGGTCGGCACCGTAAAGTTTGGAGGCGGCGCCATCTTCGCATACCACGGGGATTCCGGCCAGACAGGCGTCGATGGCAACATTGCTGTGCCGCACCACAACCATTCTGGCGCCACGAATCACGGACTCGATTGGAGAATTTGCGTCTGTCCTGATGCCGACAGTTTCTGTCGCCCCGGCCTTCGGTCGGTAGACAATAGGCACGCCTGGATACGCGCGCTTCAGTTGCTCAAGGCGCTTGCGCTCCCACCAATTCCCGTCGATACCATATTGGTGCCTGCTCTTTCGGCCCATGCCGCACAGGACGATGTGACCATCAGGGTTGAATTCGTTTCGCAATAGCTTCGCTGTCGCCTCCCACCGAGAAGGATCGGCGTCATCGGCCATCAGGTGCTGCGGGTGAAACGCATTGATCGTAAGGCGCATTGGGTAGGAGTTGTTGTCGCTCCTTCCGTAGTAGCCCAAGTCCCAACCAACGCAGGGACGGCCAGACAATAGATGATCCTTCCACTGAATCATCTTCACCGGATGCCCGACACCGTACATCATCAGGACGTGCGCGGCGCCGCGATATTCTCGCGTCACCGTAGCCTTGACACCGGCAGCATCGGCAGACTCAGCCATCGCCGTAAGCATGCGATGGCCTTTGATATTCATCTTGTGGTCAATCAGAATCTCAACTGTGATAGCCATGACAGATAGTTCTCCGCTACAGATTTCACAGTGATTGCATTCCTGAGAAACTGATTATGAATCTCAAGTCGAGTTTCGTATCGTTCCAGCCAGTCGAGTGCAACAGTTAGTTGAGACTTATTTTCAACCCAATACTCGAATCCGGTCATCGTCTCTAAATAGCCGCACTCTTTACCGCCGATGAATGGCGTTCCTGATGCGTGGGCATTTGCCAATTTGACATTACTTTTGTAGTGACGCGCGGCATAACCAACATGATCGCGAAGACCAACCACAACATCGAACGACGCAAGCGCCTCTGGCCCTGACGCTTGGACAAACTGAATTCCACGACTGACGCATTCCTTTTGCAGTATTGCGCCCCACCGCGAGACGTAGTTGTGCCCGCCCTCATAGCCAACAACCCCAAGATGGCGGCGCACCGGATTCTCGTGGATGCCTGGGCGCCCATGGTGCGGAAGCCACTTCACCGGGCCGCGATAGAAGTCCTGAATGTCCTGCGCCATCCGGTGCGTTGCTGCAACGATTGCTGCCGGCTTGATGGTGGCGATCATGCCCTGCAACCACGAGAAGCACTCCGACTTATCCCAATCGTTTCCATGAGGCTGTGGCCACGAGTCCACCACATCCCACACAATTGGTCGCGCGTGCTTTCGACAATGAGCAATAATATCGTCTGTTGGGCGCTTCACCAGTACCACGAGATCAGCCTGCCGGATCTCGGATTCTGTGGCATTCGGAATCACATGAGCGCCAATATTCAGGCCGAGTTGCACTCCACGGATCGCCCACGATCCAGACTTTCCCTTGCCGGTCACAAGAATCATTACTGCGCAATCCAGCGCATCACTGCGCGAATAATTAGAGCCAGCACAACACTTGCGACAAGAGCGCAAATTGCCAGATAGTCCTTGTCGCTCATTCACCGCTCTCCGAAAAAGAACGCCTCAGTGCGCGCAATGTACTTCACGCCATCAATCTCGGCTGCTGGAATCTTGCCCTTGGACTCGACTTCATTGCCGTAGTGATAAGCCGTGGCGATCACCTTGATGCCGCGAAACAGTTCCTTAAGGCCCTCCACGGTGAAACGGAAGTAGTCAGATGGATAGGCGTGACGGCGCCACGCAAACGGAGCCGAGACGACAACCGTGCCGCCTGGGGCCAGCATCATCTTGATGTTCTGCGCGATCAGCCACGGGCGCTTCGAGTGCTCAAGCACACTGATGCACTCGATGTGATTGAAGACGCCAAGTGCATGCGGTGTGTGCCGATCCTCAAGGTCGATCTTCCAGTCCACGCCATCACCGGAAATCGCGTCCACGCCAATAGCATTCGGGTAGCGCTTGCGCCGATCCTCTTTCTGCGTGTCGTAGAGATTCGATCCGCAGATCAAAGTCCTGCCGACGCTGCCGACAGGGGCGCGACCGTCAAGGTGCTTCTCGACGAAAGCGTCGATGTGATTCATGGCTTCAATGTCCATCGCGAATCCTGTTCATGGCTTCCGCTGGCGACAAACAAGTATCGCGCCGCCCCATCACAAACACCATGGCGCCGGGCTGCACCGGATACTGCCCGCCAGCGACTGCGCAGATGGCTGTTGGGGAATTGAACAGGCGAATACCGCCTTTCAGTTGCGCGGTCATTTTCGCAAGAAAAGCGACATCAAACGGAACTGCGCCGGTCCCATCGCTCCACTCGCCCATCTTGTCGATGACGTTAATCACGTCTGGAAACTTGCCGTCAATCAAATCTAGTGGCGAGTGATAGACGATCTCGCTGCGGTAGTTGACGACGCAGACGGAGTTGTCCTCCAGAACATAAACACGGTTGTTATTCTTCAGATACTGATTCGGAATCTGCGGGATGATTACCGACTTCGCCGCAATGCCGACAAACGGCGACACCATCAGGCAATGGCCGTCAGTCGCAGCAAGAAACTTCTCACTGCAATACACCCCATTAAGATAGTAGCGAACATCACCCTTTGCTGCGAACTTCTGAACGACCGCAAACACGTCAGCCGGAACGTCGATGACAACCGGCAATTTGCATACTTTCATTTTACGCCCCTTATATATTGCTAGTAACAGTCGTTTCTGAGATTGCTTGCACCGTAGTAACCGTGGATGGCGGCGCTAGTGTATCCAAACCAGTGCGCGTTGTTAATGCCTGGGTGAGAGTAAAGCCAATATTCAAACCCTATGGCGATCACCTTAACGCCGATCAGCGCTGCATCGCTCGGATTTTTTCCAAGTATTAGGTTGTTTTCAACACACCTGTCATCGCTTGCAAGGCTTGAGCCAAGGTCCAGCATGTGCGCGGCTACGCTCAATCCGAAGGCGAGTTTCTCTTGCTTCGTCCACTCACTTCTCCGAAACGCGCTGTCAATTTCGCGCTCGATGTCTGCCTTGGTGACTGTAAGCACGGCAGCAAGTACGATGACAGATAACATTTCAGCGATCCTTTAGTTCAATGAGTGTTTTGAAACATTCGCCTGACTCTATTTCGCTTACTCTCCACATGGCCCAAGCAAGCCTGCGGAACATCGTTAATCGAGCCATGTCATCTTTGACCGGGCCGGACTGCAAATACTTAACGTGCCGCGCTGCGGAAGCACCAATCCATTTGTCGAATGAGTGAAAGACTGGCACCCCGATTGACAGCGCCTTGATTGCCGCTCCACTGCCCCACGTCACGCAATACTGCGCTGAGCCAATATCATCCGCCAGCGGCTTGCACACCGTCTGGATGCCTGGGTGAGCCCTGACTCGGCACTTGACACCAAGGCTGCGCATGACCGACAGCATCGACGGAGCCCACGACAGAGGCATTGCTACGCTGGCGGGTCCAATACCTCGCTGCGGCAGAAGAACAGGCTCACCCGTTCCGTCACGCCATGGCTCAAGCTCAGCGCCAAGAGAGTCCCACCGCTCATTCCCGTGGTGCGGCCACTTCCCAGCGCCGTTGTGCTGGCTCAGCGCTGCCGCATACCAGCGATCTCCGGCGAAGTCGTTTCCGAGATAGCCGTTCTCCATCACGATCACCGTGCCGCCGCGCGCCTCGACTTCAGACGCAGCCTGATCGCGCCAGCCGTAGCGGTTCCAGATCACGATCAGGTCGGTCTGCGTCGTGTGATCGACAAGCGTGTAGCCAAGGCGACGGAGCCCCGCACGTATCGCATCGGCGCGATAGTGCGGGGTATCCTTGACCATGGAGCACGCCAACTTCAATCTTTCTCAGCCTTGATAAGATCCAAAGCCTCGGCGCGGGTGAAGCCATTCGCGACCAAAGCCTTGAACTTCTCGGCGGTCTTCTTGGCAAGCAAGGCTTCCAGTTCCAGCATAGATGCCATGCTTTTCCTGAAGTCCGCCAAGGCTTCATCGACTGGCGTGCCCTTCGGCACAAGGGACACGACGGATGCCGGGCGCTTGTCCTCGCTCATCGCAGCAACCCAAGTCCGAGAAGGATCGACTGCTCGACAGCGCGCCACTCGGCGCCGTTCTTCGGGTAATCGTCCGTGCCTGGAGCCAGTACGCGGGGCAACTTCACGACGCGGCACGGGCGCTCGTTCAGCCGACTGATCGCAAGTTCGCGCCCGGTGCGCCGGCAGAACTGATCCTGCGGCGAACAGTAGGCGATGCCGACGAATGCCAACTTTCCATTCGCGCTGATCCGGTAGGCGATGGTGAAGCGGCGCTCAAGGTCGTGGTGAATCGAGACGCCTTCGGGCACCGGGGCCTTGACGGCGCGACCGTAGATGGATGCGCTCGCCTGCTCATCGACAACGACATCGCTGCGGCTCTCCTGGAACACCGCGCCATGCTTGGCTTTCCCGCTGTTCAGCGCACAAATGATCTCCTGTTCGCTCGGCGTTAAGCCAGCCGGCGTGGCGACGGGCGCGGTATCGAGAACTCCAAGCACCTTCATGTGGACCGTTGGCGCGCGAAGGAACTCGCTTGCGTACTCAATCTGCTGGACGAAGAACTTGAAACCATCCAGCGCTCCACCGAGCGCACTCACATCAACCGTTATTTCTTTCTTGTTGCTCATTGTTATCCCCTAATGAAAGACTACGAAAGCGCTTCTTCTATTGGCACTTTCGGGAAGCATTCTAGCATTGAATCAGGACTGCAATTCAACACTTCGATGCCAAGTTCTTTCATCGGCTTTACAATGGTCGCGAAACGACGCCCCATTGCAATGAGTTCATCGTCGCCGGGATTGCGTAGCGGAGAGGGGTGATGTCCGTGGTGATGGCGGCCATTCTTGTTCGTCAGATCGACGCCGCACAACAGGATGCGCGATGCGCCAGCTTGGGCCGCGATGTGCAGCGCTTGGTACGCAGAGTTGCCGCCAGTGCGGATCTTGCCGGGGCTTGGGTCGTAGCCTTCCGGCCCGGTGGGGTGCAGGTAGTGGACGGCTGGAAAGCAGTTCTCGCTCGCCGTCACCTTGATGCCGGTGTGCGACAGAGCTTCCTGCTGGTAGGTGCTCCACCAACCCCAATCTGCCGCATAGAGCATGTCGGCCCAAGGTGCTGCGGCAGGGATAACCCTGCCGTAGTCATCTTTCGTCGGGATGCCGGTGCTATTGACTGCGACTGTTGCGACGAGCGGGTCGTCGAGCCGGAGCCGGATCGTCGGAAGGCACGATGTCAGTGATGGGCCGCTCGCCAGGACTATCACCGTCCTGCCCGCCCACATCGTCTTCGGGACTTTCCACGGTGTCGCCATCTTCGTTTTCCTCTGCCGGAGGATCGAGTTGAGGCGCAACGATAACATCGGCCTCGGGCTGAGTCACGGCGTCACCGCAGAACTCAGCGAAGCCGCGCTTGACGTGGTGCCAAGCGCTCGCGTCGTTGAGCAAGTGGACGGAATCCTTCAGGAATACCCGTCCATCTGCCAACTCGCGCGTCTCGGAGAACCGAATCGCGCGCATGTTACGCGCTCACGATCTCATCGACCGTGGTGGCGTCGATGTCGCTGGCCGGGGCATAGCGCGGATCGTAGCCCTCCAGAACGGCACCGGCATCAGAGGTCGCCGTGCCGACAGTCATCACGATGGCGACGTACTCGTGGCCTTCGGTAAGTTTGTCAACTTCGACGTTGATGACGGCTTGCTTGTTGCTGTCGGTTCCAGCCTGGGTCAACTGCGTGATCGCGGCAACGGTCGTCGGACTGGAGCCATCGCTCGAAGCGCTGGACTTGACCACGAAGTCAATGGTCGCGCTGGAGCCGAGATCGCCAGCAAAGACGGTTGCCTTCAACCGGCCCCAATAGCGGGCGCGGACCCATGCGGACGTGTAGGCGGCTGCCGTGTAGGCATCGGGATCAATGACGGCGATGATGCCGACTCGATCAGTGGGAAGCGTGGTGTTGGCTTGCGGCATTTCGATCTCCTAATCGGTGGACTTGCCCGGCTCAGTTAAGAGCCGGGCATGACGGGTTACGAGCGGGTCGCGACCGCGCCGAAAAGTCCGCGTGCGTTGCTGCCAGCGCGGTATCCGGCAACGGTCGTATTGCGCCAGGGCTGTCCACCCACGCGCAGGATGAACCGGAACGCGGTGATGTCCTGATCGAAGTAGATGTGGATGCTGGTGTCGGCGCGGATGCCGCCAATCTTCGTGGCGCTCAGGTACATCTTCAGGTCGCCGAAGATCACATCGCCCACGTCGCCAAGCACCTGACACGCCTCGGTCGGGATGATCGGGCGACCGAACAACGTGCCAAACGGAGCCTGCGATGCGCCGCCAGCCGGGATGTAGACCGGCGTCGCCACCGTTCCACCGCTCGTCGGGAACGACAGGAACGGCAACTGCTCCTCAACATCCGGGTGCATCAGCCACACGCCACCGCGCCGACTCTCGGAGCGAACGCGGTAGTAGAGCTTCTGGAGGTTCTGGAAGTTGATCGTGTCCGCCGCCTGACCACTTTCAGCGGCGACCGACACCAGACCGCCCGATTTCAGGATGCCCAGCGGCTGACCGACACCCGTGCCGTTGATGATCGCGTCGTTCAGGCGGAACGCCATGATCTCAGGCGCCTTCGACTGCACGTAGCTCGCCATCGACGCCGCATCGGACATCAGTTCCTCCGTCAGCGGCACGAGGCAGGTGAGCTTGTGGAGGCGCACGGTGAGCGCAGTCAGACTTTGCTTGCTCTGCGTCAGCGCCTGTGCCTCACCATCCCAATAGGCCCGGATGCCGCCAGTCGAGTACTGGGTCGTCTCGTCGAGCGGGATGGTGATGGCATTGCTGGCCGTCTGTATCGTGTCGGTGCGGGACAGCAGCGAATCCTCGCCCATGATCTTCACGATGATCTGCGCGCGGAAGTCGGGCGGAACAGCGAAGCCGCCATCGGCACCAGCACCTTCGTTGCCGTAGGTCGTGGCAGCGTTGCTCACGAGGCGCGGATCGGTCACGGCGTTTCGCTGACCGGCGCGGACGACGGACGCCAGGAAGTCGCTGTAGCGATTGAAGCCATGGTTGCCGACAGTGCGATCAACGATGCTGATTCGGCCATCGCCGGAGCCGGGACTCGCCGGAGCGCCGCGATTCGACGGAGCATCGGCGGGGATCGGAAGGGCCGGGGGCTGAGCCTGACGATTCACCGGCAGCGACACTGCCTTCTGCATCGCTTCGACGCGCTCGCGCTGGGCAATCTCGGCAGTGATCGAATCGAATTCGGAATTGGTCTGCTCGATGAGATCCAGTTCCTCCTTCGTCATCGGGCGACCTTCAGCGTCCGCCTTGTTCATCACGTTGGTCGAGCGGTCAGCCAGATCGCCGAGCTTCTGGCGCAACTGGTCCAGGGTGCCGCCATCATTGCGCATGTTCAGGAAGCCGTTCACCTGGGCTCGATCCGCGAACGGAGCGAAGACGAAGGCCAGCAGTGCCACAAACCACAGTTTCAATGCGTTCATTTCTATCCTCTACTTGCTGCTGTTGGCGGACTGCCCACCGGATTTGATTTTGTCTTTCAGTACCCGCATCTGAGCACTAGCAACCATCGCACGAACAACTGATTCCCTGGACTGCACAACATCTTTCGGTGCGTGCTTGAACTTGGCAAGAATGACCTTGGAGCGGTCATCCATTTCCACGTCCTCATTGCCACTCACCTTTCGGTCGCAGAAACCATGCTTCATGCAGGTATCCGCGTTCATCCAAGTCTCAGCGCTCATCCACGCAGAAATGGTAGCGCGGGGTAGCTTCGTCCGCGCAACATATGTGTCCACCAAAGTTTCTTTCGTGCCCTTCAGGATGTCCGCATACGCGCGCAAGTCAGCCTCGCGCCCCCATGCCATTCCCTCGGGATCGTGGATCATCATCTGCGCGTTGTAACCCATGCAGATTTCATCGCCAGCCATCGCAATGATGGAGGCAATCGACGCAGCAATGGCGTCGATGTGAATGATCTTCTTGCCCTTGAAGCGGCGCAGTTCCTGATAAATCGCCACGCCTTCAAAGACGCTTCCACCAACGGAGTTGAGGTAGATGTTCAGCGTCTTGGCGCTATTGACTTCGCCGATTGCCTTGGCAACCGACTTGGCAGAAACCTCATCGTAATCATCATACGGGCCAATCGGCCCGTAGATGTAGAGAGACGCTTCAGCGGGCTGGCTTACCCGATTTGTCGGTGGCACAAGTAGATTTTTCACGCACCGCTCCGAAGATGGCCTGTATCGCTTCTGGAATCGGATGCCCTGACAAGACTTCCTTGCCCATGCGGAATGCATCATCAGCAATGCCGCGCGCTACGAGGAAGGGCCAGACATCAACCAGTTGCTTCTGGAGATATTCTGTCCCATGCGCGAGCGCCAGTGCTTTCGCGGAGTCGTGATTGTGCCCATTGCGCCGGTTGTCGGCATGCCTGGATTCAACGCATCGCACCGAGCGCACCAATGCGTTTCTCAGCCACGCCTTGACAACATCCTCCTGATCGTCTTCCTCAGTATCGTCTTCTTCCGGCTCGACAGGCTGTGCAGCGCCAGTCTTCTTGGTTCCAGCGGCAGCCTTTTGCTTGTATGGAAGACCAACATCGCGCAGATCAATCATCGCGCCCTGAACAATATAGCGGTCGCCATCCGGCCCCATGTCATCAAATCCGATTTCTTCGCGGATCTCATTGCCGCTGAGCACTCCGGTATTACGAGCCTCACGGAATCCTTCCATGCGCTCTTTGAATGTGCCTTCTTGCACCCAATCCAAGTCGATCTTGGAATAAAATAATCCTGATCGCTTACTCAGGCACTTCTCATCGAACTCCTGCTGGAATTCTCGTGCAGTGGGGCGAAGGCAGTCATTAACGAATGCCTTACCCTGATCTTCAATCGAGTTCTCGGAGGCGTTATTTAAGTGCCCGATTTTGTGCGGGGGAATACCCCACCAGCGCGCTATTTCCTCAATCTGGAATTGACGCGATTCAATCGTCTGACCTTTCTGCGCATCATTTGGGATTGACGTGTACTTCAGTCCGCCATCGAGAATAGCGGTCTTGAATGCCTTTTCAGGGCCTTCATGCCGATTCGCCCAGCGCTTGCGCAATTCCTCAAAATGCTCGTCATCCAGTCGATTCGGGTACTCCAGAACACCGCCTGGACGGCCTCCATTGTTGAAGTAGCTGGAGGCGAACTCGTTGGTGGCGATGGTGAGCGCAATGGAACCAGCGGCAAGGCCAATCTTATTCACGCCCATCAAGCCGACGATGGACGGTCCCTTGACGTGGATCATGTCGGAGGCTTTGATGAATCCTGCGGCAGCGGATTGGTTGTCGATCCGGTACGTGAGTTCAAGCTCGCCGGGCTCACGGAAAGGCGTGACGCGGCCAGGGTGAATTGGGTACAAGCCCGTAACTCGATTGCTGCCGTCGCGCAGGATTTCCGCGTAGCCGTTGCCCCACGACAGCATGCCGATAGCCAAAGCGCGGCGGAACGACACCGCTGACATATCAACGTTGGGGCGACGGTTCAGAATCTTTGTGAGCGGATCATCCCAAAGCTCTTGGGAGCGCTTGCGCCCGGTGCGCTGCATGATGTACCAGTCGGACGCGGCAATCGTGCGCGCCTGGATGTCGATACACGCCCACACGACGCCGACCTGAAAGGCGGTCTGCTCATCAATGATGCGCCCGCCACGGATGAATGCCCCCTCGCCAGGAATCTCGCCGTCAACCCATTGCTGCTCCGAACCAACCCAAATGGATGGCCCGCCGACATAAAGAGGATCAAGCTGGCGAGGGTCCGGCGGTTTCGCGCCCACGGCTACCGGGAAGAATCGGCGTGCTGCGGCCTTGAGTCTTTGCCAGCTTCCTTCGCTGCTCATTGGTTACATCCATCGAATGCTGGGGAGTGATTGCTCAGGCAGGAGCGATGTCGCATGGTGCGACATAATCCCCGCTATGATGCCATCAATTCGCTTGCGCTGATTGGAGCCTTTGTCAAGTTTGCGCCCACCAGCAGGATCTGAGATCACGACTGCGTTGGCTGCGCACCAGTCAAGGCACGGATTTCCTGGGTGATGAAAGTAGCCATTCATCAGGTCGCGCTCGAAGGCATCAATTGCTGGGCTCATGTCCTTGAAGCCCTGTCCAAATTCTTGCAACTGATCCTTGATTCGCAGATCAACTGAGTCGCACGCTTTCTTGAAGTCATCAATGCGCCACCTGTCGTATGGCGCTGATTTAACCTGAATGCGGTGCGTCTTCATCAGTTCCTTGATGTCGTTTGCCACATGCGAAAGCGAGATCGTGTTGCCGGGTGTTGTGCGAACCCATCCGCGCGCAACCCATGTCTCGTATGGCACTTTGTCCTCAACCGTCTTCTCGTGAACCATCGCCTCTGGAATCCAGAATTCCGGCCACCAGTAGATGTGCCCCTTGATCTTCCGGCTGAATACGGCTGCCGTCAAGTCGCGCACCTGGGACAAGTCGAGCCCAAGCGCGACATCATCGTGGTTCGCGAACATAGACAGGTCGAACTTGTTTAGAGCACCATTCCACGCGCCATAATCAATGAACGGATTATCAGCGGCAGTCCAGATGCAGAAGTTCAGGCGCTTAACGTCTGACTGCTTCGATGGCATTGTCGCTGCTGCAATCTGATCGCGAATGTATTGCTTCTGGATTGTAATGCCGAGCATTGGATTGGCTTTAATCCAACATTCTTCATCAGTGAAGGGCTGATCGTCTTTATCCAGGCTACAGACATAAGAAAAGAAGCGATCATCTTGCTCCATTCCAAATGCTACACGCTCAGCTTTATCGTGGTATTCACCACACACCGTTTGCTTGTCTGATCCTGAGTTAGTAATGATGAACACAAGAGGCTGCTTTCGCCCCTTCTGTCCTGCGCCCATCATGTTCACTACGAGCGGACTTTTGTGCTCGTGAAGTTCGTCGATTAAGCCAATGTGAGGGCGCGCACCAGACTGTCCTTCATCGGATGAGATTGGGCGAAAATTGGAGTTGGTCTGCTCGTCATAGATGTTCCACACATTAGGCTGCTTACCACTCAACTTCAGCCTCTTTGAAAGCGGTGGCGACATTTCAACGAATGACACTGCATCCTTGAACATAATCATCGCCTGATCTTTCTTGGCAGCGGCGCTAAATATCTCCGCTCTATGTTCACCGTCTGCAATTAAACCGTACATACCAATGCCGGCTGCTAATGGAGATTTCCCCGACCCCTTAGCAGTTTCTACATAAGCAGTTCTAAACCTTCTATATCCACTGCATTTATCATTGATTGTGTTAGACTCAATCCAGCCAAATAATGATCCAATGATAAACTTCTGCTGCTCACCAAGATGGAACTGAGTCGGCTCGCCGTCTGAGTCCTCATCCTTCAACGGATCAAGCCGCAGGACCACGGGAAAAAAGTTGATCGCGTGATCCGCCTTGCGCGCAGAGAACACGAAGCCTCGCGCCGGAGCGTCCTTGAGATCGTCCAGATGACGCTTGCATGCGGCCCTGACTATCGGGCCAGCAACGATCCTTCCCTCAACCACGTCGAGCGCGTAGGCGTGCGTGGGGTGAGAAAGATCGGTGTCATGCGGGATCATGGTCGGAGGGGTCCAGATACCGGCGAGACTCAGGGATCTCCGCAACGTCGTCGCCATGCTCAGGCGTCATCGCGATGGCTACCAGCTTACCAATGGCGTCAGTCTGCCGATCCATGACATCAATCAGCTTTTCCACCATGGCCTCAAGCCGGGCGATGTGCCGCGCCTGGATGCGGAGTTCTCTCTCAATCATGTTCGATCCCGTGCCTGCCGAGATCATTCTGCCACAGAAATGAAAATCCCGGCACTTGGCCGGGATCTTGAAAGGTGCCGCTCTTGGGTTCCATTCCGAGCGGCGGGAACGTCAAGCTGCCATCGCAACCTGATAAACGCTGTCATTGGCGTTTGAGAGTTCGGCCCATCGCATCGGACGCCAGACTCAGCGCTACCCGACACCGCAGGAACCATTGCGAGCTGTCCATCGCACGTCTGCATCCCGTCGAAACCATGCACCCCCGTAGTGGTGGAGGTGGCGGGAATCGAACCCGCGTCCGCGATGTTTTTTTTGCGACTTCGTACAGCCATAGGTGCGACTGGTGGACGGGCCGGCGTCGATCTCCGGCGTTGGGGCGATAGGCGCGCACGGGCGCCTCGTTTTAGTGCACTGGTAACCCAGCCGGGTACGCTTCGCCGACGTATCGGTGTAGCAAGCGCCGCTTGCCGCCCCCGTTCTCGCTCCCACGATTCGCGCATCGACCTGCGCATTCCGTCCGTTGAAACTGGCGCCCCGTGTAACGACCGGGGCCACGTCGCGCGCCGTGTATCGAGCGGCACGCACACCGTGGGAGCTTCTCCGCGAGAAAATGCCGCTGCAGGCTCCCATCCCGCCCAGCAGACGTTGAAGTTGGCGCCCCGTTTCGGCACGGGACAACACCCGCCATCGACCGGCCCAAGTACATTCGCTTGCTTGGCGCTCTGACAAACTCGATGGACGCTAGGAACCTTGCTTACTCGTGACAGACTTGCGCCGGATTCCATACCGTTAGCCCTTTCGGGAACTAACTCTGTCAAGGAAAAATTCTTGCCCCGTATTGCCGGTGCCACGCAGGTCTTTGTCTCTCAATGAGTTCACTGTACGCCATTTCCTGCGTCCAGACATAGATGGATTCGACACCATCCTCCCGTCTCCCGCGACCTCGACCACCGAGCCAGAGTTGAACTGGCCTTTCCCTCTGCCCTTGGGCATGTGGCAACAATGCTACCAACTATCACTCTACGTCAACTACCGTTCGTCGGCACACACCGATGCGCAATTTTGCGCATTGGGAGTTGTTGCTAGCAAGAGTTGTGCTATAGTCAGGACACGATCAGGGAGTGAGGCGTCAGTGGTTCAGCGAACAGACGGGCTTGACTGGATGTGGTGGAAGCGTATGCTGTGCCCTTAACGACAAAACCCCTCGTTGCGAGGGGCTTGTCGGATGCGATCATCTCTTGGCGGGGAAATCGCACCACCTAGTCACAGAGCGCAATTCTACACGCGCACACCATCAGGTCAACAATCCCTGCCGAAAGAATCGCATCGCGTTGACACGCGACCGAGCTAGCGCGTGTGCTCTTTTCGCCGGACACGGATGCCGGAGCAAAGAGGGCAGAGGACGGCCAGGACCTCTCAATGTTACGCATACAGCTATCTCCTGCCGAAAGGTACAACGGTTCTGGGTATGCGTGATGGTCCGCAAAGAAGGCATGGCGGAAAGTGGGAGCGAAAGACCGACACTTGCAGACCGCTCAACGGCGGGAAACGGTCAAGTTGGGGAAGCGTTGAACTTACCCTTCCGCTAGACGCGACGGCGACTGCTGTTCGCATGGCGAAAGCTGGGCACCGCAATTTGCGGGCTTAGGGAGTCTTTCGCCTTTGCTCCGGCTCCTGCTGTTGATGTAACAGATGCTAATTACTGTAGGTGATCGCGTGAGCTATACGAGAAAACAGCAAAAGATAGTCCCAGGACCATCATTTACTGCCCTTGCGCATAGATATGGGCTTCCTGGGTCAATGCACGGAGTTAAGTTTCAGAAGCTGAAACGCATGGTTGCTGACGCTATTTGCTTAGCGGATGGTGTTAAATACGAAAACAATTCTATGGAGTTGCTGTTGCTTGACAGGATGCGCCGAAACAAGGCGCGAACTGCCATGGCGGATGACGGTCCAATTAAAACTAAAAGGTCTGCGGCTTCAAGTCGAATCCCAAAAGTGGGCCGCCCCCACGAGGATTACGTAAAGGACGATGGATTTTATAAGTCTCGTGAGTGGCAGCAACTTCGATACCTAGCGTTAAGAAATAATGGTGCGGCATGCCAGTGTTGCGGTGCGCGGGCGGCAGATGGAGCAACATTGCACGTAGATCACATAATTCCAAGATATAAAGCGCCACACTTGTCTTTGGCTCTGGACAATCTTCAGGTATTATGTGGTGACTGCAACATGGGCAAAGGAGCTTGGGATTCAACCGATTGGCGCGATCATTTCAAGTCAATATAAACACAGTAAGGGGCGTCAAAATGCGAATCCTCGTAATCGGCTCAAATAACGCGAATTCTCGGATGGTCTTCTCGGCGCTCGATACGATCAACAAAGAGAAGAAGATCGAGCGGGTGTTTGTCGGCGCATCGAGCGCGGCGGATCGGCTGGCTATCATGTGGGCGATTGCGAATGGCGCTGCTGCCGTTGATAGGCCACGCATCAGGCATGACGGAGTAGATCAAGGACTGTGGACTCCGCAACGAGTGGATGTGTGCTTGTGCTTCGCTCCAGGCCACGATTCGGCTCGCTATGCGCAGATCGCGAAATCACTCGGTTCAGAAGTGGCATATTACTTCTAATGATTAACATCTATTGCAAGCACTGCGGAAAGCACGTTCCAGTCGCGATGATCCACGACATGAATGTGCGTGTTAGAATGTGCTTAGATTGCAGGACGCGGTTACTTGCAATGCCGCGCTTAGTAGTTCCGAAGAAGTTGCGATTTCATGCGCTGCTGCCTGGAATGAAGTATCGGATATTGAAGGACTGACGATGAATGAGATTCACGAAGTTCCGTTCAAGCATTTGATTCAGGATACCGTTCTTTTTCCGGGTGAGCTTGAGTGCATCAATGCGGAATGGAGCCAAGGCACTTGGAGCCACAAGAAGAACAAAGGGACTGACAAGTCCTATAGCGAATACTTGCCGCCAACAGCGCATCGCGTTGTGCAACGACTCACAAGTCCGTCTTATCTCGCGTTCCTGTCGGATACTTTCGGCATCCATGATCTTCTTCCAGATCCAGAAACATTCGGGGCCGGTCGCCACGAGATCCACGCTGGCGGCTTCCTGCGCATGCACGTCGATTTCAACCAGCATCCGAGCGGATTGTGGCGCCGATTGAGCCTGCTGCTGTACGTCAATGAGCGATGGGAGAATGAATGGCGCGGAGAACTGATTCTGTCTGGCGACAAAGAATACTCCTGCATCGTCCCGAATCCAGGTGTGGCCGTGACGTTTGCGACGACAGAAACGAGTTGGCACGGACACCCTGTTCCGCTCGCTACTCCTGATGGCATTTCGCGGCGATCAATCGCTATCTACTACTACACCAAAGAGGCGCCAAGCAACGCTGCGGAGCCTCACACGACGATCTATCGTCTTGGTGATAAAGAGGGACTATTGACGTGAACATTCTGGTTCGCGGGCATCGTGACGTTTCTGCGACGATGTTCACTGATGTTATGGAAAGATTGCGCGCAATGAAGATTGGCGTCATCTATGATGATGGATCGCTTGGCGATATGCCGCGTATTTGGGCATTCGTGAACCGCATTTCTCACTGTGCAATTCCGCTGAGCGCAAACTCCATAGTTGACTTGGTGCTGGAGTTCAGATGATCCACTGCAAAGACTGCATCAAGTGGAGCCAGCAGAACACAGTTAGTTCATGCGGAGAATGCAGGAACCACTCTCCAGAGTATGACAAGAAAGGATTCTCTGTCTGGCCGATCACGCTACCGAATGAGTGGTGCTTTGATGCTGTGCCTAAGCCTGATTTGAGGAAGAACTGATGAAAGTCTTGGTGGCTTGTGAGTTTTCAGG
>ERZ650304.558-NODE-558-length-18881-cov-40.516413_pt1 | contig 18881 bp, 29 predicted proteins | sample MGYA00376240_ERZ650304 | MGnify/ENA primary metagenome ERZ650304 (study PRJEB26733, sample SAMN07839271) | wastewater metagenome | biome: small river; feature: stream; material: water | place: USA: North Carolina | collected 2016-03-01 ...
GTGCGGTTGGATTTGTCGAAAGAGGCTTTCCGCAGCTATCTGGAAGACTCCAGCAAAGTCGATCTGGCAACCGAAGCCGGTCGCAAGCTCTACGCCGGCATGCTTGACTTGGCTACGCCATTCAGCCAGTTGGTCGATGCGCTGGGCGATGGCGCCGCCGGCAAGCAGGTCGGCTCGCTGGCCAGCCTGCTGGGCGAGAAATCGCCGATTGCGGAAAACGTCAAGCAGGCGGCGGCGGACTGGTGGAGCAAATACGGCACGGCGGTGGAAAAGCAGGCCGACCAGGCGGTGCAGATTAAGGCCGGGCTGGACAATATGGCCACGTCTCTGGCCTCGCTGCAGCAAACGCTGATCGGCATCAATCAGGCGGCGGTGGCGGCGCAGCAGGCGACAACGGCGGCTATCACCAGCGCTATCGCAGCGGCTGCCACGTCGCAGTCGGCAGCAGTGGTGGCGGCGGTAGAAGGTGCCATCGAATCAACCCAGTTGAGATAAGTCATGTCGATATCAGACGCGCAGTACCAGGCGTGGCTGGCGCGTGATGGTGAGCGGCGCGTGTTGCTGGTGGAGGCGATGCCTTACGTCAGTGGCAGCGTCTTGACCCGTTACATGGCCAGCGCGCCATTTGTGTCCGGCCCCTCCGATACGCCAGCGTCGATGGCTTACGACGATATTGTCCGCAGCGTGCCGCAGTTCAAATCGAGCATGGCCGATGTATTTGCCGGTCAGACTCGCCCGAGCTGGGGCGAAATCGAAGTCGACAACAGTGGTGGCGAGCGTGACGGTTGGCTCTCCGATGCCTGGGATGGCCGCGCAGTGCGCTTGTATCTGGGGTCGCCGGATTGGTCGCGTAATGACTTCCGCCTGATTCTTGATGGGGTAGCGGATGACATCGTCGCGCGTTCGCGGGATGTGTTGCAGATCAAGCTGCGGGATAAGCAGCAGCTGCTGAACCGGCCCATCCAGACCAGCCTGATTGGCGGCACCACGGCCAATGCCGATAAGCCCAAGCCGCTGTGTTATGGCGAGTGCTACAACGTGCGCCCCTTGCTCACCGATGCCAGTACCCGCCGCTACAAGGTGCACGATGGCCAGATCAGCGCCATCAGCGCCGTCTACGCGGGCGGGGTGTCGGTGTCGTTTACCGCTGATCTACCCAATGGAGAATTCACGCTGGCAGCAGCGGCGACGGGCGAGGTAACGGCCGATATCAAAGGCGATGCGAGCGGCAGCGGGTATATCGACACGGTCGGCGCCATTTTCCAGCGCATTGTCACTACCAGAACACCGCTTAGCAGCGGGGATATCGACAGCAGCAGTTTCAGTGCCTTCGCCGCGTTATGCACTCAGGTGGTTGGCGTCTACGTTGAAAGCCGCAGCAATGTGCTGCAGGTGCTGGATCAACTCGCCCAGTCGGTGGGGGCATGGTACGGCATTGGTCGCGATGGCAAGCTCAAAATCGGGCGGCTTGATGCGCCCACCGGTAGTCCGGTGCTGGATCTGGTTGTCGACGACGTAGAGCAGGGAGGGCTGTCGGTCAGGCGGCGTATTTTGCCGACTGCGACGGTGCGTCTCAATTACAAGAAAAACTGGTCACCCAACAGCGCACCAGCCAGTAGCGTCAGCGATGGTGTGCGGGCGGCACTGGCGGCAGAGTCGCTGACGGTGTCAGACACCGATGCCAGCGTCAAAACTACCTATCTGATGGCGCAGGAGCCAGATGCAGAGGCGACATTGCTGGTGGCACAAGCGGCGGCCAGTGCAGAGGCCACGCGCCGGCTGACGATTCGCAAGGTGTTGCGCTACGTCTATGAGGTTAAGTGCTTCACTGCGCCGCAGTCAGTAGAAATCGGCCAGCTAGTGCGGCTGACGCATCCGCGCTTTGGCTTTGCCGCTGGCAAATTGGCGGTGATCGTCGGCATCACCGAATCGCCAACCAGTAACCGAGTAACCCTGGAGTTATGGGCATGACTGTTGCAAACGTGCGCCTGATTTACGACAACGCCGCCGACCGCGCCGCGCTGACTGCCAGCCCGGCGCTGGTGTCGACGTTGCCTGTGGCCAATCTGCAAGACCCGAGCCGATCCCGCCCCGCGCGCACAACTAGCCTGGCCACTCAGGTAATCACCGGAAATTGGTCGGTGCTGGAGATGGTAGGCGGCATGGCGCTGAGCCGGCATAACCTAAGCTCAGCCGCCACGCTGCAGCTTGAGTTGTTTTCCGGCTCCGGTTTAACCGGCACGCTGTTGTTTGATAGCGGCGAGGTGCTGGCGGTGAGCGCGTTTGGCTGGGGTGAGTTCGGTTGGGGCATGACTGGCTGGGGCGGCAGCGTGTTTGATAGCTGGCCAGATCGGTTCAGTAATTTGTATTTCACCGCCGTGTTGGCGCGGTCGTTCCGGCTGACGATCAAAGATGCCAGCAATGCGGCAGTCTACATGCAAATGGGCCGCCTGTTTTTGGGGCCATGTTTCGAGCCAGTCAGCAATATGAGTTATGGCCTGACGTGTGGCCCGCAGGAGGACAGCCGTCAGGCCCGCACCGATGGCGGCACGCTGCGCACTGATCCGCAGGGCAGCTATCGGCGCTGGGCATTTGATCTGGACTGTGTAGAGCCGGCAGAGCGCGCCACGCTGACTGAGATTTTGCGCCTCAAGGGCAAACGCACCGATATGTTTATCAATTGTTTCCCCGGTGCTGGTGGCGTGCAAGAGCGCGACCATGCAGGCGCGGTGAAATTAACCCAGCTGCCGCAGCCAAGTCTGGATGGCTATGAATTGTGGTCGCTAAAACAGCTGGAATTCGAGGAGGCCTAATTGACCGATATCACCATCTACAAGCCCAGTCGCGACCCGAATGCGCGTGACTACCCAGACAAGATCGATAACCTGATCGATATCTTGCAGGGCTACGTGACTGAGATTGAACAGGCACGCAATGGCTACGGCACTTTAAAAATTGGCACCGTCAGCTATGCCGGCGCCACCGCTGATATCCCGCTGAGTGGATTTCGTATCAACGGCGCGGCGACCACGCCTGTCACCAGTAGCGAATTGACCAGTAAAAGCTACGTCGACTCGACGAGTGCGGCAGCTGCGGCGCCATGCGGGTTGCGCGCTGGCGATACCTATAGCGGCACACACAACTACGTTGGCGCCACTTTGCGCGCCGCCACCAAGGCGCCTGGCTCGTCTGGCACCGAAGTGGCGACGGTGGATTACGCCAATGCGCTGGCATTTAGTGCAACCCTGCCAGCGCAGACTGGGAATTCTGGCAAGCTGCTGACAACGAACGGCACCAGCGCATCGTGGGTAGACCGCTTTCCGTTTTCTGGCCGCAGCCCGCGCACCTCAAACGCCATGCTCGCCGCAGCGGATGGCGGGAAGCTCATCGACATCACAAGCGGTACGTTCACTCAGACCTTAACCGCAGCCGCCACGCTCGGCAGCAATTGGTACTGCCACATTCGCAACAGCGGCACCGGTGATATCACGCTCGACCCGAACGCCGCCGAGCTGATCGACGGCATGGCCAGCTATGTCATGTACCCCGGTGAAACGCGGCTGGTTATGTGTGACGGTACGGCGTTCTACACTATCGTCCTGACTTCGTTTTATCGTGTGTTCACGTCTACCGCTACGTTCTATTGCCCGCCCGGTTACAACCGCATGCAGGGCTTGATATGGGGTGGCGGTGGCGGCGGCAATGGCGGTTACGGCGGCAATGGCGGCTCATGCGTCGAGTTTGATTTGCGCGCGTCAGATTTCGCAGCATCACAAACATTCACCGTCGGTGCCGGCGGCGCTGCCGGCGCGGATGGCGGAGCAAGCATAGTTTTAACCATCACATCCGGAACTGCTGGTAAAGGTAATACTTTCGGTAGCTACGGTTACGGCCGGGATTACGTGAGCGGCCCCATAGCACCAAATCGCATTGGCGGAGCTTACCCTTACGCGAACGCTATCTACGGGGATTACGGTGGGGGGCTCGGACTCAATACAGCGGGTTCGCCGGCCTCTGTGGGCCATTCAATCTTCGGTGGTGGTGGTGGCGTTACGTCCGGTTCAGGAGGCTCTTCCATCTTTGCTGGAACCGGCGGCGTTGGCGCTGGTAGTGGTGTCGCCCCCGCCGGTGGTGGCGGCTCGACCGGAGCTGGGGCTCGTGGTGAGATTCGTATCTGGGGGATAATCTAATGCGCGCGCATGTAGTTGAAAATGGTGTTATCACGAACACGATTGAAGTCGAGTCGTTATCCGTGCTGCCGGGATTGGTGGCGGCGCAGGGCAATGAGGGAATCGGCTGGATGGTTGCGGGAGAGGGCTTCGTGCCACCGCCGGTCAGTGTCGACCGGGAAGCGCTGGCCGCTGACATTGATCACCGCGCCGATGCCTTACGGCTGGCCATTGTCGGAGATCCGGTTAGGGTTGAAGAGTACCGACTGGCACGCGACGAGGCCGCCGCATTTGTGGCGGCGAACTATACCGGCACCGCGCCGCCAACCGTGCAAGCCTGGGCCACCGCTAAAGGCTGGACGGCACAACACGCCGCCGACGATATCGCCGCCACCGCTCAGGCTTGGGAATCCGCGCTGTACGCCATCCGCTCAATCCGGCTTATCGGCAAGGAATCCGTGCGTAATGCCGCAACGGATGCGGCGGCCCAAGCGGCGCATGACGCGGTTTTGTCACAGCTGCAAGCAATCGGGGCGGTGTGATGACCCGGCTTCTCTACACCCGTAGTCGTCACCTTCTCAGCGCTGGCATTCGCCTTGCGACATGGGGTGATTTTTCCCACGTTGCCCAGATCGATGGGCCGAAGGTGATTGAATCGGTATTCGGCGATGGGGTGCGCGAAGCCAGTCTGGATAGCGCAATTGCAAGTGCCAGCCACTGGGCCATTGTCGAATACGATCACCGCAATCCTGTCGGCATGATCGCCGCCGCACGCTCGCAGATAGGCAAGCCCTATGACAAGACCGGCGCGCTGGGCCTTGGTCTGCATCGCAACTGGCAGGATGACGATGCGTGGTGGTGTTCCGAATTGATCCCGTGGGCGGCGCAGATGGCGGGCGATCCTTGGTTCATGCCGCAATCGTTGCATCGCGTCACCCCTCAGCATTTATGGATGCGACACGGCTTCATTGTCGCCAGTAACTGACCCGCAACCTGCATCACAAAAACGGCCCTGAGTGGGCCGTTTGTCATTTAAAAGGATTCTTATGCCGGCACGCGTTTTGTCGTTTTTGGAACAGGTCTTGTTGCTGATCGCCATCGGCGCCGCCGTGCCGATTGGCCGTGGCTTGCTGGATAGCAAGGTCAATTGGCGCATCGTCTCTGGCCGCGTGATTATCAACGTGGTTTTCACCCTCAGCACTGGGGCCGTGGTGGTGTGGGTGCCGGGGGTGTCACTGTTTGGTGTGCTGGGGGTGGCCGCTGTGTTGTCCAGCCTTGGGCAAAGTGGCGTTGAGAAGTGGGCCAAGCGCTATCTGGAAAGCCGGGGTTAGCCCATGTTCCCGCAAACCCTGCAGTTGATCATGCCGATGTGCGCGCGAGCATCGCAGTTTGCCGCACCGCTCACGTCGGCAATGAGCGAATTCGGTATCGATACGCCATTGCGGCAGGCCGCCTTTCTCGCTCAAATTGCCCACGAATCGGCCGAGCTGAGCGCGCTCGAAGAGCGGCTGGGCTACTCGCCCGCCCGCATCATGGAAGTGTTCGGGCGGCATGTATCGAGCTGGGTGGATGCTGAGCGCCTGTCAAAATCGCCAGAGCGGCTGGCCAACCGCGTCTACGCCAACCGCAACGGCAACGGCGACGAGGCCAGTGGCGACGGCTACCGCTATCGCGGGCGTGGCCTGATCCAGTTAACCGGCCGCGACAATTACCGCCTGGCCGGCAGCGCGCTGCATTTGCCGCTGCTGGATAAGCCAGAGCAAGCCAGCGACATCACCGCCGCCTGCCGCTCCGCTGCGTGGTTCTGGTTCAGCCACGGCCTCAACGCCCTGGCCGATGCCGGCAACTTCCTTGCCATCACCAAAAAAATCAACGGCAGCACCAACGGCTACACCGACCGCTGCCGCTACTGGTCGCGGGCAAAGCTGGCGCTGGGCGTTTCGTTTAATTAATCAGGAGAAAGACTCATGGCTATCACGGCAGCTATCTGCAACAGCTACAAGCAAGAAATCCTCGGCGGCACGCACGCCAGCGCCGACGTTTACAAGATTGCGCTGTACACCAGCGCCGCGACACTAGATGCCACTGCTACGGCGTACAGCGCCACCAATGAGGTCAGCGGCACTGGCTACACCGCAGGCGGCGCAACGTTGTCAGGTTTCACGGTAGGCGGATCGGGCAGCACTGCATGGATTGATTTCACCACCGATCCGACTTGGCCGGCTTCCACTATCACCGCTCGCGGCGCGGTGATCTACAACAGCAGCAAATCGAACAAGGCTGTTGCCGTGTTGAATTTCGGTAGCGACATCACCAGTACCGCAGACACGTTCAAAGTGACGTTCCCGACTGCGGATGCCAGTAACGCGCTGCTGAGGATCGCATGATGAACTTGACCGCGCTGGCGACAGAAATCAACAGCGACCCCCTTGGTCTTGGCTACGCCGCCTATCTGCCGGACGCGCCTGGTGAGGTGTGTGAGCTGATCAATGGCGAAACCTTAACGGCGCACCAGTCGCGAATGATTTCGTGGCGTGGCCTGTATTCAAGCTATGGATTGGGGCGCGCGCTAGCGGCATCGGTGCTGGCTAAAATCCGCGCAGCTGCAGATCAAGATCAAGCCATGTACGACGTCAAAATGATGATCTACACCACCGAGGGCATGGATATTGGCGACCCTGAAGCGCTGGAAATGATCGACGATTTGCAATCCAGCGGCCTGTTTACGCCGCAGGAAGCCGATGCACTTAAAAGGCTATCGCTGCGCCCAATCAGCCGCGCCAAGCAGCTGTTTGGCATGGCGGTAACGATTGATAATCTGCGCGAAGCGGGGGTGATTTAATGGCTGCGATCAAAAAGCCGCTTGGTGGCCGCACACTTATAACGTCATCTGCCCACAATTCATTGCCTGCTGGCACGTATGTTGTGCTTGGCACCATTACCCATAACACGAATCAGCCGCTGGACGATTTGCTTGAGGTGAACGTGACTGCCGGATCGTCGGTGTCTGGCGGGAAGCAGTTAATCGTTTTCGCCAAGCAAAGCCTGGACGGAACAAACTTCACCAGCGGCCCGGAATCAAGCACGTCTGCCGTTGATGAGAAGAATCTTTTTCAAGTCGGCGTGGTCCCGCTTGAATCTGCCAACGTGGCGCAGTCGTGCATATTCTCTCTGGCAGCGGCCTATGACGGAAACTTGCCTTACGCGTCAAAAATCATCGTAAAAAATGACACTGGTGCAACGCTGGCAAGCTCTGGCAATTCCGCCTATCACGCAGAAGTCACGTCGACGGTTGCGTGATGGGGGCGTCTATTAACAGCGCACCCGTTCGCACGCGGCAGCCAGCGCAGGGCACTCGCATCAGGCGCGGAAACAAGCTGGCAAAAGGTTTGGTTTTTGCCACAACTGGCGTCAATGGGTTTGTTGATTTTGTTAGCGGCAAGTTTCCTAACGGCAAAACCGGTGCGAACGTTATCAACTGCGCAGGCGGCCGCGCAGCTGCGCCGGCTGCAAGTTCGGGTCAAATTACATGGCCCGCCGGTTCGACCGGGCTCGACGTATTAACCGGACCCGGCACGCTGCTGGTGTGCATGCGGTCGAATAACAACACGCGCAACTGGCGTGCTTTTGGCAGCCGGGAGGATAGCTCTACCGGTGATGGCGTCTATCTGCTGTACGACGACCAGAACAACGCCAGCAACGGCTTCAACGCCGGGGCAAATAACAACAACTACCGCGCAGATTCGCTGAGCGGCGCGCTTGGCACCAACTCTGAGCAATCATTTCACACGTTTGGATTCAGTTGGGATGGCTCGGCTATCCAGTTGTGGGCAGATGGAAAGCTCAACCGGACGGTTACGGGCGGCAATGCAGCGTTTTCGCCAAACAGTAACACTGGACGCGTCACGCGACTGCAGTCCGATACTGCCGCGTCAGATTTTCTGTTCGCCTATGCCTGGAATCGGGTCTTAAGCGCAAATGAAATCGCTGAAATCACTGCTAACCCATGGCAGATTTTCGGTGGCGCAGCGAATAACGTCATTTATGCGGATGCCGCTGGTGGAACGCCAGGCGAGGCAACGCCGTCTGGTATATCGGCAACAGTGTCGCTTGGCTCTGTTGTGGCAACGGGCGCCGCCAATGCGGGGGCGGGCGGCATCGCCGCGAGCACATCAAATGGTGTGGCTACTGCGACAGGCGCCGCCAATGCCGATGTGCCTGGTGTCTCTGCCGGCATGGTTATTGGCACTGCTAGCGCCTCCGGTGCGGCAAACACATCGCCACCAGGCGTGGATGCAGCCATGGCGCTTGGCTCTGTCGTTGCCAGTGCGGGAGGATCAGCGAACGCCACGCCTGTAGGTGTTCAGGTCGTTGCTGCGCTTGGCGTTCCCATTGCGTCAGGGGCTGCAGTTACCGAGCCGGCGGGTATTGGTGCACCAGCCTCGATTGGCGTCGTAAACGCATCAGGCGCCGCCACGACTTCACCGTCTGGCTTATCGGTGGTCGCTCTACTTGGCAATGCCAGCGCAACCGGCGGCGCTGGTGCCACAACCGAAGTCGACGTCGACCGCTGGCTATTGCTGGCGGCCGAATCGCGCGTCTACGTAGTCGAGCCAGAGTCCCGCGTGCTGGAACTTGTCGGCGAGAGCCGCGTATTGATATTGGAGGAGTGATGGCAACAGGATTTACTACGATTGGGTCGGCGATTCCATGGATCGAAAAGCGGCCAGGTGCGCTGCTGGATTATGTTATCGACTTCAGCGACGACCTGCCGGCAGGCGAAGCCCTATCCAGCGTCACGGTAGACCCTGAGGCTGGTATTGTCGTTGGAAGTAGCCCCGCGCCAGCCATCAATAGCGGCGCGCTGACGGTAAAGCTGAAAGACGACACCACCAAAACCATAGCTATCGGCAAGGCGGTCGTTTTGTGGCTGTCTGGCGGAACGTTGCCGGGGCGCTATCTTGTGACTGTCAACTGTCCGCAGGGGGCTCGCATCCTATCGCGAACGTTTGAGGTGCGGATGGTTCGTTAGCCGCTTTGTGGCGTCAGATGCCAGTGGGTTTTCGGGGTAAAATCCACTTTGATGCGGCGAATATATTAGACAGGCCTTAGACAATTGGACAATGCGCACAATAAAAACAAAGAGTTACAACACACACCGATGATGCAGCAGTACACCAAGCAATCAATATAATTCTCTGATTTTAATGGTGTATTTTACATGATTTTGTCTAATGCCTATTTCTGGAATCGCCTGAAAATGCCTTAAAAATCAACGGGCGTTTTCGTAGTATTAGACAGGTTTTTGCGGGTTGATGGCGATAAAAAACCGGCGGTTAGCCGGTTGTTTTTTGTGCCTTTTTTTCTGGCAGGGTGGGTGGCTCTGCGGTTGGGGTGTCACGCAGGCGGATGTATATTTGTGTGGTGCGGCGGTCGGTGTGGCCGCCGAGTAGCTGGGCGTTGTTGCCCTGGCGGTCGGTGTCGGTGAGGCTCTTGGCTCTCAGGTCGTGCAGGTGGGCGTCGGTGATGCCGGCGGTGGCGCAGGCGGATTCCCAGTTGTCGCGCACGGTTCGGTAGTCGCGGGGTTTGCCTGCGCGGGCGGCAAACAGGTACAGGCTGGCTACGCGGCTCTTGGCGCGGGTGGCCTTGGCCGCCTCAATGGCGCGCTCGATGTCAGGCGTCATTCGTACCAGTAGCTTGTTGCCGGTTTTTTGTTGCTTGAACGTGATGCCGTCTTCGCTGATGTCGCTGAGCAGGATGTTGAGCACATCGTTGATCCGCTGGCCGGTGAGGTAGGCTGTGTCGATGATCGGCACTAGCCACGGCTTGGCGGCGGCACGGATGGCGTAAAACTCGCTGTCGGTGATGTAGCGGTCGCGCTGTGTCTCGCGGTGGCGCTTGATGCCGATGCAGGGGTTGCTGTCGACGATCTGCCATTCAACCGCGAACTGGAAAACGCTGCGCAAAAACGACAGGATGCGATTGGCCATGTTTGGCGTGTCGGACAGCTCGGCCTTGATGGCGGCGATGTGCTTGGGCTTGACCTGTTCCGGTGCGAACTCGGCCAGGATGTCTTTCAGCCGCTTGGCTGCGAGCCGGTATTGTTTGAGCGTGTTGGGCGCAAGGTCTTTGGCCATGTGCGCCAGGGCTTTGTCAATCAGGTCGGCCATGCCGGTGCCGGGTGTCGGGCTGGCCAACAGGGCATAGGCCTGCAGCGCATCGGGCAGGTTGTCGGCCAGGCGCTGCCATTTTCCTTTTTTGACAAACCAGTAGGCGCCATGCTTGTGATAAACACAGGCGGGTAGGTGGCGGTCAGCTTTACGGGCGCGCACGTCAGAATCTCAGTTGTGGCCCGGCCGGTTCGGCTTTGCTTGATCCGCCGAAAATGCCAAGCACGGTGGCGCGCAGCACGCGCGGCATGCCATCGCCGCCGATTAAAAACGGAATGCGCTGCTGTTTCAGCCAGCGCTGTTGCGCGGCGTGCTTCTGGTAGCCGGTCATTTCGATCAGTTCTGATTGTGTCAAGAACATGATATTACCTCTTATGCGGCCTGTTTATGGCGCGCTGCGTCAATGGCTTCCCGCAGGGAGGCGCATCGTTTAATCGGCGCGGCGACAGCTTTTCGCCAGTACCATGTGATGCCGATTGACAGCACCTTTCTGCCGAAGTCTGCGTCCAGATAATCCAGTCGCTCAGCATCTCTTTCCGCCGCCTCCAGCTTGGCTTTCAACGCCGCAATTTCCGCATCAGCATCCCGCAGTGCTTCGGCTGCCTGCTCCCATCCCTGTCGTGCTGCAGATAAGTCTTCGCGGTGTTCGTCCAGCATCGCGTTTAGCTTGGCGATTTCAGTAGTGTCAGCGGCGTATTCCTGCCGAAGCATGGTCAGTTCCTGTTGGGCCGATTCAAGGGTTGTGTGTTCTGCTGTCATGGTGCGTCACTCCATACGGGTTTCATTTCAACCTCCGCCACCGCTCGCACGATGGCGGCTGACCCGGCGGTGCTGCTGAGCGCGATGTTTTCGGCGCGTTTTTTTGCTTTGTCGAGGCATGCCAATGGTTCGCCTATGTGGCTGGTGATTACCAGATACGGTCCTTGCTGCGCGTCGGCGACGCGTTGTGTCAGGCGGGAAAGGTTTTCGCATTCGGCGACGATTTCTGAAAGCGTTGTTCCAGTATTGATGTCGAGTGCGCGACGGATTTGATTCAGTCCGTTTCCCAGCGCTTCCTGTGCTTGCATCCGGTTTTTAATTTCATTTTTCAGGCTGTTGACTACAAGCTCTGACAAGTCCGCCAGTTGCAATTCGCATAATTCATTCGGAGTCAGGCTTAGTGCTGCCGCCAGCGCTTCATATGCCTGCTCTGCCTGGTCAGCCATTTCGCGGGTTACGGCGTCGATTTCCGGGCATGGCTTCAGTGCGTCGTTGATCACTGCTTTGACTGGTGCAGGGATAGGCTCTTCGCTGCCGTCCGTGCCGCGTAGCAGGGTGTTTCCGTGGTCAACATTAGAGGGTCTGACGTTGGAGAGATATTCCTCAACCTCTTTGAGCCCAGGCGCTGTTGGTGTGTTGCTGGCAAGCCAGTAGGCGTAGGTGTTCTGCGCGACTTTTTCGCGCTCGACGATGCCTTTTTTCATGGCGTAGTTGAGGGCTTTGCTCACTGCGTCTGCATCTTCAAAGCCTTTGGCTTTGGCAAAAATCTCGCGGCTGGTCATGCCTTTGTTGCTGGCCTTGAGGATGTCGATGATTTCTTGCTGGCCGGGGCTGGTGAATGTGGCGGTGGTCATGCTGCTTGCTCCTCTTGATGTTGGTCGGCCATGGCGTTGAGGGTTTCAATCGCGGCGCGGATATAGCTGGATGATTGACGGCGCAGCCAGTCTTCGGCGCATTCGATGCCGGTAAGAATGGTTTCGAGTTCGCCGTCCTCGGTGGTCCATTGGTCGGTGGTTTGATAGCGGTTGCGGATGTCTTGATAGACGTTGGTGATCACTCGCATTAGTTCGCGGATCTGGCCAGCGTCGGATACTTTGCGTTTATTGCCGCTAGCGATGCAGACCAGATTGAGAAACGATGCAATCACGCTGTCATCAAAGCGGGTGAAGCTACCCTGCTTCAGCGCTTCCATTGACTTGTGTACCGGATCGCAAAGCTTAGCGAGCATGTGCGGGGTGATCGGTGCGCCAAAAACTTTGGCGTTGCGGGCTTTTCGCGGTGGCTGGCTTCGGCTCATGCTTTTCTCCCGGCTAGTACGCGCAGCGAAATCGATAGCGGAACGCTTTTGCTGACCAGGTAGGTGGCGGCAGCATAGGTTCCCCATTCCGGCTGAAACGCCTGGGCAATCTGGATGTGAGCGCGCATCAGGATATTGGTGCGGCGGTTCATGCGGGTGCTCTTCGAGAGGCCCCCATTTGCGATCCTGAAAGGCTCGCTCGCCGTTAATGGCGCTGAATACTTGTTGCCGTGCACTCATTGCTGACTCCGATAAAAATTAATAAATTACTCAATAACCAATCTGCGGACGGCACGAGCGCGAAGCTCGCCGGACTTGTGGATGGTGCTCTGGTAGCCGGTGCTGAAGTACTGAAACCAAGCCCAGCTAGGCTCGGAAGCGTGTTGCTCGGCAGACCAGTAACAACGATCCTCGAATTGATCCTTGAGATTGGCGAACAGCAACGATTGCTCGCGGCGTGTCGGTAGTTCTCCACCTTGGCCTGCAGCCCATGCCTTGGCGTTATCCCAATTGATATCGTCTGCATCGCCTGGCAGCAGAATCAGGTGGTAGCAGCGGCGCCGTCTTTGCCAATAATCACTCCGGCGTAGCGCTCTCCCTCGGCGAGAGCGGGGCGACCTGGGCTTACATTGGTAACGCGTTGCGCTACAGCGATGCTTTCGCTAGCCTGTGCCAAATCTGCGGCTTTTCGTGGGATTGGTCCGTGCTGCTCCATGCATGCCACGCCCACCGAAACAACCTTTCGCAGTTCGTCCAGCGCGCCTGCGTCACCGCTTTGCGTCATGTATGCCCGCTCTGCGTCGTTCAGTAGCTGGCGCATGATCGTGAGCCAAGCCCCGACTTCATGCGGGTGCTCTTCGAGAGGCCCCCATTTGCGATCCTGAAAGGCTCGCTCGCCGTTAATGGCGCTGAATACTTGTTGCCGTGCACTCATTGCTGACTCCGATAAAAATTAATAAATTACTCAATAACCAATCTGCGGACGGCACGAGCGCGAAGCTCGTAGTACTTGGGGTCGTCGTACTGGTTGCCGTAGTCGAAGTTCTGAAACCAAGCCCAGCTAGGCTCGGAAGCGTGTTGCTCGGCAGACCAGTACCATTCGCTTTTGAAGTGATGCTTGCAGTTAGCGAACAGCAGCGATTGCTCGGCGCGCGTCGGCAGCTCGCCGCCAATGCTCTTGGCCCAGTCCATCTGCGTTTTCCAGCTTGCATCGTCGTTATCGCCGGCCAGCAAGATAAGGTGGTGGCTGGGGGTGCCTTCGCTGTTGAGAATGATCCCGGCGTAGATTTCGCCTTGCGCCAGATCGGGTAGGGTGATCGTGTTCATGGTGCTCCTTTGGGGTGGGTAGGGTTAAACCGGGATCGATGCCAACAGCAGCGCACCGGCAAGAAACACGACACCCAGCCAAGTCGGGATGTCGATGGATTTTTCGAATCCGCCAAGGGCGTCGAGTTCGGGTTTTTTGTTCATGTTCAGGCCGCCTTCTTGATCGCAGCGCCGGCGCACTTGCTGTAGCCGGGCAGCAGGGTGGGGGCAATCACGCTTACGCCTTTGCGGTGCTGCAGGATGCCGCCGCGCTGGGCGGCCATGGCGGCGGCATCGGTGAAGCGCATGCTGGGTAAAACGGTAATCACTGGGCAAAACATGTTTTTCTCCTGATTGGGCAGCCTGGGTTAAGCCGCCGCCATTGTTCCAACTCGTCCATTTGTCGCCTCTTTGGGCTACCCACTGCGAACCGGGCTGGCGGGTGGTGGAATCTGGCAAGCGTTGAGTGATTGCTGCCAGTCCGGTTCGCGGTGGGTGCTGTCTCTCCAGCTGTCACGCCTACTTCCCTGCACGGCTTACCGGCGAACGGGCGTTCTCGACCTGCTATGTGTGCAGCCATCCGGGGGTATCCGCATCCATTGTCCCGGCATCCATCACCTCGTCACTCTGTTGGGGGTGCGGTTGGAAAGTCATCAGCACGGCTGGCGACTGGTGCCGCATCAGTGGTTGTCTGGCACAGACTTCCAATGCTCAATCGCCATGCGTGTTGATGCTGTCTATTCCAGCTGCCACTTGCTTAACCCCAAGGGGGTGATGCTCAACCGCATCTGGTCGCGGCGCCCGTGGTAGGTGCGGCCTGTTGGCCTCCACGTCGCCGCGTGCCGGGATATATCCCTCTTCCGGCATTGGGTTGAATGAAACTTGGCTCTGATCTGTTGCTGTTTCGGTGCTGCTGAGTGCATTAAACAACATGTTGTTTGAATCGTCAACCAGCATGTTGTTATGTGTTTGTGGCGGGGTTTTTGATAGGATGTGGATTGGCCGATGTCTTCGGCCTGAAAGGCGCGTCAATACTAGGATTTGTCCTAGTGGTATCGTGTTTTTGCTCGGAATATCTAGGTCTTTGTCTAGTTGCTCGATGTGGCTTGGTGCTTGATTTGTTATGGCGATGGGGTGGGTATGGGTTTTCTTGATCGATTAACGGCGCTGGTTGATTTGGCGCGGCCGCAGGTTCGGGAGTATCGAGCGGCGCTGCAAACTGCTCTGGCGGATGGTGAATTGAGCGATGCCGAGCAGCGCGATCTGGCGGTGTTGGCAGAGCGGCTGCAGATCGATGAGGCGGTTCGGCGGCGGCTATATACGTCTGCGTTGGCGGCGGTATTTTCTTCTATGGCGGTGGATAGGCGGATTGACGACGGCGAGCGGGCCGCGCTAATTAAATTGCAGGATCAGCTCGGCGTCGACTTACCTGCAGCAACCATTCAGGAATACCGGCGTTTCCGTTTGCTGGCGGAAATCGATCAGGGGTGCTTGCCGGTGATCGAGGCAGAAGGGGTTATGCAGCAAGTTGGCGAGGAGTTCCATTGGTCTGAGCCGGGGCAGTTGATTGAAGAAAAAGTGGTGAGCCGGCAGTACCAGGGAGGCTCTCAGGGGGTTAGCATTCCGCTGGGCGGCGGAGTGCGCTGGCGAGTAGGTGCGGCGCGGGGCCGGATGGTGTCTGAGACGGGGATGGTGCCAGTGGCGGAGGGTCGGTTTATTGTTACCAGTAAGCGGCTGCTATTTGCGGGGGATAAAAAGTCATTTGCAGTGCCGTTTGCCAAGCTGGTGAGCATCAATTTGAATCAGGACGGCATTGTGCTGGGTATGGCTACGGGTAAGCCACGGATGGTGATGTTTGCGTCTGGTGATAACGTTGATGTGGTGGGTGGGATTATTTCGGCGGTGGTGGGAGGGTGAGTTGATGTTCGGTTCGAAGCAGTATGTGTGTTGTGCGTGCGGCACACGGGGCGCACCAGTTAAAAAAATGCGTGGAAGCATCTGGATAACGCTGATTCTCTTATGTTGGGTTCTGGTGCCAGGGTTTATCTATATGATCTGGCGGCGGGGTGGAATATCGATGGTGTGTGCCAAATGCGGGAGCACTGAGGTTATACCGGCGGATTCTCCCCGTGCGATGGAAATCGCCACGCTAGATAGTCATGTGAAATGCCCGGATTGCCGTGAGTTGGTTCTGCGTGATGCCAGAAAGTGTAAACACTGTGGGTGCGGGCTGGTGCCGCAATAGCCAATGAATAGTAACGTCGGCATGTAAATTAAACCCGCTTCGGCGGGTTTTTTATTGTTTATGTGGCACTGCCCGCGCCATTCGTGAGATTAAAGTTTAGATCCCCGCCAGGCGAACACCACCCGGCCAGCGACGTGCAGGCTTTCGGCGCGGTCGCGGCTGATGCGCTGGGTGCCGTAGCTGGGGTTGTCGCTGATGATGTCGACGCTGCCGTCGTCGATGTTGCGGCGCAGGCGTTTGACGTAAAGCTGGCCTTCCAGCGCCAGTGCGTAGACGGCATCGGTCTTGATGCGGTCTACCATGCGGTCGATCAGCAGCAGATCGCCACTGCTGAAGGTGGGCGCCATTGAGTCGCCATCGGCGGAGATCACCGCGAGGTGGCTGGGGTTGCTGATGTTGAGGTGTTGCCGAAGCCAGTCGTTGCTGAGCTGCATGGCGCCAATTTGATATTCGATTTCTGGCAAATCCCGACCCGATCCCATTGATGCTGTTGCGTTAAATATGGGTATATAGGTCGATTCGCATGGAATATCGACTAGGCGTGTTCCTAGTGGTGATTCGGTAAGGTTTGTGCTTGTCCGTGCGTGATAGTGCGGCTTCGTGGAATCTTCTACGCGGAAATGCGGAGTTAATTCTGCCGTCTCATCAGAATATTCTGTTGCAATTTGTTTTCCGCCAGATTTTAGTTTTTCCCCTCTTCCAGTTGCGAGCCATTCCACATTAAAACCCGCGATCTCTGCGATATAGGGTGTCATTTCGCTGCTGCGGGGCGGGCTTCGGTCGGGGCGGCCCTTAATAAGATATCCAATAAGTGATTGGGTGACGCTTTTCTTTGTCAGGTCTGACAGCTTTCTGGCTAGCTCAGATTGGCCGCCAGCAACGGCTGCGGCTTCGGCTATGCGGTCGCTAAATGTGCTCATCCTCTCATTAAACAGCACGTTGTTTGCCGCGAACAACAAAGGCATGTTGTTAGGTTGGCTTGCGCGCCTAACAACATGTTGGTAATCTGTATGCATGGCTCTCGAATCCCTCAAAGAAATCATAGAAGCCGCCGGCGGTCAGACAGCGCTGGCGGCTTTGCTATGCACCAAGTTGCCTGATCGGCATATCCGTCAGTCTCATGTTTGCAACTGGCTCAACAGCCGCAATCCCGACCAGATGCCGCCGGCTGACTATGTGCCGGCGCTGGCGTCGATTGCGCATGATTTGGGGTTGTCTCTCTCGGGCCGTGATTTGCGGCCGGATTTGTATCCGTTTGAGGGCCGCAAGGTCGCCTGAATCTCCTCCCTGTTGCCGTATTCCCCTTCGGCGTCAGGTTTCCCGGTGATCTCCCGGGTTTTTTATTCGATGTGCGCAGTATCAACCGATGCGGCCTGTATGGGTACCGCATAAATGACAGGTGAATGTATGGCGTCCCTTCGCGAATGTTTGAAACAAATGATCGATGCCTTTGGGCATGGCACTGAGGCGCTGGCGGCGTCGATGGGCTTGTCGGCGTCGGGATTTCATAACCGCCGCTATGAGATCAAGGGTCAAGCGTTTGATGTGGCTGAGCTGTTGGTGATTCAGCAGAAGAGCGGCACGGCGGCGTTTGCTGAATATATAGCGCATGAGTCTGGCGGGGTGTTTGTGGCGCTGCCGGATGGGGTGGATGTCGATAACGACGAGCTGCTGGAGAAGCAGCAGTTGCTGATTGAAGAGGTGGGAACGCTGGCGCACAAGTTGCGCGATGCGATTCGCACGGATGGCATTGACCGTGCTGAGCAGGCCGATCTGGAAGAAGAGACCAGCAAGCTGTTCCGCTTGTCGCGCGAGCTGGTGAGCGTGGCGGTGATGGTGCATGGGAGCGGCGATGTTGCTCGATAACGCGAAGTCGCAAGAGCAGGCGCAGCGCTGCGTTGGCGTGTGGGCAGCGGTGCTGTCTGGCGCGATTGCCGATTGGGCGGACTGGGTGAGAAAAGGTCAGCCGGGTGTGTCGCGCAAGAATACGTCGATGGCGGCGCCGGGTGAGGGGGCGAAAGCTCAGCGCTGGTTGTTTGAGGCCAAACATCGCGGCGTGGGTAGTTTTGCCTGGGTGTGTGATGTGTGCGGGCTGGACCCGGCGGCAGTGCGTGAAAAGCTGCTGAAAAAGCAACGCGAGATGCAGGCTGGCCGTGCGGCACGGTTGGCGGCTTCGGTCGATTGAGAGGATGAGCCATGAAAGCGTTGTCGCCAATCGTGAATGTGCTGGGCGTGTTGCTGTGTGTGGTCCCGTTGTTGTGTTTGATGGCGTGTATTGCCCTGTTGGCACGTGGAGCGAGGTGTTTCGCCATGAGTGTGAAGCGCGGCGGATTTTGCGGTTGGCTGACAAATCTTCACGGCAGGAATGGCTTGCCGCTATTGAGAAGCGGCGCGGTGTGGGTGCGCGCCAGGCGCTCGAAAAGACCATGCTGAGGCTACATCGTGCGCGAGACCATGGCTTATAGGCGGCTGAAGCTGCAGAGCTGGCAGATAAAAAAATTCCCACGGCGCGAGAAACGCGAGCGTGGGCAGCGGATTTTAAAAGACATGTTGCGGGCGTTAAAACGCGAGGGTGGGCAATGAAATCGATGATGTTGATTGGCGGTGGGTTCGCGGTGATGTTTGGCCTGGCGGCTTTGATTGCGTGCCAGTCGATTCACTGGTTCGCGTTTGGCTGGCCGGTGGTGCGTTGATGTACCGCGATCCGACGTTTGAACAGGCGCATGCCAATCTGGAGCGAGAAAAGCGCCGGTTGGCTGAGTTGCCGCAATTGATTATTCAGAAGCAGCGACGGATTCGTGTGTTGTTAAAGAAAGCCAAGGTGCGGAAGTGACCGTTATGCCAAAAGCTATTGCTGCGCAACGTGACATGCTGTCGCCTTCTCTTTGCAAGTCCGCCTCTGCCGGCTATACTTCCCATGTCGCGCCTCATGCGCG
>ERZ650304.559-NODE-559-length-18842-cov-8.619311_pt1 | contig 18842 bp, 36 predicted proteins | sample MGYA00376240_ERZ650304 | MGnify/ENA primary metagenome ERZ650304 (study PRJEB26733, sample SAMN07839271) | wastewater metagenome | biome: small river; feature: stream; material: water | place: USA: North Carolina | collected 2016-03-01 ...
AGATGGGGAGCAAAGCTAGCGCGCCGCTGGCTTACCTCCCATGCCGGTGTTGAAGGGTAGACTCCTAGCAACACGCTAGAGCCTTTGGCATCCGCGATTACGTGGTGAGTTCACGGCATGGTTAGCGTGAACTCTATAGCGCCACCATGGCGCCCGTTGCGTGTCTGTTGGAAGGGAACTCCACTATGCAGGCCCAATAGTCAGCCGGTATCACTCTCCCTGGTGGCAGTAGAGTGACACCGCCTCTCCTGGTGCAGCGGACGTGTGCGCGCACTACATCCGCGCGTGAGCCCACTATGGTTAGCTTGTTGCCTGTGACGTAAGCTGTCACCGGGATTCTACGCCTTCGCTTCCTGTCCGTTGTCCATTGAAACCTCCGATGCTTGGCCCCCGCGCGCGGTATCGCTCCGCTAGCCATTCTCTGAGCGCGGGGCGTTGCTGTCAGTCCGGGGAGACTTCCTCGCCTGTAGTGAGGAACACGAGCGTCACCCCTCCGCGCTTTGCGGTGATGGTCTTGCGCTGCACCGTGCCTGTCGCCTCGAATTCTACGCCCATCGCCTCCGCCAGAATCACCACCTCTGCCGGCTCCAGAATGCCGGCGAGTTTCCAACACAGCCGGATCACCGATGCGTTCTTCTCTGGAGTGCACTTGTCACACATTGTCGTTGCTCGCTTTCTGTCCGTTGATTGCCAAGGCCGCGTCCGCTTGCGCCTTGTAGAGCGCGGCTGTCATCGCCCTGATTCCAGACTCGCACGCCGATACGTCTTTGTCTGCCAGCGCGGCCCGCGTGATGGTCGCCGCCAGGGTGTCGAGTATTCCTTGACACTCCATTAGCAGACGGAATGTCTCATTCGGTGCGTTGTGAGTCATTGCTAGCCACCCTCTCCTTTCGTGCCGCGCGGCACTTCCTCTGAGCCTCAGCTTGCGCCGCCAGACACTCAGCACACCGCTTGCGCCCCTTGATGGCGTCTCTGGGGCATCCTTGGCACTGTCCAACACTGTCTCTGGTGAGACGCTCGCGTTGACGCTTGCCAGCGGTTGCGGGGGCGTCTTTGTGCTGCACTTCCCATCCGTGGCGCCGCATGGTGACGGTGAACACTGAGGCGGTGTGATAACTACCGAAACGCTTTTGAACCACCATGCCGTCACGCACTGCGCGAATCAGGAACATCTTTCCCGCGCGACGTTGATGATAATCACTGTGACCCTTTGGCACTTGCCCTATCCTTCCTTTCTGCTACGCAACCGACGCACCCGCACCCCTGGTACAGGGGCGGCGCCGTGAACGGAGCGCACCGGCGACAGTACGCCAGAGCGTGAGTGTCGCCGCGGAACTTCTCCGCGCAGTGGCACTCGAGGCGCACGAAGCACCGACGGCAGAGACACTGCGGCTTGCCTTCCGTTTTCATGGAGCGCGGGGAGGGAATCGAACCCTCCCTTGAACCGTTCGCGCTAGTCCCCTCGCCGCAGCGCCTTCCTAACCCTCGTCTTCGGGCACTTGAAAGCGTCTCGCAAGTAGCGAGCGAATTCGCGCGCCCTCTCCCGCGTGGGGAAGTAGTGGACTTCCCACCGCCCATTGAAGCTCTCTTCGCAGCACCACATCGCGTCACCTATCCCTTCGCTGCATCGCAGCGGGCGCCCGCCCCGGGTTCGCACCGGGGAACGCTGGCCGGGCGCTGTCAGTCAGTACCGGCGCACTTGGCCGTCAGCGAACACGCACGCGAGTTGGGGGGCGCCGTTCTCCGGGTAGATGGCCGCAAGCCCCTTGTCGTCCATCGTCGCGTGTGTGAGTGCCAGCGCGAAGAGATAGTCGAAACTGTCGGTTTCCACCCCGACAGTGTGGTTGCGGTTGTTGCGGACGGTGAACAACTCGAATCGTTCCATGGTCTACTTGCGGCTCAGGTGGAGCCGTTCCTTTCCGTTGGTGTACGCGGTGACAGACAGAATGCGGCCGCTCAGGGAAAACAGCTTGTTGCAGTACTCTTCGGCGTCGGCGAAGTGCTTGAATGAGTGCTCTTCGGTGCGGCCGCTACGGAAGGCGATAGAGACGAGAGTTTCCATGGTCCGTTTCCTACCGGCGTGGAGGTCGGCGATCTGTGCAGCGGTGAGCGTGGTCATGGTCGTGGTCTCCCTGTGTTCTGACGGCCATCGTCAGGCACCGCGTCACGGTGCGACGCCACCCGAGGGCGGCGTTTCGGCCTCTGGGCTAGCCCTTGTCCGCGAAGGTGTCGACGCGGATGTGCTCGAAAAGGTCGGTGCCGCCGTGCCTGGACGCACGGGCCACGCGGCCGATGTTCTCGTGCCCGGTCGCGAAGCCGGGGCGGAAGCGCGCCCCGCTGCCGTACAGCTTCGCGACCGCACGGGTGTAGAACTCCTGCGCCGTCTCAGTCGAGGGCGAACGCATCACGGTCTCCTTGATGGCTCCGGTGCTCAGATTGCGGATCTTGACGGTGAACAACATGGCTACTTTTGCTCCTTTCACTGACGGCCTCAGCCCTCGACGTTCAGAAGGGACACGGGGGCGCCGTCGATGGTGAAGCACCGGAGAGACAACTTGCTCCGCTCCATGAAGCGGACGCATGCGGAAGCATCGCCCGAAGCGAAGCGAACGCCGTCGTCGTCGTCCCGGATCGTGTACATGGTACCGGCGGGCGCGGATTCGGCGCGCACGGTGCGGGCGTTGGGGTTGACGGGCCCGATCGAATCGAAGAAGCGAGAGAGCGTGTGCATTGTTTTTCCTCCTGCCATCCACCAGTTCACGACTCATACCAGCGTTGAAAACCCCGTGTTTCCGCTGGCACGTTTTCTCAGCTATGACATTGGTGTCCTGGTTTATTGGTATGAGGATTGCCGCGGCGGAATCTCGAGCCCTCGAGCCCATGGCAGACGTGTCGTGGTTTTCTGGCACGGCGATTGCCGTAGGGCTAACACGTTGATATCACAGTGGAAACTGGCTATGACATTGGTGACATACTGAAAACTTACCGGTTGTTAGGCTACGTGTTCAGTGCCCGCCGCAGCGTCGTAGCGTGCGGCAGTCTGCCGCATGGCCCGCAATCGCGCCAGGATGGCCCTTCCGGGCGTTTCTGGTGCTCATGGCTACCCACCCCACCCATCGCCCGTTTGCTGTCAGTTCAGTGGTTTGTTCAGTAGTGTAATAGTACAGCGCCACTGTACGGCGCCTCTAGCCCATCACGAACGGGTAGACGCGCTGTAGGCGCCCGTCGGTGCTCACTATCACCACGGGACGCTCCAGCTTCACGGCGCACGATATCGCGTGGTTGGTGCCGCGGCTTGAGCGTTCTCCGTGCGGCGCCGCCACCAGGACGCCTACGCACGCCGCGATTACCTGATTGCGCTTGAGGTAATGCTGTTCTCGCCACACCCGTTCTCCCGGGAGCATGGCGCATTCGGCCGCGAAAGACGCCATTCGCTCAGCGTCGCTATAGCCAGGGTGCAACGCCACTGCTAGCCCTAGCATCCTCGCGATATCGTGCGCCTCAGCGTCCGCCCCCACGCACGAACCGTGATGCACGGTGATCGCGCTACGGTTGTCGCGATACCAGCGAAACACCCTGTAGACGGCGCGGCGCTGTAGGAGCGTCATTCCGTAGCGCGTACCGCTGAAACCGATGTGTAGAGGGATTGCCGGCTTCATCGCAGCACCTTTCCCGCCCATGCTGCGGTGTCTTCGCTGGCATCGAAGTCCGGGTATTCGATGGTGAACACCGGTTTCCCGTGGGCGTCCACGTCATCACACGACACCAGAAACCATCCAAGGTCGGTTGGCGTCACGCGGGGCTTGGGCTGCATGGGCCTGGGGTGTGCGCGGTGATGCGCCTCGAGCGCGGCCCGCTTCACGGCAACGCGGTGCATGATCGCGCGGTGCACGCCGCGGTTGAACGTCACCGAAAGGCGCGGAACGATCGTGTTCGTTTCGGGCTCATATCGGAGTTCTTCACACTCGATAACGAACACGTCACGGCCCATCCAATCATGGTGTAGGATGGAGCCGTCATTCAGACGGATAACGCGCTTCTCTTCCAGCGCGGCGACGCCCTCTTTATCGAAGATGACAGCTTCCCTGTCATACTTGTCGCGAGGGCTTGTCTTGAGCACGAACGGCTCTCTCTCGACAAGCGCGAGAGTGGGCTTGCTGGCAATCTCCGTTGGGTGGACGGCGCCGCTGCGGTCGAAACACGCGAAACACATAATGCCTTCCACCACCGATACCCGACCCGCCGCGGTGCGCTTCGTATACACGCCAGTTTGCATGAAGCGCACGGGCGTAGACCGCTTGCCCTTGTGGCCGAAGTAGGTGCAATCGGCCGTCTTCTCATGGGCGCAGTTCATACACGTTGCCTTGCCTCTGGGGAGCACGTTGTTGGGTGTGCGGCGAACCCACCATTCGCACGAACGGCACTTGTCCAGCGTGCAGTCACCCGCTATGCGCGGGGTGCCGTCGGGCGCGATGAACTCTTCTATCTCGGCGGCAGTAGCCAGCGGCTCAGGGCACGCGCCACACACGCGGGGACCGTCGGGCGCGTAGCCTCGCACGATTCGACCACACTTGTTACATCTCCAGGCCACTATGCACCCATCGCTTCCGCACGTATCACACTGCATGGTGTCGCGGTCATGCTCTGTCTTCGCAGGATGACAGCGCCGCGACGCTTGGCACTTGAGACAGAGGCGCCACGGGTGTTCGTTGGGAGTGTCCAGCGCGCTAGTCATTGCGACCGCTCCCTAGCGCGAAGGCCGTTAGCATCCCGCGTGCGGCGAGGGAGCTTACCCATACCGCCGCGCGCTCTCCTAGTCGGATGTACCCCTTGCACGACCCATCACACGGCACCGGCACAGAGAACAACGGCTCCATTCCGTTGTTGCCTACCAGACAGAGGATGTGTCTCCCGTCTACACAGAACACACTTTGACTGTGCAGCGGCGGCCCTGCTTTGGTGACCCTATGAGAACACCGCGCGGTCACTTGGGGCTCACTAGCGAATAGTCAGCGTCTAGCGCGTAGAGAATGGTGCGCTTTTCCTCGTTGTGCAGGAACACGGCGCCTGACTTGCGCCATCGCCCGCTAGGCTTCGGGCTCACCCCGCCAACAGCGGTGACGTGATCGGCGGAAGAGAACACCCCGAAAGAAAGGTACGCGCTTGACGGGGTGCCGTGTCTGAAAGACGTTCCGCCTAGTCCGGGCGAGAGACAGTCCCACGCTAGCGACAGGACTACGCTAAAGCCGCAGCTCCGTTCTCCCATGTGCGGGATAGTTGCCTCTGAGCACCGATTGATGATGCTCGCTAGCCCTGCCCTGTCTTCTCCCCTGATACCGTATGCTTCGCACACGTCATGCACTAGCAGTATGCAGCGCGATGACAGCGCGTCGCGCGTCCGCTTGTCGTATCCCATGTGTCTTTTGTCGCATGAAAACGGCTTGAATTCAAGCGGTTTTCCCGGTGCGCAAACTTTTCATACCTCGCGCGTGGTAGGGTCTTTCATCCCCCATGGCAGACGGCGAAGCGCGCGACACCGATGCTACGGCCCCCGATAACGGGGTCCGCATCAACGCGCGCCGTGGCAAGCCCGCTACGCAAGCTCCCACTCAGGACGAGAAGCGCAGCAAGCCCGCTCCTACTCCCTCCGAGAGCGTTGAGCGCCCGGACGTTGCCGTTGACCATGCGCGCGTCAAGCGCGCGAAGGTGTTGCAGGGTCTTCGCGAGGACGACGCCCGGCGCATGGCGTCGGTTCGCATCCTCACGGGTGAGATTCGCAGCGGGCTTGAGTCGCTACTGTCTACGCTACTCCCTGCGCTGGTGCCCGGCATCACCGAAGACGAGACGGTCACAGTCATCGCCTCTGTGATGGCAGAGCGGGCCGTTGCTGGCCTCCGCGTGCGTGATGGGAAGGGCGGCCCCCTTCTCACGCAGCGCAAGCTCTCGCGTCCGCAGGCCATGGCCTACGCGCTCGGAGGCGAAGTGCAGGACGCTTACGTCACGCTCGCATCGCTCCAGGTTGCGCATCCGGTGTGGTTCGCTGTCATCATGCTCGCGGTACACACTGCCGGTGTTGCGCGTGCAACGCGCAACGGCGCGGAGACGGCTGCGAAGCGCGTCGCCGACGACGCTGCGAAGGCGAACGCGGGGACTGCCAGCAACGACAACGGCGGTGCGGCGTGACACACGACACCGCCACTATCGACACCGAATCGCAGGAACTCACCGGGTCCGTACTCGCGTGCGATGGCACTTCTGGCAGTGGGAAGACCCGTCTGCTAGTGCGGTGCGCGCTCGCGTGCGCCGACGCGACCGGCGGTTGCATCCTGGCCTATGATCCCACCGGCAACGTGCGCACTGAGATTCTCTCTCAAGAGAAGTTCCGCGCGCGTGCGCTGGACAAGGCCAGGGATGCCCGCAATGAAGCCGCGGAGATTGAGGCTGTCCGCAGGCTAGAACTCTTCCGCACAAAGGGGAGGCTTGAGTTCTACGCCATCGGCGAGGAAGATGCCTTTGCGGACACCCTCCGCGGCGTGGTCCAGTCTCGTCCGCGCGCGCCGTTCGGGTTCGTTCTCATCGATGAAGGCGGGTTTGCCCGCAACGACCGCAACGCGCGTGACGCCATGGAGTCTGCAATGCGCGGCTCTATGGTGTTGCTCCGCAATGCGCGCGCGTTCGGCGGTATCTCCTCGCATCGCCGCATGGGCGCGACGCCTGAGATTCGCTCTGTGCTGCGCGCCCGCGTGATGTGGAGCAATCCCGATAGCGAGGGGGACGACCCGCACGAACGCATGGCGGCCGATCGTGGTTGGCAAGTGCTCTCCGATGCGATGGGGTCTCCCGGCAACGGGCGGCGCTTCTATCGAGGCATTCGGTGGAACGGCACGCGCCCGACACCGTTCCAACTAGAGCGCGATGCGCCGTTGCCGCGTTGGATGTACCTGCCGGCAATCCCAACGGTGTCGAGTGAGAGGGAGTTTGTCCTATGAGCGGGCTATCCCTACCAACCATCACGGTCACCCGCGAAGCGAAGGCCGTTGCGTCCGTGGTGGCAATCGTCGCCGGTGCGGGGATTGGCGTGTTCCTAAGCGCCAACCCCGGCACGTCCCGTAGGGAGAAAGTGCTATCAGCTTTCCTGGGCGCAACGGCAACGCTAGGCGCCACGCATACGATCATCAACGTTCTGACTGACGAGGACTGAAAAGCCATGAGTGATTGTCCCGAAGGCAACGTCAACTTTCGCTCCCTACACGGGGTGAAGTTCTCCGCGCCGCCCCCCACGCTCTTCTACAAAGAGCTGAACTCCATCGCGCAGTCCGGTGCCAGCGGCGCGGCGCTACCTACGATGCGTCTCACGGATGCCGGTGCGGAGCTAGAGCAGCTCCGCAAGGTGGCCGCCTCGTACGGCGGCGTTCCCGTCGCGGTGGCGATCGCGTTCCGGTTCACTCAGACCGTGACCGCTACGGCGCCCGCTGGCGCCACCGCCGGCCGCGTCGTCTCGTTCCCCTTCCGCGAGCGCCGCGCGCGGACAACGGTCATCTGGGCTCCCGGCAACAAGGGTGACGTGTACTTCCGCACGCGCGCCCGGGGCGTGGGCCTCATCAACGACGTGATGTGCTTCTCCGTGGCGCCCGGCATCATGCGCGCGACGTTCGATCTTCTCGGCGTTCCGTGGGGTGAGCGTTCATCGTGGGCGTCGTCGCAACAGGCGACTGGCTACGGCATCAACCCGAAGACCACCAACCGCCCGCTGTACGGGTTCGCCCCGCCGCAGTACCGCGTGTGCTACAACGGCTCTTCCGCCGTCGCCGAGCCCGTGGACGGGAGCGCCTACGGTGACGTCATGGTTCTTCCGCTCACCATGGATGGCGCCAAGGGTGACGTGTCGCTGGCCGGCATTCAACTGGCAAAGATCACCGATCTGGGACAGGGCGCGTGGACGTGGCGATTCACGCTACAGGACGAGACCGGGCTCTACTACAACGACGGCGCTACCGCCCAGTTCGGGACTACCACCGTCACTCCAATTCTCATCTACCGCGTGGAGCGGGGTGAGCGAATCGTCGAGGGGGAGGTATGGGAAGACACTGAGGGGCTTCTCCCTGTCACCGACAACGTGAACACCACGTTCGGCGCGGCTGATGTTCAGGGTCTCACGTTCCTGGGATGGCGCACGCGCGTCCAGACCGATGACACCGATGCGGGCAACAACTTCCTCGTGGACTGTGACGCCGGTCCCACGCCGCACTACCTGCCGTATCTGCGGTGCGTCCAGCCCAACATGAGCGTTGCCGGGAACCTCTACACGCAGGGCACGTACCTGCGAATCGGTGATGGCGTCATCGAGGAGTTCCCGAACGATCCGCAGGCGCTGGGTGTCCGTGCACTGACTGACTTCAACACCGCCAACCGCTTCGATGAGATGCTTCGCGAGAGTGACAGTCCGCGCGAGGCTTTCTTCGCCGAGCTACAGGACTACAACGCTAGCGGCGCCCGCGCGTCCGCTACCGCCCTCACGGCCGGCGGCTACGAGCTGCTCTACGGTGACCGCACCGCCAACGCCCCGGTGTCTACGATCCGCTCAACCACTACCGCGTTCCGCGGCGGTCTCCCCGATGCCTCTCTCACGGCGCTCCCTGCGATCGGCGGTCTTCTCGCCTACCCGTTCGCCTACAACAACCCGCAGCAACAGGGCTTCCCGGGCCTCGCGGGCCGCACGCCGGGCGATGACCGCCTCATCATGGTGACGAAAGTCAACTTCGCGGCGCCCGTCTACACCAGCGGCGGCTCTTCGGTGACGTGGCCGACTGCGATCACGCGCAAGCGCGGCGCCTACGACGCCTGCACGTCTCGTGACGCCAACCCCATTCCCGCGGGCGGCAATCCCGTCCTCGTGGGCGTTCAGGGTGACCAGTCCCCCAAGCGCGCCATCGGTTCGCTTCTCACCCCGTCCGTGGTGGTGAACAAGGGGATCAAGTAGGCCATGCTGGACACCGACGCAATCCTGTGCCGCGTGAAGTCTGTCGTACCCGCGTGGATTCTCCGCGCGCTGAACGCTACGGACTCGTGCGCGGCGCGGGATGCGTCGGTGTACCGGGCGCCTACCAGTGAACAGGCCGCGGCGTTTCAGCTGTACGACCGGCTCAACGGTACGCCAGACACGCTGATTACGCTCCCGGTAGTGGGAAGAGACGGCCGAACGCGCAACACGACTACCAGCGTGGCCGCGCTGTCTCTTCTCGCCCCGGACCATGAGGCCCGCAAGCGCGCCATGGAAACCACCGTTGACGCCATGGTGCGTGACGGATGGTTCTCCCGCACGAAGCTGCCCGAGAGTGACCGCGCCGCGCTTCTGACCGGCCAGTGGCGCGGCAACCGCGGCTCTCTAGAGCGTAGCGCCGTGCTGTACGACGCTGAACGGTGCTTGGAAGTACCAGGACCGGCGCGCAACGGCGGAATGGCGTTCTACAGTAGCACGGACCCTCGCGCGCTGCCCGAATGGTACCCCAGCGTCAAGCTTGAGGGTCACGCGCTGTACCCAACGCCGCGCCTGCTCTCGCCGGACGTTCCCTCTACTGCCATCCGCGAGCGTTTCGAAACGCTATGCACGGCGATTCATCGGCACCTTGAGGCGCGCAACACGACGCTTCGGTTCCATCCTGCAATCGTCGCCGCGCAGATGCCACACAACGTGGACGTGCGCTTCGCCGACCCCGCTCTATGGTACCCGTTCTCCGAATGGCGTAGCGGCAACGGGAACCCGGAGTACCTGTTTCGCAACACCGTGCGCCACGCGGTCATTCAGCCGTTCGCCGACGGCGGTGGGTTCGAGTTCAGCAACAACCCGCTATGGTTCCGCTCGCTAAACGCGCGCGCTCAAGCGGTGGCGCTGGACTCGTACGGGCAGGTGACACAGGGCGTGTACAACCTGGGAGGAGAGGCGCTCTCTTTCCAGTGCAACGTTGCTGATGGCATTCTGGACTTGGTTCGGTTCATCAACGCTGCGAACCACCTGCTAGTGACTGACAGCGTTAGCGACGCGCAACGGGTGCTGGTTGACCAGCACGCTGCCATGACGCTGAAAGCCAACCTGCAACCGCTAGCGCAACGGCACGCGGGCATTCCGTCGGGACAAGCCATCGTCGAGGCGCTGCAAGCGGCGGAACGCGAGCGGACGGCGCGCTACAACCGCGCACGCTCTGAGGGGCTAGGCATCGCAGGCTATTCGTCCAGCGGTGACACCGGGGCTGATATCTCCGCTCTCGCCATCGACTCGCTAGGTCTCGCACTGCAAGCAGGGCTAACCGCCGCAGCCGCCAACCCCATCGCTGGCGTTGTGGTCGCGGTGGTGATGTTCGTGGTTCGCTTCGGCATCGGGCTCCTAGGACTGTTCGGTGCGGGCGACCGTCCGGTAGATCCGTTGGCGCTCCCGTTCCGTGTGCTGCGCGGCAGTGACACCCCGTGGATTGGCGGCGCGGTGCGACAGTCCATCCTCATCCCCATCCCCTACTCCGCTGCGATCATGGAACCGACCGTGTACAGGGGGCTAACGTGAACAGCGCAGCGCGATCACTGGTAAGCACGGGCGATCTACAGCACGGCAATTCAACGCCCACCATGGCGGCATTCGATTGCCCCGCGGGCGTTGAAGTGTGGGGCGCGCTACAGGTGTGGTCGGCGGACGGAACCGCTCCTACCAGCGGCAACGTGTCCGTTGGCGCTGGCGTGTTCACGCAAACGGGTCAAGGCAACGGAAGCGGTCCCATGGACAGCTTCTCTTTCCTCACCATCCCGTTCGGGAGCGTCAAAGCAGGCGAGAGCAACGCTCCGCTTGCTGTGTTCTATGGACAGGTTCCGCCGGGGCTAGTGTTCGCAATCGGCAACACAACCGACAAGGCAATCACATACCGCGTGTGGTACGGCCCGCGCGTTCTGACTACGGTGCAACCATGAACGTCTACGTGAAGGGTGCTCTCATCGCCGGGAGCGTGCTAGTCGGCGGGTTCGTGCTCTGGCAGGGGTTCAAGATGGTGACCGCGCCGTCTCTACCCGACAACGCCGGTGCGGGGGCCCCGCTACCCGCGCCCGGCGCCCCGCTGAACAACGCCAACCGCGCTGGTGAGAGTGACGCAACGGCTATCGGTCGCGTGGCAGAGACTGCCATCGATCGTGTCTCACAGGGGTACCAGACATACACCACGCAAGTGTCACAGGCGAACCGTGAACGCGAGGCCCGCGCTGCGGCGCAAGCCGCGCAGCGCGGTGGTGGGCTCAGTGACGCCCAAGCGGCGGCCCGCAATGCGAAGCTGAGAGGCTAGCAGTGGACGCACGGGCCGCATACGCCGCGGGTGTGGCAACGGGCGTTGTACTGACAGGGTTCGCCCTTGCCAGCGCGGCGCCGCGTCTGTCCGCCTACGTGGTACGTCTCGCGGCCCGTGAACTGTTCTCTTTCGCGTCCATCCCCGTGCCGTTGCTTGACAGCGCAGTAGCCCCGGCGGAACGGCGAGTTTTTAACCTAGTGCGTGGGAAGGTAGCGCCGTGGGTATCGCCGGTCTAGCGATTGCCGCCGCTGCTAGCACCGTATCCGCCGCGGTCTCCGCGCTGGTTACCAGCCCAAGCACGCGCGCGACTCTGAATGCGGCCGCGGAGAGACTGTCACCGCAGCGCGGTGGCAATCTCTACCGTCCAACCACGGAAGAGGCTGCCCGTTGGGAGCGGAAGATGGGGCGCCCCGCGTCACTGCGCGGTGGCATCCGTATCGTCCCCCGCGTGCGCTGTTATCCCTGGAAGAATGCTACGCCGCACATCATGACAGACTTCGCCCGGCTAGCAGGGGAGACCCTGGGCATCGGGGATGCTGGCGGCGTGCTTTGGGCTGTCAAGGCCAACTATGAGGGCGGATACGAAGGTGGTGGAGCATGGAATCGCAACACCGGCAACGTCAAGCTGTACAGTGGACTAGCGCGGCAAACTGAAACGCCCCCCGTCTATTGGCTAAAAGACAGGGTTAACAGTGAAGATATGTACCAGTCTTTCGGCATCCCCGCTGACTACAACGGCGGAGAGCAATCGCTGGACGACAACGTTGACGCGTGGAGAGAGGCCATTCGCGACAACTGGCGCCGCACGTTCGGGCAACCGCACTACCAGAACAGCGTCGCGACGGTGAACGGGCGCCAGTTGTCGCTAATGGAGCTATTCCGCGGCGGATACCTTCAACAGATAGCGGTCATCATGGGCCGCAACGACTATGCGCTTGGGTACAACAACCCCGCCGTGATGACTTCGCGTTACCGGCGAATGGCGATGCTCGAGAGCTACGCCCGCAGTGGGGGCTGGCCGGTGGGCTCCAGGCGAGTCCCCATGATCCCGCCGCTTCTCAACATCGTTCCTGTAAACAGCGCCGTGAAGACCGGCGGAAGGGTGACCGTCACATGACTACGCATCTACTCCAGGTGTTCGACAACCCGCTGGACCCTGAGATTCGGCCCGTCTCGTTCGCGTCGGAAGGCGTGAACGGTGACCTGAGCGTCACCCGTGACCTGAGCGTCGGGCGCGACGCTGCGATCACCCGCAACGAAACGGTGGGCGGCACGCTACAGGTAACCGGCGCTGTCACGCTATCGGCGGCACTAGGTGTCGGCGGGAACATCAACGCAGGACAGAGCGTGTTCGCCAGCACCGGAGTAGTACACGGAAAAGCACTTACCAGCGGCGAGGACTGCACGGTGGGGCGCGATCTAACGGTCACCCGCAACGCGGCCGTTCATGGTCAACTGGACGTTGACAGCGGCATCACCACCCCCGGCGCTGTGTCGTGCGACGACGTCACTTCAGCCGGCGTAGCCAGGCTGACAAGCATCGCCATCGGCGCCGGCATGCCTTCCGGCACTGGCGCCGCTATCCCCGACGCTGCGGGCGGAGCAACGGTAGACGCCGAAGCGCGCGCGGCTATCAACGCGCTTCTCTCGCAGCTTCGTGGCAAGGGCTTCATCGCTCCCTAGCGGTCACCATGGCAACCACCGTCGCATATCGCATCAACGTGCCCCTGGACGTAGCGCGCCGCGCGTCAAGGGATAACGTCATTGCGCGCATTCGCAGTGCGTTCGCGAATGCGGGGTGGAACCTTCTGTGCGTAGACTATGAGTCTCGCACCGTTCAGGTACTAGGAATCGGCCCGTCGCGTGCGAGCATGGTTGCCACGGTAGCGGTCGATAGAGAGCTAACGGCAACTGACTATGTTCGACTAGACGCAATCGTGTTCGGTGCGTTCAAGGCTGCTACCAATAGCGGTTGGAGCACGGCTGAGATGCATTCTCGCCTCAACCCGACGGGCAGCAGTAGCGATAGCCTCAACCTAGTGTCCGCTTTCGGCGAAGTGAGCGGGGTCGAACGCATCGTCACCGATGGCGCTTCGTGCGCGCTGTCTACGGTGCGCCCTGGCACGCTACAGCGGTCAACCGTGATCGATGGAGCTCCGGGCACCGTGGGGACTGAGCGCGCGCCCGCTCCGCTAGTGCCTCCCGGCGCGCTCGATAGCATCCCGCTAGGCTACAAGATCGCAGCGGGCGTAGTGGGCGTTTCCGTGGTCGCAATCGGCGTTGCGTACGTCGTACGGAGTTTCAAGTGAATCCTCTATTAGCAGCGTTCGGCGTGACGGTGGCATGTACGGTTGCGGGGCGCATGGCGGGCCGATACTTCGGTCACGACACGCTAGGCACCATCGGCGGACTAGCCGTTGGGCTGTACGCTGGCAACGCCGTAGGCAACGCGTTCGCCCCCAAGGCCGATGCCATCGCTCCAAACGTGGTGAAAGAGGGGCAAGTAGAGCGCGCCGCAGAGAAGCCCGCGGGCTTCACTCCGGCCGTGCCGTTCATCGGATGGAGCAACGGCGCCGCCGCGCAGAACGCCGCAAAGGTGGCGCGCAGTAGCGGACGCATGGCCCAGAGACGCTCGAGCGCGGCGCGCAACGCGGCCGCTGCGGCGTCGCAGAATAGCGAGCCCGCTACGCCCGTCACCGCGTCGTCATTCTTCGGTCTGAGCGCGCCGCTAGCAGGTACGGGCGGCGACTCAGGCAACACCGGCAACCCGCGGCGGTCTACCGCGAACCTACGCAACAGAAGGTGAACAGTGAATCCTCTACCCAATGACCGCAAGACCGCTGGCGCCATGCTGGTAGGCGCTACGGTGTCTCTAGGCGTGTTTGTCGCCGCCGTTCGCATGGGGGTTGCTGCGAAGCACCCCGTGGTGGGCATCGTCGGCGGTCTACTCGCTTCGGGCGTAGCCTACTCCGTAGGCTACAACGCTACCCGGCTCATCGTCGGGTCGTCCGCGCCCGCGCCCGCTCTCAACCTGAGCGGTACGCCGAACCCGTCTACCAACGCCGGGGCGATGAACTGATATGCGCGCCATGACTATCGTTCTGGCAATGGCACTGGCAAGCTGTTCATCGCAGCAACTGCCACCGCCGCGTCCAGAGAAGATCGCAGCGGTGCTCAGGTTCCTGGCGGATACGCTAGAGCGCGCTCCTGCGATGGACGCAAGCGCGCCCGCCGACGCTTCCGACGAGACTCCGCTACCGCGAGGGATCTAGACCATGGCCGCGCCTCTCACCGGACCTAGAGACTGGAGACCTTCGGAGACTACCCGTAGGCTCATGGATTCGTCCGCCGTTCGGTACACTGAGGCGCCTACGTGGTCGCAAGTGCCTGCGTCCATCCGCGGTGTCACGCGAACGCAATACCCTGTAGGCGCGGGTACCCGTGCCATGCGCGACTATCTAGTCGCTACGTTCGGGCGCGCTACAACGTACATGCCCGGGCGGTCACGCGCCATGCTTCCTACGCAACGGCTAGACCAACACCAATGGGGACACGCGCTGGACTACATGACTAGCGACGTGGAACTGGGTACACGCATTGCGGAGTACCTAGTCGCTAACGCGGACTCCATGGGAGTCCAATACGTCGTGTTTGCCGGCAACCGATGGAGCCAAGGGCAACCCGCTGGCGCGCGGCGCTTCGCTGCGTATGAGGGCGCCAACAAACACCGCGATCACCTGCACATCGAGCTCAACAGCGATGGTGCGGCAGGGCGGTTGCCGTGGTATCAGGAACGCGCAAGAGCTAGCGAGGCCGAACTAATCGCCGACGCTAGCGCCGCCAACGGCGCGCCGCCGTTGGGCGATGACGGTCCCGGCTGGCCGGTGACGCGCGCAGTGGGTATAGGTGTAGGCGCTATCGTCCTGGGAACGATCGCAGTGAAGGCTATCGGGTGAATCCTGAGCCTACGCCCGATTGCGCCTGCACGTTGTGTGATCGACTGAGAAAAGAGCTTCCCATCAACGCAGTGACCCGGCTAGATGCCATGGTCTGCAAGTGTCCAACGTGTGTGAGGTTTCGCAATGACCATCAGTGACGACACGATCGCTCTAGCCATCCCGTCCGCCCTCAAGAGTGACCACCCCGATAGCGCGCTGGTAGTCCAGGCGCTAGCCGTGGCGCTAGTGGCGTGCGAGGACAGCGGCGCCATGACCGCGAAGGGGCGTATGCGTGACGTGCACGCCGCGCTGTCTTCGGTGTACGTGCCTATCTTCCAAGCGCACATCGCGAAGGAAGACGAGGACTGGAGCGCGCTGAAAGCGAAGGCAGACAAGTATCGCCCGAACGTCGTAGTGACGTACAAGCGCAGCGGCGTCGAAGGCGACGCATCGTTCACGTACACCGGGGCGGAAGACGGCCGCGGCGTGGTAGTGCGTGACTGGGCGCGCGACGATAGCGGGAACATCGTTTCTCGCGCGTACGTTGCCAGCAAGACCCCAAGCGGTACGCGCACCCCGTCTGAATGGGTGGAGTCCGACACGCCGTATGGAGCTCTACGCGCTCTCTTCCAGGCTCAGGGGCTCACGGTGGAACGCATCGACACCGTGAAGGGGAGTGACGGCAACGGCCCCACGCCTGAACCTGAGCCCCCTGACACTGCCGCAGACAGCGCGCTTCGCAACCTACAGAACGCTGCGCGCGAGAGAGGCGACTCTGTCCCCTCTATCGACTCTCAGCTAGCAGGGTTGAAGCCGTGAAGGTGGTTTACCGCTACAGAGACGGTGTCTTTGAATGCCCGTATTACGCCGGAAGGGGAGAAAGGCTATCCGTCAAGCAATACGATGATGAATGGGGGTGCCGTATCGGAAAGACTTTCATGCTCGGGGACTCTCCGAAGCAAGCCATAGAATCCGCTCTCAGGTTCTTGGGAGACGAACCTGTCGACGCTGAAAGCATCCCCGCCCCCGCGCCCGCCGGTCAACTGAGCGATGCCGAGAAAACTGCCGTAATGGCCCGCATCGAATCGCTCTATCAGTCTGCAATGAACTGGAAGGGCAGCCGTGAAGGGCTGAGGGACATAGAGCGGAAACTGGCCGAAGAAAAGGCCAAGCTGAAAGGGTGACACATGGCAAAGAAAGACCCGAAGCGCCACAACTTCCAGAAGAACGGCCCTGGCGGGCGCGAACGCGGCACCGTGTCATTCACGGTCAAGGCTAGAACGAAGCGCGGCAAGGTGGCCCCCGGCAAGGCGCGCGGCGAGACTGAGGATATCCACGCGCGGTGTAGCCCGAAGGATATCGAGACCCAGGGCTCCAACTGCAACTGGCTACAGAAGCAGTTCAACGCCATCGCCGAACGCTTCTCTGAGTTCAGTAGCGACGAGGAGAAGAAAGCTGCGGCGAAGCGCAAGGCCAAGGGCAAGCGCAAGTGAGCGATCCCGCCGTTCTGGTGTTCGCAGCCGTAGCAGCATGGTGGTTCTACCAGTGGGCCACCACGTAGGAGCGTTGCACATGCAACACTGGCATACGCCCTGGCTACTGATAGCCGCGCGCGTACCAGACTCCGCGCCGGCCGTCAAGCGAAACCCGCCCGAACAATTCGACGGGCGCACCGTCGATTCCACTACGTTTTCCCTTGCGCTCATGCGCCATTAGGCTAATCTCCTACTTGTCCGCGGGCGGTACCAACAACCATCACCGCCCCGGTCGGAGGATTCAGCAATGCGTTTCGCGTACGTTCAGGGTGACTTCATCTCGGGCAAGGGCGGCAACCGCTACTCCCACTCGGCGGCGTTCAACGAGCCCGTCATGGGCGCGGTCGATCCCGTCACCCGCACCGCGGCAGTGGTCGGCGAGAAGCCCACTACGCGCCTCTTCGCGTCGGAGAAGGCCATGCTCGACTTCGCGTCCAAGAGCTTCAACGGCGGCAAGCCGGTGCGGGCGGTGGAGAGCGCGCCGGGCGTCGGGTGCGTGCTTCCGGCCGCGGAGGAGAAGCCCGCTGAGAAGGGCGGGAAGGCCAAGTGAACGTCGGCGACCGGGTGATGGTGACCATCCCTGGTCACGACAGAGAAGAGTCCGGTACGGTGGTGGCGGTGTTCCCGGAGTGTGTTGACGTGTCCATCTGCAACGACGCCGCAACGGTGTACGATTGCAGGGTGGACGCGGAACCGACGCAGGACAGCGGGGGCTACAGCCCCGGCAAGGTTACCGCTCGCCCCTACTGACTCGCTAGTCGCGCCGCGGCCGCTAGGCTGGGATTGAATCCCTCGCGCGACACCATAGGGAGAGTTCTAGCCGTTCGGGAATCCCTAGCTGTTATGGAGCGGAGTCCGGCCGTCTGACGCAATGGACGGTGCGTGTCTGTCACACGGAAGCAAGTGATGGCGACTGGCCCCCGTAAGGGGCCATTGTTCACTGACAATTCGGTCTATGCGCTCAGTAGTGGTACACTCCCGACTCATCATCGGGAGCGCGGTGGTTCAACTCCCCGGGGCGCTACTTCGCCCATGTAGCCCAACGGTAGAGGCAGCGGTTTTAGACACCGTCAAGTGCGGGTTCGAGTCCCGCCTAGGGCACCATGCTGCGGATAGGCCGCAGCATACTCCGGGAGCCATCAATGGCTACACTAAGTATCGGAACCGAGAAGCGCGGCAAGGCACCGTGCAAGTGCAGCGCAATGGACTGTGTCCACAAGGGACAGTCAGTAGCGCAGCAACACAACAAGCCCGCGCCCGCGAACGGCCCTGGGTACTGGACGGCGGAATTCATCACCGTTCCCGACACCCGCGACCCTTCCTTCACTCGCAAGCGCCGCCGGCGCGGCGACCCGTAGAGAGGGGGCATACCGTGATCTTCTACATGGTCGGCTCCTGCGAGCATGACGGTTCAGACTACATCGGAAGCGTACACATGGTGAAAGATGGCGCGGAGCGCGCTTACGAGTCACACATGCGACGCCCGGTCAACTGGTTTCACATGATCGATACCAGCAAGCCGCATACCGATAGGTTGGCGCTTACACACTTCAATTAAGAGTAGACTACGGCGCGCGAGAGTCTCTATAGGGCTCAGTGCCCTACGCGCGCACTGGCAAGCTAAGGCGTATAATCCCATCCGTCGGAGCCTCTCATAACGCCATTAGCAAGCCACCCTTACCGTGACAGCGGAGCATCACTAGACTGTCAACACCGTGACGGGGTGAACCGTTCAGGTACAGCCGTTCGATTCGGCTGCACGGTGCCATGCTACCAGCGTTCAAGTGTCCGCGTTGGTAGCAGTAGATCAAACGCTAAGGTGTAGGGAGTCGCCTATAGCGTCCGGGGTGCGTAGTCACTGAGCGGCTAACTACCGCAGTAGCCACGCATCGCGGTTACGGACAGCCCACTGTTGGGCTGTGCTGTAACGCCTTGCGTGGTTACCAGCGGCTTACGCTGCTCAGGCTACCACTGCCGGGCGTTATAGGCACTACTTCAACACCGGCATGGGAGGTAAGCCAGCGGCGCGCTAGCTTTGCTCCCCATCT
>ERZ650304.560-NODE-560-length-18786-cov-5.227697_pt1 | contig 18786 bp, 11 predicted proteins | sample MGYA00376240_ERZ650304 | MGnify/ENA primary metagenome ERZ650304 (study PRJEB26733, sample SAMN07839271) | wastewater metagenome | biome: small river; feature: stream; material: water | place: USA: North Carolina | collected 2016-03-01 ...
GCAATTTCAGCTTGGACTTTGCCTTCGTCTTCCAACTGCCAGCTCATTGGCTCAACTAAAATTTCTTCGCCATTCTCTGTTTTTATTATGGGGTAATTATTAAATTCCCCAAAACCAATTACTGTGCCCAGTGTACCATTTACAAACCCGCGCTGATTATTGTTTTTCGTACACATAACACGGGCGCCTAATTTTAATTCTAAGGTCTCCGGTGACAAACAGCCCCGAATAAGGCCTTCTACATGACTAGCTTTACCTTTATGGGTCATATTAAAAACATATTTTTTACCAGTTATTTTATCCAGTTCTTGGTTATTTAAATCATCAACTTTTAAATTATGAGTAAAAAGCTTGGTTTGTTTTAAATCAGTATCTATTTTTTTATTATATCTTTTTCGTAAATTTTCCAAATGGACTTCACCTACATTATCAGCGCGAATAGCCGAGAGAATTTCCAATAAAATTTTATCTTCTTGGCGGTGTTGTTCAGACAAATAACAAGTTATAAACCTTGCGTCTTTCCATGCGCGAGCATAAAAAGCAAAATCATCAGTACCATTTTCATTACTTTGATCAAAATTATTTGACCCGTAATTATTTTTACTAATTGGTGGTAGTTGGAAAAAATCCCCCACCAATACAACTTGCAGTCCACCAAATGGATCATGTCCCCCGCGAATGCTTCGGCAAATTTCCGAAACAGCATTTAGCATATTGCCGGACAGCATAGAGACTTCATCAATAATTAGGACACTGGATTTAGCAATTCTTTTTGAAATGTATTCTAAATTACTAATGTAATCAATGTCATACATTGAAATATTATTCTTTGCTCCAATCCCGCTCCATGAATGAATAGTGGACCCATGAATATGAGTAGCGGCAATACCAGTACTAGCAGTAACTGATGGTTCAATATTATGAGATTTAAGATAATTTATATATTCACGCAAAACATGGGTTTTACCACTACCCGGCTCGCCAGTTAGGAAAACATTAGCTCCAGTTTTTAAGATTTGTAATGCTTGGTCTTGCGTCATGTATTTGGATTATAGCATAAGAAGATAAATGCACCCCACCCTTATGTCCCTTCTTACAGAAGCTGTACACCTTTCGTATCGTACTCACTTTGTTCCGTGCGATATACTCAAGGTCTTGCGCTACGCTCACCTTAATAAGTAGAGAAAATAGCATCATTTGACAAAATAACCTGTTTGTGATATTTTAAGGAAAATTAATTTAAAATGAGAACAAAAACATACACAATCACAAAAAGTGAAAAAGGTTATGCTTTGGTACCTGAAAAAGTAAACAAAAACCACAAGATTCTTCTTTTTAAAGATAAAATGAGTGGAATTGAACATCTAATGGAACTGACTTCAACATCAAAAATTACACTGGAGGCCGCATTGCCTTTAGCAGAAGAAATTGAAAAAATTGAAGATATTGATCCAATTATGTCTGAAGCCAAAATTGCAAGTAGTCTTGCTGAAAAGATTATTCGTATGAAAATAAATGAACTAAGGGAAGAAATTATAATTAAAAACCATAAGGACAGCATAATAATATTACCCTGCAGAAACTGCGGAAAACATGGGAAAATTGTCCATAAAGATTTCTGGATAAACATTGAATCTAAGTTTGATGGGTACAAAAAAGCAGAAGACCTTTTACAAAATAAAAAAATAACTCAAAAAGAGAAAGATGAACTTGATCTTTTGGTTACAAAAAGTGGTTTGCAATTAGAAAATTTTGATATTCTATCTATGCTTTTTGATAATGATCTAACGTTTGATAAAATATTATCAATGTTTGAAGAGTTGGAATTCTTTGGAAAGAATCCATTAGGTTTTCCTTTTAATTTTGGAAACAAAAAACCTCCAAAAGCTGAAGCTTAAAAAAGCTATACCGAAAAAAATTTAATATTATAATGCTATTTATTGAAAAATAAATAGCATTTTTTTATTTTTCAATTTGTTTTAAGAAAACTTCACGGGCGGAATTGTATATAGCTGGAACGACTTTTTCATCAAATGGACTTGGGATTATATAATCTGCATTTGGATTCTCTACAACACTGGCTAATGCATGTGCGCAGTTTATAAAGACTTCATCGGTAAATTGGCACCCATGGACGGACAATGCGGCTTTGAATATCCCAGGGAAAACTAATGCATTATTAACTTGATTTGGAAAATCTGATCTACCAGTAGCTATAATATATGCGCCAGCAAGTTTAGCAATGTCGGGCATAATTTCCGGAGTTGGATTAGCTAATGCAAAAATAATTGGATTGGGATTCATGGTTTTAACCATAGATTCATTTAATACGCCTGGTTTAGAAAGCCCAATAAAAATATCAGCGTCATTAACTGCATCAACTAATCCCCCATCAGTTAAATTTAATTTTGATTTTTCAATTAGTTCTAATTTTTCTTTATTTAAATCTGTGCGGTTTTTATTTACAATTCCATGACTATCAATAAACCCAATGTATTGCGCCCCTGCAGAAAAAAGTAACCGCGACACCGCCACCCCAGCAGCCCCTAACCCGGAAATAATAATTTTTGCATCTTCAATTTTTAGATTTTTTAATTTTAAAGAATTAATTAATCCTGCAAGTACAACTGTAGCTGTACCCCATTGGTCATCATGCATTACAGGGATATTTAATTTTTCGCGCAAAGTTTGCTCGATATAAAAACAACGCGGAGATGAAATATCTTCTAAATTAATTGCCCCAAAAACCGGCGCAATGTTTTGCACAATGTTTATTATTTGATCAGGGTCCTGTGTATTAAGACATATAGGAAATGCATCCACACCTGCAAAATGTTTTAACAATGCGGCTTTACCTTCCATAACTGGAATTGCGGATTCAGCACCCAAATTCCCCAGACCAAGTATTGCTGAGCCATCGCTAATTATTGCAACAGTGCGACCTTTTAAAGTCATCTCCCGCGCTAAGTTAACATCTTCTGATATTGCTAAACTTACTGCCCCCACACCGGGGCTATATGCTAAAGACAAATCCGGTTTACCAGAAAGTGGCGCCAATAAACTGGTCCCGATTTTGCCTTTGTACTGCTTGTGATATTCTAATGCTTTTTTATCTAGTTCGTTCATTTTCTTTATAATTAAAATTAATTTATTCCGTTATCTTCTAAAAATAAATGAAAATCTCTAAACGATTCAGAATATTCTTTTGCTTTTTCATTATCGAAATATTCAGCAATTGTAATAGACATATCTTTGGTTCCTATAAATTTATCTTGATCTAAATATTTTAGAAAAGTTTCCTTTGTGTGAGAATTTGATGTATCAGTTTGTAATAATTTATCTAAATTATTATCAACATTAGTAAAATGTGGAAAAGATTTACTTAAACCAGCAAAATACCAACTTTCTATTTCAAAATGTACCGGAGCAATAATTTTTTTATCGAAAGATACTTTTGAGTCTAAAATTGTTTTAGTAATTATATTTTTTCGATCTTCAATAGAAGCTCCATCTGTATCAAATAAAACAACCAAATAGATTTCAAAATCATTACCTTGTACTAGATGTAAATTATTTTTTAAATAAGAAAAAGCTTGTCTATATGTATCAGGTGTTTTAAGTCTACTTTTACCAGAAATATTTGTACCAAAATGTGGAGGATACACAAAAAACCAATAAACATCATTTTTGCTGTATATTGAAACTAGGCCTTCTTTCTGTGAAAGAGAAGAGAAAGAATTTTTCTCTAATATTTTTGGAAAAAAATATCTTTCACTATCACCTTCTCCAATTAAAATACAAACTTTTTTCATATTTTAATCAATTACAGGGAAGATACTATCTATTACTCCTTCACAAAATAGCTGCGAATTTTTTTTATTTAAAACATCTCTCTGTTCATCTGGTGAAAGTTTTTCAATTATAGATTTATAATTATAAATATTACCCCTATTCATACCTTCTCTTGAATTTTCAGCAATTGAAGAAGAATCTTTGATATAATAAATTTCATCCTTTGAAAAACCATCCAAAAAGTAAGGAGAGTGCGTTGTAATAAATACTTGCACCTTTCTAGATAAAGCTTTTAAAAGTTCAATAAATTCAAATAAAATTGTTGGGTGTACAATAGAGTCAGTTTCATCTAATAGAATAATTTGTGGGGTTTGATAACTTTTTTGATTTAAATCAAGATTAATCCAATTTATTAGAGTTATAAAAAAAACTAGAACAGAAGTACCATTTGAAATAGTCCAAATCCCATCTGGTCCATTTGGAGAAACAATAGACAATGAACCTTTAGAATTAATAAATAGTTCTTTAACTATCCCTTTTGTGTATAGATTCAAATCTTTATAAAATTTTTCTTTAACCTCTCGGTTTCTTTCAATATCAGATATTAGAAAAATAAATTCTGACTTTTCAATATTTAATTTTATAGATGAACTGCTTAAAATTTTTGACCTCTTCAAAGCTTCTTGGTAAACCTGTTCATCTCCCTTATCTGTAACATATTTATGAATAGAAAGAGCGGTTGTTATTTGACCAAAATCTATATTACTAATTTTAGGTTTTATTTGGGATACTAGTCCGTCTTGAAGACCCTTAAAAAAATTTAAATAATTTTCATTTTTGTTTTTTAATGGGTTAGACTGTACAATATTAGTACCATCTATAATTTCTTGTTTTGTGAATTTCTTTTCGTAAACTAATTCATTATTTATAGTTTCTGAATTTTGTTCAAATTTTTTACTTCTAGCAAAAAGTTCCCAGTTTAATTCAGGATCTTTATTTTCATATTGCTTACCCGTAAAAAAAATTTTATGCGAAACAGAAAAACTATTTTTATCAATAATATTCTCAAAATTTATTTTTTCTGGTTCTATACAAAAAAAATTTGTTTGAGATTCTGGTGAGAAACCATCTATATAGCAGGTTCTATTTCTTACATCAATTACAGAAACTTCAAATGTCGTTGTTTTAATTCCTTTACCAATAGTAACATTATTACTTGAAAATTCTTGAGTGTAGTCATTTTTTATTTTTAGTATATTAGAGAGAGCTAAAAGAAAATTAGATTTACCACTAGAATTTCTACCAGTAAAAACATTTATATTACCAAAGGGAATATTTGCTTTTGTAATATTCCGAAAATTTTTTAAAGATACATTATTTATTTTCATAATATAATGATTATATCATTTAAAGACATGAAATGCTAGTTTTTTGAGTATTTAAATCAATAAAATAGTAAAAAAAGCCTTATTTTATAAAGAAACCAGACCTATGAAATGTATCAAAATCGACCATTTATTCCCCGCTTTGTTCTTTCCAAAGAGCCGAGTAAAGCCCGTTTTGGGTTAAGAGTTTTTCATGATTTCCTGTTTCTACAACACGGCCTTTGTTCAAAACATAAATTCGGTCAGCATGCATAATGGTAGACAATCGGTGTGCAACAAGAAATGTAATTCGAGAATCCTTTTGAAGAGATCTTATAGTTGTGGTTATGGCTTCTTCGGTTATGGAATCCAATGCTGATGTTGCTTCATCAAATATAAGTACATCTGGGTTACGAATCAAAGCCCGGGCTATGGCAATCCTTTGTTTTTCCCCGCCGGAAAGCTTGATACCGTTTTCACCAATTTTAGTATCAATGCCTTTTTCAGACCGATCTAATATTGAATCCCCTGCGGCTTCTTTTAAGGCAGTTATAACTTCATCTTTTGTTGCTAGTTTATCTGGTAAACATGCAAAAGAAATATTTTCATAAAGTGTCCCTGAGAATAGTTGAGTGTCTTGAGTAACAATACCAATACGGTTACGCAATAAATCTTTATTATATTCATTAATATCAAAATCATTATATGATATCTCACCTGATTTTACTGAATAAAGTCCAACTAAAAGTTTGATAAGTGTTGATTTACCTGAACCTGATGGCCCAACAAAAGCAATAGTCTCCCCGCGGTGCGCAGTAAATGTTACATTATTTATTGCATCAGTAGTAGCATTTTTATGATTAAATGAAATATTCTCAGCTGTAATGTTGCTAATTTGTTTTATAGGCGCTGGGTTTTGGGGTACTAATTCTTTAGGCTTGTTTTGAATTTCTTTAAAGTTCTCTAGCGATACTTGAGCTTCACGCCAAGTAGTAATGACGGTTCCAATATCTTGCAGTGGACTAAATAAAAAGAATGAATAAATCCAAAGTGAAAAGAATTCACCAAAAGTAATTTTTCCAGTAAAGATAAAATACAGCATGGCGCCCAGTAGTAATGTCCGAACAAGGTTAACAATCGAACCTTGGATAAATGACAAACTTCTTAAATATTTAACTTTGCGTAGTTCCAGTTTTAAAATCTCCCCGGAATTAGCGCGAAGTCTTTCTACCTCTCTTTCACCTAGTCCAAGGGCTTTAACTAATTCAATATTGCGCAGTGTCTCGGTAGTGTTACCAGCCAAAGCGTTAGATTCTTCGGTAATTTGTTTTTGAACTTTTTTAATTTTTCCAGAAAGTAAAAAACTAACTCCAGCAATAATTGGAATTGTTGCCATATAAATAGGCACAATTGGCCAATATACATTGTAAGCATAGACAAATACAAAAATAAAACCAACAAGCGTAATAAACAATGTATTGATCATTACACTAATTAATTTTTCAGTATCAGTACGAACCTTTTGGATTTTTGAAAGCATAGACCCCGACTGTTCGTCTTCAAACAAATCATACGGCATGGTTAAAGTATGCGCGATACCGTCGGTATACATTTGGGTTCCAACTTTTTGAGTTATACGGTTTACATAATAGTCTTGGAAATTTTTTGCAATTCGTGATACTAATGCAACACCCACAGCTAAAAGTAAAAGCAATCCTACCCCGTGGATAAATTCAGCAGTAGTAAATGATGTGGGTTTAGTGGCAAAATTATCAATAATTTTTCGAAATACATATGGGTCTAAAAGTGAAAAGACTTGATTAACTGACGCTAAAAATAACGCCAAAACTATGGTCCATTTGTATGGTTTTAAGTATGAATATAAAATTTGCATATAAGTACTATAGCACAAAAAATATATATTTCGGTTCCCTCCACCTGCCAAGGGGAGGGTTAGGGTGGGGTGCGTTATATAGCACCCCCTCTGTCCTTCGGACATCTCCCCCTTGGCAAGGGGCGAATAATCACAATAAAAAATCCCCAAAATTGGGGATTTTTTATTATATTTTTTTAAACAAAAGTAAAAGCTTTACCGGTTTTGCCAGCTCTTCCAGTACGGCCAATGCGGTGAATGTAGTCATTGTGAGTTTGTGGAATAGTAAAGTTAATAACATGAGTTACATCTTTAATATCAATCCCCCGTGCGGCAACATCAGTTGCAATCATCACTTGAGTCTTACCACTTTTAAAATCATCCAATGTTCGTTGACGAGCACGTTGCGGTTTGTCACCATGAATATAGCCAACTTTGTAACCATGAAATTCCAGTTCATCAGCTAATTTTTCAACTCCGGCTTTGGTTTCAACGAAAATCAAAGTTCTCTCAGTATCAGCATCTTCAAGAATTTCCAAAAGCTTTGGAATTTTTTGTGCTTTATCAGTAACCCGAATAATATCTTGTTCAACTGATTTAGCACTTGATCCAGTGGATTCAATTTCAACTAATTCTGGATTTTTTAAGAATCGATCCATAAGGGCTTTGATTCTTGGTGGCATAGTTGCAGAGAAAAAGAATGACTGACGGTTCTTTGGTAATTGTTCTAATATTGCAGTAATGTCATCCACAAATCCCATGTCTAACATATGGTCAACTTCATCTAGTACAACCGCACCAACATTATTATATTTAACAACTCCACGATCAGCTAAATCTTTAAGTCGCCCTGGTGTTGCAATAATAAAATTGTTACGACGTTTTAAGTCTTGAATTTGACGATATATTGGAAGTCCTCCAACACATACAGTTGAAAAAATTCGCATACCTTGAGTAAAGTCTCGAAGTTCAGTATTTATTTGAGTAGCTAATTCTCTTGTTGGAGCTAAAATCAAAGCTTGAAAATCTGGATTAGCTTCAGCTTTTTGAATCAATGGCAGTAAAAATGCAGCAGTTTTACCAGAACCTGTTCTAGCAAGACCAATAATATCTGCACCACGTAAAGTTAGTGGAATTGTTTTATCTTGAATTGGACTTGGTGTTGTATATCCACGACGCGCCAAATTAGCGTTAGTCATAGGAGAGAAATTAAAATCTGCAAAACTATGTTTGATTTCATGAGTTTTAACTTTTAAATCATCTGCTGTTGGTTTGTAGATAAATTTTGCAGTATCAATATATTCACCACGCATTTTAGGTTTACCTCGTCCACCACCATTACCACGACCGCCTCCAAAAGAAGGACGCCCGCCATATGAACCCCGAGAACTATACCCACCTGTCCCCGGCCGAGCACTAGCTACGCGAGCTGAATATCCGCCACCTGCTGGCCCGCCTGCAACGTTGTGCGTAGCATTTCGGGCAGGACGATTACCATATGATGATGAACCAGTAGATGTTTTTGGGCGTGAACCATAAGATGAACTTGACCCGCGAGAACCATTAGATGAGCCTGATTGAGACGCACTAGAACGAGATGAAGAACCAGTATTTCCCCCGCGGGAAAAACGAGAACCAGCTGGACGCCCCGTAGGTGCGCCCCCTTTTTTATTATTATACATATTGTATTTTTTAGATTATTTTATTAACATTCTCACACATGCTGTATAGAACGTTAACGAAGTACTACTTCCATAGAACACATTTGAGTAAAATTACTATAGCACACCTTTATATATTATGCAAATTAGAACTCGACATCTCTTTCAACATCGCGTAATTCTTTAACAATTAAACCTTCGGCTTCTTCTAGATCTTTCTTAAATCCAGAGATAAATTCTTTATCTTTAGCGGTTAGTGATTGACGGTTTTTAACCTTTTTAAAGATTTCAATTTCTTGTTTCATATCTTCATCTAGTAGACCAAAGCTCTTTTTAATAAGTGCTTCTGTTTTAGATAAATCTTTTTTAAGACTAATTCGGAATTTTCGGAATCGGTATATAGCATAAGTTAGAATAAAGATAACAATAATGAACAATCCAAATGCTGGAATAAACACAGTCAAGAATGCAGTAATTTTTTGCCAAATACTTAGATTATTTTCTTTAACATTTATACGAATAGCTTCGGTTGGTTCGCTCTCTAGCCCAGCATCATTTTTAGCAGTTAAGGTAATTATGTATGTGCCTTTGGTTACAGGGTTTTTATAATTAAAATTAAATACACCGTCTTCATTAGTAATTGCAGTTCCGGCTTCATTGATATTTAATAGTTTGCCATTTTCAATTTTATTAATAGCAAAAACAACAGTCATATTAGGGTCGGCAATACCTTTGATACTAAAAGTATCTCCAATTATCAATGAATTAGGGTATTCAGTTACTGTCGGCTGGGCAAGTCCATTAATAGTAAAATTTTTATAAATCGATAATGATTTACCAGAATTATCCTTAGTTGTAACTTTGATTAAATGTGGCCCATAAGCTAGTGGAATTGTTTCATAAATATGTGAACCACTAGGGTCATTCCATTCATAAACATCGTATGAATCAATTTGAATATTGTATGGAGTATTTGGGTCTTTATCAACGGATGTAATTATAAATCTAGTTTGGATTTTGTTACCAATGTTAGATTTTATTTCTTCAATAGAAATGGTATTAGGTTTTACGGTTTCTTTTGGTTTTATGGTACTAGGAATTACAGGAGCATTAGATGGTTCATTATTTACAGCAGGAGGAGTAACTTTTTCAATAATATTAAAAGTTGCACTATTGTTACTTGTTAATACATTTGTACCTTCTCCATCATTAGCTAAGACCGATGCCCCATTAAATGAAACAAAAGCATTCCCCGGAGAAATTACTTTAAAATTAAGAGTAACCACAGTTCCAGAATTTCCAGTATAACCATTTAAAATAACACCTTCTAAATTAGCTGATCCGTTACCGTTAGAAAAACTAGGGTCCTGCGCCCAAAGACTAATAATAGAAGAGACTTTGGAAATAGACGTTAAAGACAGTGTATTTTTAGAGAAATTTAAATTCGAAGAAACAGCATTAATTGCTTTGTCAGGACTAGAAACGATAATCCGAACACTAATACTGTCCCCAACTTTATATGTCCCAGTATTAGGCACAAAATCAAGACGAGCAGCAAAAGCCCCATTTGGTAAAACTAAAAGTATTAAAAGAAATACCCCTGAAAAAATTTTAATTAATTTGTTTAAATAATTCATTTAAGAAAATATAAATTTATATAAACAAATTATAACATATTTATTTATTTTTCTTTAAGTATTTTATATAAAAAACACTTAAGAGTAGTACTAGACCAACAAATATCAAATAGTAGATTTTTGAAAAAGCTATTGCACTTTGTTTGTTACCACTACCGTCAACAGCAATTACTTTTATATAGTAAAATATGGATTGTTTATTTAGTAAATACGGGCTAACAGCATTTACGCATTCACTACGAATTCCTTCACAAACTAAATAATGGTCAATCCCCGATTCTTTGTCTTGAGTATTAAAAACTATAAACCATTTATTTTCAAAAAGTGAATCATTCTTTGTTCTATTTACTGTAAATTTATTTGGTTTTACATAGTCCCTTAAATCAATTGATGTTTTAGTACCCAATACTGTTCCAGTTATATTAATATCAGTATTTATTACACTAGCATCCAAAGCTGTGCCCGAGCCATCATTAATTAACAATTTTAAATTTTTAATAGTTAAAGTGTCTTGACCATTTTTATTAGCCCTAAAAATAATTGAAAAAATATTATTGTTATTTAACACTATTCCCCCAGGAATAATTCCAGAAAATGTTATATGACCTGGGTTAGTAACACTGGGCTTTTCCACCCAAAGATTAATAAATGAATCCCCAATTTGGATTTTTTCTGGAGTTAAAAGATTTGCATCATAAACAAATTCACCTTCAATACCATTAATAATTTCCCCGTTAGAATTGGCATTTATTTCAACTACAGTAAAGTCATTTACCGATAAAGTATTTTTATTAGTTATAATTTGAACATTTGACAAATTACCCGCTGGTGCAGCAAAAGCAATATTTAAATTAAACAAAAAACCAAACACTATAAAAATAGTAGTAAGCATTGTAATTTTTAAAAAAGAATTTATCTGTATGTGTTTCATAAAATATTTTAGCCAGTCCAATAATAAGCCATAATAGAAAAGTCTACCAAAGTAATTTTGCCATCAGAATTTAATTTATTATTTTCAAGTGTTGTGATTGAACCTGACAATGTTTTTTTATACCAATAAGCCGCAATTGAAAAGTCGATCAAATCAACTCGGCAGTCATTATTCAAATCAGCCTTTGCTGGACACTTGGTATCTTTTAATTCTTCATTAGTTGTTCCAACGGCAAAGTTATAAGGTTTACTATAAATACTGATTTGTGCGCCATCGGCGACTTTGGATTTTGCATTGTGTGAACCTACTTCAAGTACTGATGTATCCATTGTTTTAAGATAAATACCATTTTTATCACTAACTACTTTTTGAAAAACTTCTTCATTTGAATGAACAGCAATTGTGACTTCACTCTCGGGCACAGCTTGTCCGAAAAATGTAATATTGTCGCCTTGTTTAACTTGAGATTTATCCCCGCTAATTGTTGGGGCAATGAATATACCGCCAACATTAATTGTTACCCCATCGGTAATAATCAAAGGGAAAGAATAAAGTATTGATTTAACACCTTTATTATCTGTACCATAAACTCCAAAAACATAATTCCCGCTAGCAACATTAGATAAAACAATATTAAAATTAGCATCAGAACCAGCAATGGTTTGTGCGATTATTTGAGAATCTTTTAATAAAGTAATGGTGCTATTAGGATATGCTTTACCAAAAAATGTAACTTTGGCAGTCCCTGCAGGAACAGTTGGTGAAGGTGGTGGTGGAGCTCCACCTCCAGACCCACCCGCGCCTCCGGCCCCGCCAGACCCACCACCACCAGAACCGCCAGTTGTTGTTCCACCAGTAGGAGCAGTAGGAGTTCCGCTAACTGCAACTGATTCACTTAAAGCAAGTCCAGCGGCAAATGATTTAACTTTAAAAAAATAAGTTGTGCCGTTGTTAAGCCCAGTTCGAGTTGATGTTAAAACATTACCTACATTTGTATATGTATATGTTCCATTTGCTGTTGTACTAATACCTACAGAATAACTAGTAATATTAGCAAAAACCCCCACGGCTGTTGTCCAAGAAACTATTACTTGGGCATTACCCGATGAAGTTGAGACTATTGGTGAACTAGCTGTTGGAAAATATAAAAATCCAGCATTTTGCCCAAAACTAGAACTAGTTGATTGGCCTTGGACAAGCTGACCAAGACTTGAAAAATACTGAAAGCTTGATGATGAAGCTTGTCCCCCTTCAATAACTGTTGTTGATGGATTTTCTAATTCAAAGCTAGAACTTGTAAAAGATGCATAACAAAAAGAAAAAAACACCAAACAAAGTAAAATTATAATAGAAAATTTTGATAAAAAGATTCTATAATTAAATACTTTTGCTTGATGTTTTTTTTTAAAAGTCATCTCGTTGGATAGACTACTAAAGAGCCTTAATTTATTATTCTGATTTTTTAGTTTCAGTAGATGGAGGAGTAACTGATTTTTGATTACCAATGTTTAGTGGAGCGACTTCAATTATTTTATTCATTGATACACTATATAGAAATGCTTTTTTAGCTTGAGCATAAATCAAAACTTTATCACCTTTAACAGCATTAGCAAAAAATGTTTGATCTTTTAAAGCCTCTGGATCAGATACAGTTGCAACTGTAGGAGTCTCACCTTCGGGTAAAACTACTAATCGCCCAACTTTTGCTACTAAAGAAGTTACTTCTTGCTGTGCAGCCACACTAGGACTTTTTTTAAGCTCACGTAATTGCAAATAAAAATAAACAGCTAAAATAACTGCTAAAACTGCAATTATTTGCAAAACCATTTTTATTAGATTCTTTTTTGACATAAAATATTAATATCTAGATAATAAAGAATAAGTGTAAAAGATTACTTACTTATACAGTATATTATATATTATGAGATAGTTGAGTGCAATGGGTTTTATTCAGTTATAGAATCATCTGGAATTTCAATATTTGAAATTTTATCAATTATTTTCTCTTCTTCTACTTGTTCTTTATTTTCTTCAGTTTGTAGTTTTTTGTCTTCTGCTTGTATTAATTTCGAAACCATTTTAAATCTTTTAAAGATTCTATGGTCTTTAAAGAAATGCAATAAATAAAAAAGAACAAATAAAATGATTATAATAACAAGCACTAGTATTTTATTATTATAAAATATTTGTGAAGGTAAACTATGTTTTTTAATATCAATAGATGAGTCTGTACTATTACCAGCTTTATCTACTGCCCTAACAATAACTCGCACACTATTAATTGCGTCTAGGTTAACCTGATAAGGGCTTTGTGAAAAATTAAACACTGGTGAAATATCATTATTTAAATTTTTTGTATCAATAATTGCAACTTCATAATGATCAATCCCAGAAAGATTATCTGTGGTTTTAAAACTAACAACAGCAAAGTTTGATTTATCTTCTCTTACATATTCGAATTTAGGCTTAAAATCATTTGGAGCAACCGTATCAATTTTTAAAATACGATTTGTTGTTGTCCCCCAAATATTACCAACTTTTAATGGTTTAATATGAAAATACCACAAACCATCAGTTAGGTTTTCATATTGTTTTATCGTCTCTTTAGAGATTATTTTACTTTCTGGTAAAGTATTAGGTTTATTATCCAAAACATAACTATAACCAACAACATTGGGTAAATTATTCCAACTAAAAACAACATTAGTATTGTTATACCAAGAATCAACTAACGGATGTGTGTCCGAAAATACTTCTACTGACCCAGATGGTTTAGGGAAAATGGTATATAAACCGCGGTTAGTATTTATTTTTACATTTTGGTTATCAAAAGATGTAACTTTTGAATTAGAGTTAATTGAAATTTCTGCGTTTCCAGATGATTTTGCTTCAAAAGTAATTGAGGTAATTAATCCTGACGATGATTGTATCCCATTGGGGATGGAACCTGAAAATTTAGCAATACCTTTATTATTATCATAATTAGGAGCTGAATCCCAAATACCAATTATTGATTTACCATTTGAAGGTTTAGTTATTGCTAGTTTTGTTGGATCATAAGTAATATTTAATTCAATATTTTTTATATTCTGACCTTTGGTATTAATAAAAAATGGTATTTCAAAATTTGAACCACCTAAAAAACTACCCGTATCTGGAGAAACAAAAAGATCAATATTCCCAGAATCCTTATTACTAGAAATTAGATTTATTTGGTTATCTTGTGCAAAAACATTAGAACCAAAAAATATACTGAATATAAATATCAGAAAAGATAGATAAATTATTTTGCTTAAATGTTTCATTATAATTTTACAAACCTGGGTCTACTACTGGTTCTACTATTGGCTCTATTATTGGCTCTGCTGCTGGATTTATTATTGTTTGTTCTGTAATAGGATCAGGATTATTTGTAGCATCATTTTGTTCATTTAATGAAGATGAATCAATATTTTGATTATTTTCTGTATTTAAGATTTCTGAATTATTTAGATTAGTATCTATTTGATTTATTTCATTATTTTGAGTATCAATTTGTGTTGATGTTGTATTTTCAATAATCAAACCTGGTATTATGCTCTCAAATACTCTGGCATCTTTTACTTGCAATGCTGTCCAAGAGAATCTTATATCCTTATTTGCTGTTTTATTTATTCTTATTGTAAATCCACGTTGGGTTTTATTTGTAACAACTGATTTAATATCTTGATTAAAGAAATCATCAGCTTCTTGATCGGTCATATTTTTAGTAATATCATCGGAATCTTCAAATGAAACTGACGTATTTACAACTGGTTGGGCAATGTATGGATTTTCAAAAACAATTTCAACTTTTTTACTACCAGCTTTGATTACAGCAAAACCTGCAGTATCTTGATTAAAGACTGGTGGAGTATTAAATATAGCTTGTCCACCAAAAGTAACAATGCCATTTAAAATACTTTGACCGTTAATAGTTAAATTATTTGCACTTATATCAGATGTTTGAGTCAGAGCATTTGATGCGAGCATGTCTTCTATAGCTTTAATTCTTAGATCAAACTTGGAATCAGCATCAATTAATTTTTGTTGACCGGCTTGCAAATCAATCATTGCAAGTTCAATATCGTTTAATTTAAACTTCATATCTTGTGTATCAGCCCCTAAAGCTAACAAGGCTTGATTTAATGTATCCACCGCTTGGGCAGTTAAAGTCAAAGCCTCTTGTCCATTTGAAAGAAGAGTTATTTTGTTTACAATAGCATCCATACCAGTAATACTTCCGGCTTCGATTGATTCAGCTTTTAGTTTACCTGCAAAAGTTGCATTACCTTTACTATCAAATTTAACAACTGGTACAGAAATTGTGGTTGTACCATCAACATTATTTTTTACAGAATTTTCACCAATGGTAAATGTTCCGTCAGGTGACAAAACAACATTAACATCTTTACCTGTACTGGATGTGATAGTATTTGTTTTTACATTGTCAGCTATAAGAGTAGGAGTTATTATTTCGAGTCCAGCCGCAATTCTGTCTGCAAAAATGTCAGATAGATTGGTAGATTTTTCAAGCTCAATTTTACCAGATACTAATTGTTTTAATAATTCATTACTAGAATATGTTTGTTGCACAGTAGTTACAACACCGTTTATATCAGTTGTAGAGATTGGATTTAAGATTTTATCAAATGATGAACCAGTGGTATATGAATTTTTTACAAAAACATTTATAACACCAACGCCTGTACCATTATAATCCTCTAGGGCTTCAGCAATAATATATCCGGCTTTTACTGCTTTAGTAGCAACACCAGGAATAGAATATGAAACTGTTAATGCATCTCCAGATTTAATCTGGCCGTTTTCATCACTTACTTTTAATGGAACACGACCAACAAGTGCAACTGGTATCCAAGATTCACCACCCATATCAGGTGTATTTTGGGATTTTTGTAATCTTAAACCAGGGTTCTCAGAATATATACCAACAACTGGCATAGTACCATCTGCCTTTTTAACAAAATCTTTATTTTCTGGATCTATCATTACAACATCACCCGGTTTCAAACTTGTATCATAAGTTGGGTAATCTTCCGCATAGTCAAATGCATTTGATTGCATAGCTACAGAATGAGAAAAAATAAATGAACCTGCATGTTGCTCGTCTTGCTGTTGAGTTCCGAGCATAAATGATATCTTACCGAAGTTATTTGAACCAGAATCAAATTCAAGTCCGTATGAGTTTGCTGATGTTTTACTCCATGTATAAACACTGGCATTACCACTTGATCCATCGTCTGTACCAACGTACATTACACCGTTATACTCAATCATTGCTGAGATTCCATCAATACTAGTCTCTGCCCCAAAGGTACCTCGAGTTGTGTTTACAAGAGACCAGCTACCATTTTGACCATCGTATTCATATAGCGCACCAGTACCACCACTATTATTAGTACTACCAGCGTAAAGACGACCATTGTAAACAGCGAGTTTGATTTTATCAATATTTGCAGTATCCCCACTTATAATTTTACCTAGAATACTAACAGAAGATCGTGTGTAGTTATTTGATGTGTTAGATACTTGAGCACTGGCACGGTTTTCATAAATAGTTGCACCGTCAGTTTTTGCTGGTGCAACAAAGTATGAACCATTATAAGATTCGATATCACTTATTTCTGAAAAGTTAGCGTCTCCATGAGGACCCACAGCACCCGCAGTATTATGGTGGTTCACAATAGTAGTACTACTACCCTGGAACCAGGAAATCATCGCTGTTGTTGAAGAAGTAATACCTCCATAAATAAGGAAGTCTTTCCAAACCTCAAGATTAAACCCGGTTTTATCAGCGGTTGTTTCAGCGTTATTTTTACCGTCTGTAGGGTTTATTTGTACCCATCCGTCGGCTGCACCATGATAACGCACAATCTCGGCTGCAGCTGATGCGTTAGATTCTTGAGTAGCAACAACTAAAAATCCCATATATACAGTAATATCTGACACACCGTCTTGTCCAGCAGTCTGGAATGTACCACGAGTTGCGTTAAACATTGTAAATGAATCTGATGTTGTATCAGCGGTAGTACTATAATAAAGAGCACCTTCACTTGATCCTGTTTGAGAACCAATAAAGAGCTTTCCATTGTAAACACCTAGTACGTATGCATCAATATTTGTATTGTCTCCTGAAACAGCTTTACCCGCTGCATTTGTAACCAATGTCCATGTTGTTCCACCATCATAACGATAAACTCCAGCAGTATCAGTTTCGGCTGTTGCGACAAAAAGTTTGCCTTTATATACAACCATATCGTTTACTTTATCAACTGCAGTTTGAGATCCGAATGTTCCTGCCGCAGAGTTGAGTGAACAGTTACAACCAGAAGCAAAGTTATGAGCTGTAGCGTCAGCTTGTGCACCAATTACCACATCACCATTTGCACGGATAGCTTCATCCCAACCCGTACCAACAGTTAAACCTCTTTCAATTACAGTTGCATCTGCAGAAGCCAAATTACCAATACTTATAGCTGAAAGCACATCGGCATCACCAGTACTAGCTGATGTCATATTAATACTTAAACCTGATACTGTATCTGCATCCGCATCATTTGCGAGTGTTCCACTAATTTGTATTGCACTATTATTTGTAATTGTTGTATCACTAATAATTAAATTACTATCATCATCAAGAGTAAGATTAACATCGCTAGTACCATTTGGTGCTAGTGTAATACCACCAGCATCATCAAATGTAGCAAATGTTGTACCATTGTCTTCTATGACCAAATCACCAGTTGATGATAAATTATGTATTTCATCACCAGTACCGTTATTAGTAAATGTCAGTGCATAGTTTGATGCACCAAAAGCAATCGCAGTTGAAGCATCCAATGTCATAGTGTCGGATAAATCAGTGAAATCCAAAGAATCAGCAGTAACACCACCCCCACCACAAGACTGCCATTCAAAATCTCCACCAGTTGATTCATATGTTAAACATTCTTCATCACTTGCAGTATCTACAGCCTTAAGCATTGCCTCAGTTACTTTGTCGGCACCAATAGTTGCCGTAATACCAGTTGTGCCAGAACCTGATACATCACCTGAAAGGGTGATTGTTTGGTTGCCTATTAGGTATGTATTTGTATCAACTGAAAGTGTACCATCACTTCCTGATGTTTTAACGAAACCATTGGATGTAAGATTTGAAAGCTTAGCAATATTTTGAGTTGTATTAACAGTCACAGTATTAGTACTGCGAGTTAGACCAGTCGAAAATGTAAGAGGAACTTCATATGCAGAGCTTGCAGTATATGCAGCAGTTCCAAGAGTACCACCTGTGCCGATATTTAATGTTGATCCATCAGTACCAGCTAATGTAAGTGTATTTGAAGCTGTAAATGTTTTACTATTTGCAATTGTAAGAGTACCTGTTGATGATGTAATAGTTAATCCATTAATACTTGTTGCAGTAGCAGCGCCCAATGTTGGAGTTGTAAGTGTTGGTGATGTGCCGAATACTAATGCACCACTACCTGTT
>ERZ650304.561-NODE-561-length-18767-cov-17.619442_pt1 | contig 18767 bp, 18 predicted proteins | sample MGYA00376240_ERZ650304 | MGnify/ENA primary metagenome ERZ650304 (study PRJEB26733, sample SAMN07839271) | wastewater metagenome | biome: small river; feature: stream; material: water | place: USA: North Carolina | collected 2016-03-01 ...
GACGAGCAGTCGTCGCCGCGTCAAGAAGAGGAACAAAGTGAACACGAGTCAGCTGACAACGATCCAGACCACATGGTTGTCGATGACGAGCAGTCGTCGCCGCGTCAAGAAGAGGAACAAAGTGAACACGAGTCAGCTGGCGACCCTCTAAACGCCACGGTTGCCGGTGACGAAACAAAGAACGAGAATCCGCTCGCCGATGACAAGCAGACGACGCCCAAACGACAGTCGCCGTCGCATCAAACTGGAAGCGGAGACGGCTCGATGCTTCGCAGAATTGTGGACACGGTGGCCGGTTTCCGTCCGTGGGCAAGGATACCCGATAGAAGAGGTGTTGTTTAATGAACAAAGGCTTGCTTTGTAGGATCGTACCAAATGGGCACAAAATCAATCTTTTCCAACTTTTTCCCGTCCTTGTAAACATTGCCCGACTCGGAAACAAAGAGCTGCTCGGACACTGTGAAAGCTCGTCGCTCGTACTTGGAATCCCATGCCAACGGTTCAAGAGCAGTTGCCGTTGAGATCCACCGACGCTTGTCGACGGTGCTGAACGTCACCGCTCGATTGGCCGTCACTTGGTCGATGCGCAAGACATCGGCTGGCGCCTCGATCAGGAACCGAGGCTGGTCGCGTTCCACCACCACGATCTTGCTGCGCTCGACTACGAATGCGCACCAATACTCGTCTGCTTCCGTCTCAGCGCCAACTTTCACTGGCAGCCGAGTGGTCCCGACGGTCACTGACCCTTGCTTGGATTCATAGGTTACCAGATACTTGAAGACCAAGCGGAAATGCTTGCCAATCACTTGGACTTGTTGTTTCACGGTCGTTATGTTATGACTCGCCATCAGAGAATTATGAATAATGATCTCTCAACCACCTGTGAACTGGCAGGACACCCAGCCCGCCTTTCCGACTCGCGGGTTTGCTGGTCAGTCGGGCGACTGGCAAAACGATGTGCGCGCGATCGCCGCGGTCGTCGGACCCGACTACGTCAACACCGATCGGTTTCAACAAACCGGATTGCTGGGCATCCAAACAGCGGGCAACTCGCTCACGTTTGAAGGCTATGCCAATCGCTCGGCCAGCACCACTTCGTACGTGATGGAGAAGATCGACCCTGCGCTCCAAGAGATCCTCACGTTTTTCAAACACGTTCCACTCGATCCCAATACACAATCGTTTGAGCGTCGAATCGTGGTCTTTGGTTCCTCCAAGTGGCAGCGGGTCACCGATCTCATGACCGGTAACTCCGACACGATGGCGCTCTACAAATCGCGTGTGTTTACGCAGCAGTTTGCCAAGTCGGCCGAGATTGACGTCAAGCGACTCCGCAACCCCGACGGTGCCCGGCTCTGGTACATGCAATTGGATCAGGCTGCACTCGGGTTCCTCAACACTCTGCTCCATGTGGCCATTGATGCGCTGATGAAATGCATGAACTCCAACCTTGGCCATAACAGCACCGGCGCGCCGCCCGACCCCGCTGGCAGTGTTCCACTGTACACGCGCGTTCGCCGAGCGAGAGACCAATTTGGAATCCTCACCAAGGGCCAGACTGGATTGCAGAATCTCGGCATGGAGATTGATACACTGGGCAGGATGCGTGACATGAACTACACGGTGGCCGTCATGAGCAAGCGAGTGTTGGATGGAATTCAAAAGACCATGACTCCCGGGCCACTGGAGAATTGGCGCGAGATCGGCCCTGCTGGCTACGCCGGTACTTACATCAGTACTGTCACCGGCATCCAACGCGTGCTGGCAGTCGGCCCCGTGTCAGCCGGTCCCAATGTACCGAAAGTGAACGTCTTCTCGCGAGTCGTCAATGTCTTGGTTCACAATATTGTCGCGCCAGATTTCAAAGCCGGGCCTACAGTTTTCAAGACTTACAACCGGTTTACTGACAATTTTGAAAATGTTGAAGTGGCTGGTAGCCACGTGTTGGATCTGGCGACCAATGCAGCGAAAGCCAACGAATGCAGATTGTTGGTTTTCACTCTGTACGGATGTCGAGTGTCGGCCACTTGCCACATTGCCACCAATGCCCCCGACGGACCTGAGTTGCATTTGTCTAATTTCACCGACTGCGTCTCGTTGTTCGGAGCCCAATTGAAAGTTTCGTACAATGCCGTGTTCTCGGTGGCCGCCCACATTCCCAATCCCAACACCGTGGCGTTTGTGGAATGCGCGTACTTGGAAGAAGTGACCAGTGGCGGCGGCACGTCGGTTCAAGACCTCGTCAAGAATGACTTTAATCCAACTCCGCTCCCGACTTCTCGTTTCGCTTTTATTGTCGACAAGAAGACTCTGGTTGGACTTAACAATGACACGACCATTCTCAGTTTGCTGGGTGATGTACCTGCAGCCGTGGCAATGGGTGAACGAAATTCAAAGACGTGGGTGCCTGTTTACGGCAAAGCTGGCGGCGTGGCTGATGAATCCAAGTTCAATGCAAAGTTTGGCAACATGCTTGCCAATATCATCGCCAACCCCATGTCGCCTTTGCGCGTACAACAATCGCGTTTCCAGATCCCAGCCATTTCGACCGAGGAGTATACACAGGAAGCCCTCGCGGCTCCAGCTCCACCCCCGGCTCGAGAAGGAAACAACTGGTTCGGACGACACACGTACGCTTCGTGCATGGCCGACATGAAACAAGAAGTGGGCGCCAATGGATTCTTGTTGTCCAAACGCAGTACGATTGTGATTTAGTATAAACTATTGAGTTTACTCCACACTGCAATCGCAGTCACTGAATTGTCACAGAGAAAAGAGCCGCGCAGATGGTCGTGTACCATCCACGCACCATGTCCCGCGTGAACCACCAGCGGGCGTCGGGGCTTGAGATCGAGTGTGCGGGTGGTCAGCAGTCGGTCGTGCGTAGCCTCGGTGCCGACCTCGCGCCACGGGATGTAGTAGTGTTTAGTCCAGTCTTCGCCGGTACTTCGTTTGTGCCAGTCGGTGAACATCCACACGAACCAGATGGATTTGGCAGTCACCGAGGGTCCGAGCGTCCAGTCGAGCTCCTTCTTCTCGTCAATGTGCCGCATCTTGCCGCTCCGAATGAGAGCCGTGCGAGCCAAGAGTTTGGGATTTTCCTCGTCAAGCAACGTGAAACTCGCCAGCACGTCTTCGCGGACAATTTGGAGGAACTCGCGCGTGAACTTGGTGGTATCGGTCTCTTTGCTGATCCGGTGGAAGAGTTCCATGGAGTCGACTCGCAGAGATGCTGGATCGGATACTTTCTGGTAGTACAGCCAGCGCAAGAACCGCCAGACGCACGAAACGCGCGGTTGGTCCGGAAACACCGCCGCGTCCCAGAGCTCGAACTGTCGGTTGGTGGCGGTGAGACACTTGTGACCGTTGCCAGGTTCTCGGAAATCCCATTTCGAGGACGGCGGTGTGAGCGCGGGATGTCGGAGTTGCTGGATCACGTCGAGGGGTAAACTATTCGAGCCGAGCAAAGTGAGGGCATCTTGTTGCAACTGACGATCGGAGCAGCGCAAGAGTCTAGCCAATTGGGCGTTGTTCATATGTAGTTGTGAGTGGCGGGCGCTACACGTTTAACATGGAACCGATGAGACAAAACTCAAAGGTGCGCGTGACCTTTGACCCGATGACGTCCGAGGGAGACGTGATGGAAAACTTCGGAGCCCACGTGTGTTCGTCCAATCAAGGAGTCAATAGAATGAACGAGCAGGCGATGTTTGTCATTGCCACAGTGGCGTGCGTGATGATTGGTCAACATGAGGTGAAAGAAGGCAAGTGTGCTGCCGATGTATTACGCGAACTTAAGCGTGAGGTAAACAAGAAATGGGGGCCAGACAAGTAGTTTGGAATTGAGCGGTACCACGGTGAAGCGGATCTTGTCGGTCGCGGGTTTCGGGGCACTTATAAACTGACGTCGGGGTTTGCTGACACAGGTGACCAAGTCGAACGCGTAGCCTTGGAACGGGATCCCGGCTCGCATCCCATGCACGGTGATGTCCACCAGCGTCTGTTTAGTAGACTCGTCGGCAACCATCAGAGCGCCCACAAATTCGAGCGAAGGAGTGGCGACCGAGATTTGGTCCAGTGTTAGAGATTGTATTTTTTTTTGGTTCTTGTTGGAAAACAGCAATACAAAGCTTGGATCTTCGTGAGAAAACCGCAAGACGATTTGGTGTTCACTCATCCATCACCAGGAGGAGTTTGAGGTTGTGACGGATCACTGGCTGCGGCAAACGCCTGGTGCAACATTCCCTGCACCACCTCGTTGTCATCGTCGGGGACGATCGTGGGATCGTTCCAGGCCGGTGTGCCTTGTTGACCCACACCCAGCACTCGGATCCGCTTGATTTGAGGCTCCATCTTGACGTTTCCCTTGCCGTTGTCTCCAAATCGCAACCCCGTCGTCAACGCGTAGACGAATTTAAGGACGTCTTCACGCGCAAAGAATGCCGCCTTGTCAGCTTCCGATAAAACGACGAAACGACGCGGCACAGCACCAAAGTCGAACACTTCAATCGGCAGGTTATTATAGGTCAAGTTGAGTGCCTCCTCGATGTTGCGGATTTCGGGATTCTCAGACACGCTGCGCATCGAGGATCCGGGTTGTTGGAACTTCTTGATGCCACTGCCGTTCTTCAACGCATCCGCTCCATTGTTGGCTGGATCCGACTTGACTGGGAAGAACACGCTACTCTTGGCCATGATTTCCTCCTCGCCGCGGATAAAGTTGCCCTTGTCATCTTTGCGACGGTAAAAGTCGAACACATTGTAGTCTTCCATCATCGTCTTCCATCCCTCATAAGAAGTGGGCGGCTTGTAACTCTGTCGACGCCACGACGGGGTGAGTGTCGGATCGGTCATGATTGTCTTGAACAACCACAGCAGCACTCGACTCCACCAGGCCAACAGGCCAGTTTCGGGATCGGTCATATCCTCGTTGGTCGCCATCTTGTCGAGGTACGGGAGACGCGAGAGTCGGAACCAAAACTTGGCTTCCTTGGGACTTTGCACGGGTCGCTCCATCTTCATCTTGGAGTTGCCGAGTCCCAAGAAGGCGTTCAACGAGCACAGACATGGCGGCAGCTGAACTTTCAGCGGATACGTCTTGTTGCCCGAAGGTCCGCGCCCCTTGGTGTGGATCTCCCAGTACTGCTGCACATTGCCGCCCGTGTACTTGCCCATGACAATGCACAACTGATCGGCATTGAGAGGCTCGATCTTGGTGACATCTTTGGTGTCAAACTGGATGGCATCCCGGAACAAGGGCACATAACCGCCAGGATTCTGACGCTTCTTCTCATCAGAAGGCACGATGAGACGAGTGGCGTTGATAGTCAAGGAGCCGAGTTGAATGTTCATTTTTCAAACTGATCGTTTGAATAATGGCTCGAACTAAATCCATTGAAGTGAAGAAGAAAACTGCCACCGCCGAAAATGTTCTGGAAAAACCCACGAAGCGCAAACGCAAACCGGGATACAGAGTGAAACAGGAAATTCGGCGACTGCAACGCTCGGGTGACCTGCTGTTGCCCAAGGCGAGCTTCGAACGCATGGTGCGTTCACTCGCGTACCGCGTGGTGGGTGACAAGACGAAGCAGATTCGTTTCACCGAGAGCGCGATTGAAGCGCTGCAGCAAGCCTACGAGGCCGATCTTACCGACGCGTTCAGGACCATGAATGTGTTGGCGCACCACGCTGGACGATCGACGATCGACGAGCGAGACATGAGAGCGATGAAGAAACTCTTCACGCAGTGTGGACCCGCTATCTCGGCGCTCTTCCCGCCGGGTACGCCCGATTTCAAGAGCGAGGAAGCGTTGTGCGTGGTGATCAGGGATGTGTTGCACCACTCGCTCAGCGACGTCCGCGCCCAATCCAAGTTCACCTCGAGACGCGACGACTTGGAGAATCACATCTGGGAATTTATCCACGATTCCGAGCGCACCAAGGAGGAGCTGGTGAAGCTCATGTCTGCCGCCGCTGTGACCAACGTAGAGCGAATGACCATGCACGACATTCGTCGCGAGGCCTATCTGAATCAAGTTTATGCCTAAATAAACCTCAGCTATCACACTTCATATGGACTTACTTTGGTGGGGCATACGATTGGTCAGCGGTACCTACCTAACTTTGCTGTCGTGTTGCAAGTGGCTCAAAAGCTTCTTCGTTTGAAACACACTTCAAATGTTGGAGTTGGTGGTGTGGGCCGGTAGTTTGACCTTCCTCGGCGTCAAACTTGTTTGGCCAGTGACACAAATCTACAGACTGGATCGAGAATGTGACAGACTGGACGCTATAATCCGCCAGCAAGAAGCAGACATTCGGCGCGCTCGAGTTTCAATTCGCATCTGGGGGGATGAAGACTTGTAAATATAATAATAATAAATGTTAGCCACCGCCAGAGGATGGAAGTAGAAGTGGTCGCTATTATCGCCTTTATCATTTTGTGCGCAGCTCTGACCGGTTTTACGTGCATCGTCTGTCATCACCTGCGCTCCACCAGTTCACAACCGCGTCTGTTGCCTCACAATCCAGATGCTCCAACAACGCCTACCGTATGAAGAAGTGGAACTCCCCCCGCTGATCGACGACCATCAGGCAATCGAGCATCGCCAGAAAAACGGAGACTACAAGAGCCTGACTGAAAACTTCACCAACTTACACCAAGACGTCACCAAGCAGTTCAAAAACTCCATTTCTGTGCAATTCATCCTCGTCGGCTCGTTGTTGCTCCGCTTCAAAGTGGTGACTAGAGGACGCGTCGTTGAAAAGTCAGCCGTGGCCGACCAAGTGCTGGATTACGTGAGAACTCACCACGATCGAGGCTGCATCATGAGTTACGACGCCGGCTCGGACCAGTATGAACTCAAGTGCGAGTTGGAGAATCTGGCGCTCTATCGTTTGAACTGGAAACATTTGGTGTTGAATCGAGTGGTGCTGCTGGCCAGTTTGTACGCTTTACTTGTGGTTTACTTGCTCTAGTAAATAAGCCGATTCGTAGTCGCGAACGTACCACACCCCGAGCGCGAACAGCGGCAGATAGACTGCAATCTGGGCCATTTGGTACACAAAGAGCCCCATGACGATTCCGATTCCCTGCCCGATGGCGTGGAAGCGGACCATTTGACGCACGTGTTTCTCCGGTGTGCAGTCGATGAGGACGATCCAAGGCGCAGGATGCACGCACGCCAGCAACGACATGACCACCATGTGGACGATCGAGTGCACCGCGTCGGTGCCGCGAAACACAAACACGAACCCCGAGGCGATGACGGCCAGCGCCATGCCGATCAGGAAGACGCGGAAGAAGAACGAGGTGACGTTGTGGGGTCGCACGAAACGGTAGCCCAGTAGCAAGAAGAAGGCAGCCAACAGCGCGAAGATGACATTGATGATCGGCAAGAAGGCGGCGTTGTTGCGAGTCACCAGCACCACTGCCAAGTAGACCTGTAGTGCGTAGAAGCACATGGTGACAAACTCTTCGAGACTGAGGATTTCGCGAAGGAACGCGGGACTGAGGAGTCGTTGCTGCTGTTGCGGTTCGTGAGATGGCCGATCAACAACTCCGAGTGTAGCTTGATCGGGGTGGAGTTTGATGAAGATCGCCAACAACAGACCTACGAACCCCTGGGTGGAGTGACACGCAACCACGACGTAGAGTGCGATCGACGGGTAACTCCACATGATGAAGATGATGGTCATGGCACCCACGATGGCGATGTTCTGCAACAACTTGAGGTGGACCGAGCGGGCCTTGGCAAAATGGTGGTCATCTAAGAGGGCGAGTTTGCAAATCGGCTCGATGCGCACGAAACCGGCAAACGAGAGAAGGAGTGGGAAAAATGAGTGATTGTCGGCGAGGAACACGGGGACAAAGATCACGGTGGCGAGGATGCTGGACCCGGCCACGAGTTTGGCGTAATTGATGGACTTGGTGAGTGTGCTGCCGAGCACGGCCACGTTGATTACGAAGCAGAGGATGTAGCCGAGTCCGAATTGCAACCAAAGCGCATCGTCTCGGAGAGAAGTGTGTAGAATATAAAAGAAATCAATAAATTCAACCAGAAAGCCCATCGTCGCGCACAAGTAGAGAAACGAGTTAATCATTGTTTGAAATGTGGTGGTCCACGTCGTCGTCACCCAGTGTCCCGATGACTCGTATCGTCTGTAGTAACTCGTCGCCCCCCGGTGACCCGGCGAGTTGCATTGTCTCGGAGGTGAGCAGTGGCAACATTAGCTCGTCGTCGAGTATTATTCGATCGGGAAAGGGCGACACGACCATGAAGCGGTCATCACAATCGTCGTCCCCCAGTGACCCAATAACTTGTATCGTTTCCGAGTAGAGGGGTGACGGGGGAATCGTCGCGTAGAAGAGTGGTTCACCCTCTGGCGTCAGAAGCTCGCCAGGATTCCAATTGTATTCGTCGGGTATTATCTCAGGTTCCGGCTCGGGAAACAATTCGCGCACTATTTGCTCCAATAAACCGCGCCGTCCCGGAGTGTGATTGCCCACCACTCGGTCATACTGGTTGAGCAAGATGTAGCTCACCACCTGCATCGCCCATCGATCGGGCTTCGCCCGCATGATCTTCTGCAGGAGATCCACCACTTGTTTGATGTCGTCCGAGGACGTCATTTTTACTTTTTGGATTTTAAAAACACATTCAAACGAGTCAGGGTCTTCTCGATGCGGTCGTCACATTGGCACATTTTTGCCAGTGCATCCGAATTGACTTCCTTGTCCACTAGCAGTCGCTTCAGTACCTCGCGACGCACTCCTTGCTGAGTGAGTATCGAGTCTGACAGGGTCAACATGGGGTACACTCGGTGTGTCTGCAGATGTTCGGCGATTTGCTGGCGACTCCAAACTTCTTGTGTTTCAGGCAGAATATAGGCGTTATAAATACAATATACTTCTTCTACAATCGCTGCCATGGCGTGAAGCTGGCGCTGGCCCATATCAATGGCGGCCTCCATCTGGGTCCGAACCGAGTTGGGGGGCAGGGTCGGATTGTCCCGTGTACACAAGTAGCAAGTGGCTCGCAACGGGTATCCGTTGTTGTCGTCTTCATGGGGAGCAAACATCCATCGGTGCTGCTCCAGTGGCGAATACTCTTTGATATCCTCAGCGGCACTCTCGCCTTCCTGCCGCACTGCGTTTTCTAGCATTTCCACGTCCATTTGTCGGTACAAACTACAAAGTAAAGAGTACATAAGAAGAAGGATCTAAGTAGCTATGTTCTACCGGTCTCGTCGGCCGATTATCACCAATGGACGCCTACGCGTTGTACGCTCGAGTGGCCTGCTGCCTCGACTTTGGAGATGCAACCGAGTTGGCCAGCGAGATCACGCGCCCTGGCGGTCTCTCGTCCAACGTGCCGCTGATCCTGGGCGTTGATCTGATCAAGTCCTTCAAGGCCGAATTGACAGCTGTTACTAGTAATGATGAGGCGAAGCTGAGTGACACATTTCAGCAATTCAAGACCGACGCAGAGGCGCAGTTGAACCGCGATCTGGTTCCGCGAGCGCTGGTCTGGGGCGAGTGTTTCTACATCCTCAAGCGCGATCCGCGCGCTGTCGATTCGTGTATCGCGCTGGCCGAGAAACACAAGCTCGTCACTCTAGCCGCGTCACTTCGCGAGAATCACAAACTGCCCGACGTTGGAGATGCGATCGTCGCGCCCACGCGACTAAAGGTTGCGACCCGCGAAGAACGCATTCAACTGCTGAATATTTATGCTCTGGCCATGATCACTACCACGCCCCGCAGATTCATTCGCGACTTGCTTGAGTCTGAAATCGACAATGAAGCGATCAGAGGGGTCACTGCGGGAGTTGGCGATCGCGTGGATGATGAAGACTACGAAACGCTGATGACGGACCTCATTGATCGTTTGGAAGACGAATTCAGCGACGAATTGAAACAGCGCGCCGTCGCTTGGGTAGCCTGGCACAAATGGGCGAAGAAGGGCGACCGCGCGAAGGCGGATCAAGCAGTGTCCAACATTCCCGACTTCGCAGAAGCGGTCAAGGCAGAAACCGTAGTCGGGTTTTACGATTTCGCTCGCAATGTAGTGGGTAACCTGTCACTGGAACACCCATCACATGTCGCTCATGGCAAAAGCTATTACTACGTGACCAAACTGGTAAAAGAAATGGACCCCGTCACTGGCAAATCGAGAGCCGTCAGGGTGCAGGTGAAAGAAGAACGGCAACCATTCGTCTGGGACGAGTTTCAGGCGAGCGGTGACAAACAGGAGGAGTATGTGCGACACAAGATGCTGCAACCCCAAGTTTTATTCGAGCTGTGTCGCTCTGGCAAGTTTAAGCAGTTCAATCGTATGGCTGGCAACCGCATTGTGCGGAAAGCTTTCGAGAAGACGTTTGACGATGTGATGGGACGGACGTACAAAACGGACCAGTCCATCTTCCCCGTGGACAGGCAGAAGGCAATTGATGAAGACGCACTCGTCGAGTGGCTGAAACCACACGCGGTCCAAGTGTCCGTGGAATTGTCAACGGTGCATGAACTCGTCGCCGAATTGAACGAGCTTCGATATCGAACCGGAGAACGCTTCGAAGATGAAGTGAAGGGTGAAAAGGTGCGACTCCACGCCGTGGATGACGAAGTTGAATTGGTTGACTCGAGCGCTGAAGAACAAGACGATGACGACGTTCGAATGAGCGAAAAGGGACGGGGCGACATGTCCTCTCCGCGCTCCAGTGACGACGAGACACCGTTGGTGCAGAAACTAAAGACAGCAAAAGAAAAAAAAGAACGGATCGACGATGAGCTGACCGCTGAATTCGCATCGAAGAAAAAAATCAGACGAGCGCAAATAGCCATTGAGAGGAGGAGACGCGAGCGCGAATGGTTGCGAAGAAAAGGAATGGAGGATGAGGAGGGGTCGCCAAGAGAAGAAGTCAAGGAAGAGGAGTTAGACGACGAAGACGAAGACGACGACGAGGAGGAGGAGGAGGAGGAAGAGGAGGAGGAATTAACAGACAAAGAGGAAGACGAGGAAGAGAAGAAGAAGAGAGAAGAGGAGGAGCAGAAGAAAGACGAGGAAGAAATACAATATGGCAAGCGAAAGAAGATGGCGTTGGACGACGACGATGATCCTGAAATGACCACGCGTGGGGTCCTGCGCCAACTGGGTGATGTGGAAGAGGAGGTGCTCGAGTGGCAATTTACATACCAAGACGTCGTGGCCGTGCTCGAATACATTTCCAAATTCACCGTCAGTCGCCGCGTGCTCGACGCCGTTTCGGATCACCTGTTGGCGCTCGACGTGCTGGCCGGTACACATTCAGGAGGAGTCGCGTTGATGGAGCTCTTCGAAGCAGGACCCAGTGAGGAACGCAAATGTATACTGGCCCTCGTAGAGAATTTGCGGCGCAAATATACAGGAAAGAGCGCGGGTTGTCTGCAACCATTGTTCCGTATGGCCAGCAAATCAGTGATCGCTGCCTCTCCGCTTAGTGCCTTGCACATGGGACACGTGATCGAATTTATCAGACATTATAACCTAATGTCCAACAAGCCGAGGAATCTCGCTGCAGCGGTATTCTCCGACAGCGTGTTACCTGCGGTCTCGAATGAGAAGGCGTGGCTCACTCTGTGCCGGGAACTCCAGCAGCAAAAAAACGGAACGGGCGATCTGTGGTATACGGGAGGCTTTCCATTTGATGTTATTACCAGAGTTGATTTGGCGGTCGGCGTGCACGCTCTCGTGAAATTCGACTGGAACGACGTCGGTGCCAGCAAAGAGTGGACCCCCGATCTGAAATTCACGTTGTATTCATTTGTCAACAAAATGTGGACGAATCGGTGGTTCAATAGCACCGAAGACAAGTCCAGCTCGGCTAAAAAAGCTGGCGACGACGCGAGATTTGGTGCTTTGAAACAGATTGCCGCCATGCTTGGCGATGAGAGGGCACAGTACGAATCCGCCAATATGGAGATCCGTGCAGATCAGAAGATCAACCGCACCCTGTTGAGGGACACGATGGGTGAAATCAGCGAGCGCATGAGCTGTATCGAGCGACTCAAGAACGAGTACGCAAAAATAAGCGAAAAGCTATACGCGGGGACCTTTGACGTTGAACAGGAGGCACATACACTCGAGAACATTGTGTCTCTGAACAAAAATCTCGGTAATCTGTTCCGCAATAACAGGCACGTGAAGAGCCGAGACGACTTTAAGCGAATTGAGACCGACATGAAAAATCTCAAACGAGAGTGGACCGACATTGATCAGCGATTGGTCGCCGCAACACGACGGGGTAAGCCAATGGAACAGCAGCAGTTGCGCGCAGAGAGTCGGGAGGCCAGACGAGTGTTTGAGAAGCGAAGTGCCGAGTGGCTGGAAGTCAGACGTGCCGAAATGCTCATCCAGGCGTTGGAACGAAGCGAGTATTTCCTGAAGAATATCACGCAAGACAAACTGTTTGCAACCAAGAAGAAGAAGAATAATAGGAAATTCAATCACGATGCCGCAGCTGAGCGAATGAAAGAATTGGAACTCAAGATCGAGAAACAAGTCCGCGAGCTCGAGACTACGTATCTCTACGTTGAAAAGAAGACGGCCAACGATGAGCCGGAATCATACACGTCTAATGCGTGGCTAAGACCGATGGTTCGCAAACTGCAACTGGAACGACGAGTTTTTGCACCGTTGCAAGAATTTATTTGCACTCATGCGATGATGAGTTATCAAAATCCTACCAAGCAAGCATCTACGCTACGACGCTTATTCGCAGAAACACGCATCCCGTGTGTGTCTCTGGAAGTCGCCAAGAACATTTGGCGCTACGATCCCGCACCGTTTAATTGCGACATTCATTTCACTAACTTCCCCAACCCGACGGACGTCGGTAAATGGATCTCGACGTTTAGCGACGCCAGTCAGATGGATCGACTGTTGGCCAACAGTAAGGATAACGGATTCGAGTTTCTACTGGGTCCGAACTTGCTATACTCCGCTCTTCGGGTTGGTTGTCAAACCACGGTGTTCGTGGCCCTGATCAGTCACGAGCGAATGAAGAACGCTCGTCGCGCGTTCCTCACGGGTAAAGAGTATCGAACACACTACCACAAGTACCTCGATCGCGCGACTTACCACCTGTTCGATTATCTGCTCAAAATGCCGATGAACTCGTTGACGCTGGCATCTATAGACGGCAAGACTGTCAGCGAGGCCGACTACTACTTGTTCTCACCGGAAGAAATTGCTGACCACTGCTTACGCATGGACTACATCACCGAGCTGGAGATTTTGGAAATGAACAAGCGATGCTCGTCGTCCGATCCCATCAACGACACGCTTACAGCCGGTCGGACTCACCCTGAGTTGGCATTCGTTAACGCCAAGAAGCCCAGCGACAAATGGTCGTATCCCAAGCTCATTCTCTACTCGATGTTTAATATCGATGAAGATCAACGACGGGTTGCCTTGCAAATTGCACAAACGGACAAGAGGAATTCAATCGGAGCGAGACGGATCAATACGGTGGGTCGTCTCGGGGCCAGCGTAGCTGCGGATATTGCACATGAGTTCCCGGACTGGGAACCCGAACCAGTACAGAGTTTGCGCAATCATGCTAATTACAGCAATAGACACAGAGTAGCTGGATTTACTGTCTAATTAAACAAATTATCCGGCAGTGAGATCATCCAACGGAATCGTGACTCGTTCTTGTACCACATCGTCAAAGATGAGCCAGCTGATGACACCATAAAACACGCAGTCGTAAACGGTGGCCAAACACTCCTCCGCAAAGGCGCCATCCATGACAGACGTAGTGAAATTGCCCAGCCAGTCGAAAAACATCAGCGGGAATCGCACCCACCACGTCTGCAGTCTGGTGATCTGGTGATTGGCCGCCGAGGTTGCCAGAACCCAGTAGGTGAAATAGCCGATAGTGAAGAGATACAGAGGGGCGCCCATGCGATCGGTGACAAACGAGTACGGGTCGGCCTTGTTGTAGGTGTAGTCGACCCACAACACAATGAACGGGAAGATGGCAAGGGCCAACGAGCAGAGCGAAGCCAGTCCGATCTGGGTAGCTCGACCCGCGCTCATCTTCTCAACAGTTTTGTTCGATCTGAATTGTTTTTCCCTCTCTTCTCGATCGCCATTGGTGATGTACAGAGCTTGAAGCAAGAACAACACCGAGGCCATGAACATAAAGGCGATCGCGAGGAGCAGTGGTTCGTTGAAGACACCGGTCGATTGGTGCATGACAAACATGAGTGGGGCCCAGGTGAGCGCCGTCCAAACATACCGACGCGTCCGACGCGTGCTGTCGTCTCGACGTTGGTCTTCGCGGTCAAGGGTAGCACAACAGAGTCTGGCTGCTGCCACGTAGATCGCTGGATAAGCTAACAACGTGTCTACCAAGTAGGCGGCACCACGGAATAACATGACGGTGCCGAGCATGTAACCCGGCGACACATTGTTCTTGCGGATGACGGTGGTGGGGGTCTGCCAAATGACAGGTAACTCGCCTTTACCGTTATCGGCTTCGATTTTGCTGAGGATGAGAATGACGATACCACCGGTTATGAAGGCGGCCGAGGCCAACAGCTGGACCACGGTGAGCGTCTTGCTCCCACAACCTCGTACCTTGCCAATTCGTGCAGGAGTCATTGTTGCGAGTGTATGTGTGATGACAGCGGGGATCATAGTTTTACACAATTAAACTTTTTTGTTGTTGGAAAGATCAGTCAGTTGACTGGTAGCGGTTTGTAGATCAAGTGCCCCAGTGCGCAGCGATTGAACGACGCGCATTCCTGGAGAAAGATCTTGGTGGGCGTCGGCGAGAGCCACGTGGCACACGCCGGCTAAGAATCCGCAGAACCCAACAATCAATGGCATTTGGGCATGACCAAAGGCGGCGAGCATCATTGCCTCTTGAGCAGTGGTGTTTTCGGGGTCGATGTCCGAGAACGCGGTGATGAAGTTGTTGAAGTTGTTGTACAGGGCGGTGAATAGCGTGGCGGACATGAAGGTCAGCAGCATCAGGAAGAGGGTCAGCGACCATGGTCGATCAAAGTGACTAGGGGTGTAGACCTTGAGTTTTGGGAAGCTGACGATCGAGGGTCCACCAGTGTACTTTTGATAAGTGATGATACCGAGTGACACTGCTTGCACTGAAGTGTTGAGCCAGGCGAACCACATGAGCACGGTCAGACCCAACATGGGGTAGAGAACAGTTTCCAACATGGAGAAGACGAGAATGGTGAAGGCGAGAATCACATTGAGCCAGCACAAGACCATGGGTGGGGTGACAATGCTGTACTTGGTGTCCAACACATTGGCATTCTCAGAGGTCGCCACTGGTTTGTAGCCACTCATTTAGCCAAGGAGAAAGTGGAACGCACACACATATATATTATCTATAGAATACGCCACACATTATCACCAATCTGAACAAAGCGGTCCCGCACGTCGTACACCACTACGGGGTTCTTGGAGAAAACCACTCGGTTTTCTTTGGCAATTCGCTCGTCAAATTCCTTCTGAGTGAGTGTGGCGCACACCGAGTGAACTAGGTCAAATACAGACATCGCCGTCTTGTCGTCATTGATTCCCATCAGCTCCATATAAGGCGTCGGTGGTTTCGCAGCGATGATGTTTAGGTATACACTGCCGTCACCGCCGTACGCTTTAGCTATCAACTTGATGGCGCTAATCAGCTCTTTCTTGCACTCGCTGGGAAATGGCTCCTCCTTGTCGGCTGATAACTGGCTGGTGAGTCGTGGGGGCTGGCCTTCAAGTTGGATGTTGCCGTGAAGTCGACCCACGTGTACCTTTCGCAACAATTCGACCGCGTGAGTCACGGCTGAATCCATGTTGTCACTGTCGAGCGAAAATGATTAGTTTTATTCATATCGTTTCCAATCGACCTCGCTTCCTTTGAGATCCCTCCTCGTCGGATAGCGCAAAGTCAAAGATGAAAATAAAAAGACGAGGATCGTACAGTCCTTGAAACAAGAAGCGGGCCCAATCAATGTGCTGCTCGCAGTAGAAACCAGCAGCGATGATGTCCGTTAAACGAGGGATCACACAGCGCTGTTGGAGGAAGCGGAGCAGATAGGGATCCAAGAGCTCATTTTGTGGACCCTGAAGAGGATTGTCTGTGCCAATCGTGAGACAGAGGAATGGAAACGAGCAAATTGAACCAACCATTTGAGCGGAACTCTGAAAGCTGAGGCAAATCGCCAAGAAACAGAGGAAAGCCGGTGAATTGGTTATCGTTTAGTCTCAGAGATACCAAACGAACGAGCTTGGTGATGGCCAGAGGCAGCTCGCTCATTTGGTTGTCCCACATGTCCAGTTGCTCCAGATTCGACAGCTCGCACACCACTTGAGGAAACTCCTTGAAGCGGTTGATCGCAATGTTGAACACTCTCAGCTCTCGAAGCTTGACGAGCGATGAAGGTAAAGACGACAGATTGTTGTTATGCAGATACAACTCCCGCAGACTCCTCAGCTCGCAGATCACTTCAGGAAACTGCTCAAAAGCGTTTCGACCGAGACTGAGTTCCAGCAGATTGCGAAGAGAGGCGAAGGAGGAAGGAAGCGCACTCAATCGACAACTACCAGCTAAAAATTCCTCCAATTGCTCCAGCTTGCACACAGCCTCCGGAAAGCCCTCGAATGGATTCCATGCAATCCTGAGCTTCCTCAGATTGGTGAGTTTGGCGATTGCAGGAGAAAGGGTCTTGAGTTTGTTGTTGCTAAGAGCAAGTTCCTCCAAGTTTGCGAGTTCCCAAACTGACTCAGGAACACTTTTCAGATCATTGGACCCAATCCACAGGCTCAATCTCTGATGTGGCTTGATGAGCCGAACAAAGGCTTTCGCGATCCTGTCCACTTGATCGATTCCGCTGAAGCTATCCGCCCTCACTCTCAACTGCACGGCTTCTTTGCTTTCACACAGTTGACCCACTTCGGCCTCCAATTCGCCCTCAAGATATTCGTACTGATCAATCCACGCTATTCTCTCTTCTTCCATTGTCGGTTTGAGTTTTAATTTTCACAGGAGGAGGAAATTTATTCCAATCGCAATTTCTTTTGAGGTTTCTCCTCATCGAATAACTTGAAATCAAAGGCAAAGTCAAAGATGAAAATAAAGAGACGTGGATCGTAGACTCCTTGAAACAAGAAGCGTGCCCAAGAAATGTGCTGCTCACAGCAGAAACCAGCAGCAATGATGTTCGTCAAACGAGGAATCACACAGCGCTGTTGGAGGAATAGACGCAGCCTGACACTTGAGAGGCCACGTTGTGGACCTTGCAGAGGATTGCCTGCACCAATTGTGAGCAATGGGAAACGAGCAGATTGAACTAACCATTTGCGGAGTAGAAGTTTGAAAGCTGAGGCAAATCGCCAAGAAACAGAGGAAAGCTGGCGAACGAGTTTTCACTCAAAACCAATCTCTTCAAGTGAACGAGCTTGGTGATGGTCAGAGGCAGCTCGCTCAACTGGTTGTTATGCATGAAGAGAATCTCCAGACTTGGCAGCTCGCACACCACGGAAGGAAACTCCTTGAAACGGTTGTACGGAATATTGAGATCTCTCAGCTCTCGAAGATTGGCAAACGACGGAGGAAGGGACGACAACTTGTTGCCACGCAGACTCAGAAACCTCAGACTGCTCAACTCGCAGATCACTTTAGGAAATTGCTCAAAGGCGTTGCAACCAAGATTGAGTTCCAGCAGGTTGCGAAGGGAGGCGAAGGAGGAAGGAAGAACACTCAATCGGCAGCAATCCACAGACAATTCCTCCAATTGCTCCAGCTTGCACACAGCTTCCGGAAAGACTTTAAATAAATTCTCCCCAAGGTCGAGCTTCCTCAGCTTGGTGAGTTTGGCGATGGCAGGAGAAAGGGTCTTGAGTTTGTTGTTGTCGAGTTGAAGTTCCACCAAGTTTGCGAGTTCCCAAACTGACTTAGGAACTCTCTTCAAATCATTGAACGTAATCAACAGCTGCAGTCTCCAATGTGGCTTGCAGAGTCGAGCAAGGGCCTTTGCAGTCCTGTTCACTTGACCGAACCTGCCGCAGCTTACCGCAATCACTGTCAACTCCAAGGCTTCTTTGCTTTCACTAAATCGGCCCAACTCGGCCTCCAACTTGCTCTCCGGGTCATCGGCCTGAGACAAAAACACGTATGTATACTTCTTCTCTTCCATTGTCGGTTTGAGTTTTAATAGTACAGAAATTTATTCACGGCGACATTTCTTTTGAGATTTCTCCTCGTCGAATAACTTGAAATCAAAGGCAAAGTCAAAGATGAAAATAAAGAGACGTGGATCGTACAGTCCACGAACCAGAAACTGTGCCCAGGCTGTCTCGATCGGATTAACGAATCCGCCGGTGATGATGGCTATCAGTCGAGCAATCTCTCGACGCTGTTGGAGGAATCGGAGCAAATATCTTTCCCCCAGGTCTGTTTGCGGTCTCCGGAGAGGATTGTCTGTTTCTGACGATGAGCATGAGAAACACAACCCAGTTAATTGAACCAACCTGACGAGATGAATTCAAAAAGCCGCGGCAAATCGCCAAGAAACAGAGGAAAGCTGGCGAACGAGTTTTCACTCAATCCCAGATGTTTCAAGCGAACGAGCTTGGTGATGGCCAGAGGCAGCTCGCTCAATTGGTTTTTACAAACGCGAAGATCCTCTAGCTTCGGCAGCTCGCACACCACTGCTGGAAACTCCTTGAAGCGGTTGTACGAAATACAGAACTGTCTCAGCTCTCGAAGTT
>ERZ650304.563-NODE-563-length-18703-cov-24.622801_pt1 | contig 18703 bp, 25 predicted proteins | sample MGYA00376240_ERZ650304 | MGnify/ENA primary metagenome ERZ650304 (study PRJEB26733, sample SAMN07839271) | wastewater metagenome | biome: small river; feature: stream; material: water | place: USA: North Carolina | collected 2016-03-01 ...
GTCCGCAACGCGCGCGCCCGCGCCCATGCCTTCGTGCTCGCCGCCGACGAGGTCGACGCGGCGATCGGCGCCGAGATGGCGCCGCCCACCCCCTGAGAGGTCCCACCGTGAAGTCCGAAGACATCCTCGCCCTGCTGCCCGCGGGCGACAAGCCCGCCGTGACCGTGGAGGGCAACGTCGCCTCGCTCACCTACGCCGCCGACGCCTTCGCGTCGCGCGCCTCGCTCGACGACGCCGCCCTGCGCGACCGCTACCTCGTGCTCTCCGCGGAGCAGGAGGACGTGGCGAAGCGCGGCGGCGACGGCCGCATGATCCACCTCGAAGGCTTCACCGTGCGCTACGCGCTCGCGCCGAAGCCCGCCGCCCCCAAGCCCCCCAAGAGCAACGGCTGACGCCGTCGCAGGAGTAACACGCCATGGCCTCCCGTACCGCGGTCTGCCGCGACATCGTCCTCTTCCCGTCGACCGACTACTCGGGCGGCGGCACCCAGCTCGTCGAGGCGCGCCTCTACTTCGACAGCGACGGCGTCACCGTGACCGGCGGCTCCGACACGCTCGACCTCGTGGTCGCCACCGCGTTCACCGCGTGCGGCCCGCGCGACGGCAAGACGTACACCCCCGTCGTGCAGGGCCACCTCTTCCAGGCGTACCGCACCGGGAGCACGCAGGTGTTCGGCACCGTCACCGGGACGACCACCATCTCGCTGACGCCGACCACCAGCGACTTCTCGACGGCCGCGACCGTGACCGGGAGCAACCCCGTCGACGCGCCCTTCGCGGTGTCGATGCTCTGCAAGGTGACCTGATGGCGTCGCTCGCCGAGGTCTGCGAGATCGCGGCGGCGATGGCGGCGGACTCGCTGCCGCTCTCCGACGCCGCCGCGCTCGCGTTCGTGTTCGACCCCAACGGCGACGTGCAGGTGCACGCCGTCAGCGCCCCCGCGCTCGACGCGCTCATGCCCGCCCTCGGCGGGGAGGGCGTGCAGGGCGCCACCGTCGCGGCCGACGCGATGAAGGCCGCCCTCGCCGAGATCGACGGCGCGGGCGAGCGCCCGTCGCAGCCGCCGCCCAACCCCATGGAGATGCCGCAGTGAGCGACCCCGTCAACCCCGCCGCCCCCGCCGCGCCGCCCCCCGCGGCGCAGCCGCCCGCCGCCCCCGCAACGCCCCTCGCGTCGCCGGGGATGCCGGTGCAGGTGCACGTCCACACCGCGCCCGCCGCCGCCCCGCAGGCGCCTGCGGCGCAGCCGCAGCAGCCCACCACGGCGCCCGCCGAGCCGAAGCCCGCGCAGCCCCCCGCCGCGCCGGTGAAGCCACCCTACGTCAACCCCTACGCGCAGCGCCCCGTGGCGCCCGCGCAGCCCCCCGCCGCCGCGCCCGTCGCGGCGCAGCCCGCCGCCCCGGCGCCCTCCCCCGCGCAGCCGCCGCAGCCCCCCGCCCCGCCCGCGGTCGACCCGCAGGTGGCGGCGCTGACCGAGCGCCTCGACGGCCTCCGCTCCGTGGTGGCGATCACCGCGCAGCGCGACGTGAACGCGCTCCCCGAGAACCTCCGCGCCTACGTGCTCGCGCAGGCGGGCGACGACCCCGTGCGGCAGATCAACGCCATCGAGGGCCTCCGCGCGCACGGGCTCGTGCCCGCCGCGCTGCAGGTGGTGCCGCAGGGGGCGACGACGCTCCCTGCGGGCAACGCCGCGCCGCCGCCCTCGACGCAGACGGCGAACCCCGACCTCGCGGCACTCACCCGCTACGAGGAGCTCAAGGCGAAGTCGCCGCACAGCGCCGCCCTCTTCTACGCCACCAACTCCGCCGCCATCGGCCGCGGGCGCCTCGCGCGCCCGTCCTGACGCGCCCCTCTCCGCCTCCCACGCCCTCGCAACGTCCACCAACAACCGCGGGACTCTACATCCCGCAGGATGATCCACGATGCCCGTTCTCGGCCCCGCATGGCTCCCGAGCGAATTCGTCGAGCTCACCTCGACGCGGATGCTCATCGCCCCCGTCTCGCAGTTCCTCTACGCGACCATGGTCTACATGGCCGACGTGCAGGCGCAGCTCCGCGCCGACCCCTCGTCGTTCGAGTGGGTGTCCGGCCGCGGCGTGCCCGCGTCGGCCGGCGGCGCCCCCGTGCCCGACCTCGCGTCGATGCAGCTCATGCTGTCCGACTCGGTGCGCGCGGGCGCGATCGTCGTCTCCGACGAGCTCGCCACGCAGCCCGGCTCGGTGGTGAAGCTCAACCGCCCGGTGTTCTCCGGCGGCGGCTACACCGTGTCGGCCCGCACGCTCGGGACCGGCGTCACCTTCTCGCAGACGCCGCTCGCGCTGACCGGCGAGCAGGTGCCGATCACCATCCTCCGCCTCGGCGGCCCCTACGCCGCGGGCGGCACGACCCCGCAGCCCTACGGCATCGATCGCTTCCAGGCGATGCAGTCGGTCCACAGCCTCGCGGCGCGCGTGGGGCAGCACCTCCAGTACGACCGCACCGCGCTCCTCGACAACGTCGTCGCGACGCTGATCGACAGCCCCGCGAGCGGCAACGTGCTCTACCCGAACGACCCGACGAACTCGATCTCGTCGGACGCCTCGGCGTTCACCACGAACGTCAACGGTGACCGGCCGTTCGACTACGAGACCATCACCCGCATGGTCGCGAAGCTCCGCGCGACGAACATCCCGACGTTCGACGACGGGCGCTACCGCCTCATCATCAACCCGGCGCAGGAGCAGCAGCTCGTGATGGACCCGCAGTTCGCGCGCTACGCGAAGATGGACCCGTCGACGAACCCGCTCCAGGCCGGGTACATCAAGACGGTGGGCCGCGACGTCGAGGTGTACGCCTCGAACTCCAACGTCGTCGACACCGCCACCGTCAGCGGCGTGACCATCAACCACGCGGTCATGTTCGGCAAGGACATCGTCGGCCGCGTGCGCGACAAGGAGGGCTGCCGCATCGCCCTGTCGAGCGACGACAACTACGGCGAGACGGCCAAGGCGATGTGGCTCGCGTACGAGGGATTCTCGCTCCTCGACAACCGCTTCGTCGTGTCGGCGCACTCCAACTGACGCCGGGCGAGGAGGAGGACCACCATGAACATCCCCATTGTCTCGATCGCGTCGCTCGCGACGGCGACCTCGGCGAACGGCACCGCGCGCAACGGCGCGTCCGTCTCGACCGGCTTCTTCGACCCGGGCTCGTGCCTGTTCGCGTGCACGTCGGCCGTCACCACGGCGAGCGTCGCCGCGACGTTCAAGCTCCAGGGGAGCTTCAACGGCACCACGTGGTTCGACATCACCGGCGCGACGTGGACCAGCGCGGGCGGCACCGCCTCCGAGGTCGTCACGCGGCAGACGCTCTCCGTCCCGCCGTCGATGCACTGCCTCCGCTCCGTGCGCTGCGTCGCGACCCTCGCGGGCGCCGCCACCGCGCCCGCGGACACCACCGCGGTCACCGCGTACTACAACCCGATCGGCCGCCTCTACGGCGCGGCCGTGCCGACGTGACCTGACGAGGAGGGGACGTGTCGCTGCTCACCGAGGCCGAGCTCATGCGCATCCGCGCGGAGCTCTTCGACAACCTGCTCGACATCGGCGCCGTGCCGATGATCGACATCCATGTTGTCTACACCTCGGTGATCCAGCCCAACCTCTCCTCCTCGTCGGTCGCGCCGACGACGTGCTCGACCGCGGTGACCGCGGCGGGCCCCGCGACGCTGACCCTCGGGTCGGTCGCGGGCCTCGCCGCGGTCTCCTCGCGCGTCGTGATCGACGTGGACGCCTCGCGCGAGGTCTGCACCGTCCGCGCGATCAGCGGATCGACGATCGACGTCATCTGCAAACAGACGCACTCGGGCACCTACCCCGTCGAGGTCGAGAGCGGGCTGACGATCGCGCGCGGCATCATCGCCGACCTCGAATCGCTCGACCAGGTGCAGCGCGCCAACGTCGCGAGCGCGGGCGTGAAGAAGGTCGACGAGATCGAGTTCTTCAGCGCGAGCGAGGGCGGCTCCATCCTCGTGCAGGCGGAGAACTTCCGCAACGTGCTGCGCGGCAGGCTCGCCGCCGCGCTCGGCGTGACGGGGCTGCTGCGCAACCTCGCGGCGCGCGTGTCGTCGGCGTCGCCCGCGCTCGAAGTCTACTGATGGGCACCAACAACACATCGGCCCTCAACGGCTTCCGCGCCATCGCGAACGCCGTCCGCCGCGTCCCCGAAGCCCTCGGGCAGCGGGTGACGAAGACGACCGTCCGCGTCCGCACCTACTCGGGCGCGGTCGGCGCGCAGGGCACCACGATCGCGAGCACGACCGACACCGTGCTCGACCCGCGGCCGAAGGTCACGCAGGTCACCGACGGGCAGCGGTCGTACTTCGGCGGCGGCACCGTGTCGCTCTCCGACGGCGTGCTCGTCGCGGCCGTCTACGAGATCGGCCCCATCACGCAGGAGTTCCCCGGCGGCGGCTACGCGCAGGACGACGTCGCCCCGCCGAGCGGCTACGCGAAGCGCGTCACCGTCGTGCTCGAAGGGCCGGAGTTCACGACGGGCGGCGAGGAGTTCGCCGTCGACGCCGCGGACTTCACGCGGCCGCAGCGCGGGATGCTCCGCGTCGTCAGGGCGCGGCAAGGGGCGTGACGGTGGGCGACGTGCGCCGCCCGCGCTCGACCCAAGGGAGCCGCGCGGCGTACCCCTCGACGAAGCGCCACACGATGAGCGCCACGTCCTCGCCGAAGCGCTCGCCGTCGGGCGTCACGATCTCTTCGAGCGCGTGCGGGGTGAAGCCCGCCCGGAACCGCGCCGAGAGCGTCCACCCGCTCAGGGTGAACGTGCGCGACCCGTGGCCGAAGTTGCACCCCGGCGTGGTGCGCAGGTCGTCGCGGTCGGCGTACGCGAACGCCTCGGGCGTCTCGTCTTCGTCGAACGCGCACACGGCGGCGGTGAGGTCTTCGGCGACGGACGCGATCCGCCGCGCGGCTGCTTCGATGTCCATCCCCCGACTCTAGCAGATGGCGAACGACGGCATCATCAACCTCGCGGAGCACCGCCGCGCCCGCGACGCGAAGGCGCTCGACCTCGCCGCGACCGTCGAGGACTTGCTCGCGTGGGTCCGCGCCGGCCACGCCGACGGCCTCGTCGTCGCCGTCCGCCACACCGCCGAGCACCCGACCGGCGAGGGCTGGACGACCGCGGTCGCGGGGCGCGTCTCGTTCATCGAAGCGCTCGGCGCCGCCGAGCAGGTCAAGGCCGACGTGATCCGCAAGGCGAACGGCTGACGTGGCGAACGAGGACTACCTCTCCGAGGTCGAGACGCGCCTGCGCGCGATCCTCTTCCAGGGCCGCGGCGCCGACGGCACCCTCGGCCCCGACGCGCAGGCGCGCGCCATCGCCGCGGGCGTCTTCCGCGAGGCCGCGGAGGCGTCGCCCCTCGACGACCCGTCGTACCCCGCCGAGCAGTTCGACCGCGCGGTCTCCGTGAAGTTCACGTCGGTCACCGACGACACGACGAACAACCCCTACTCGTCGCCGCAGTGGGAGCGCGTCACCCTCGAAGTGACCGCGGGCTACCAGTACGGCGCCGCTTCGACGGCGTTCGTGGACCCGCAGGGCGCCGAGACGGCGGCGGTGCAGAAGTACCGACCCGACCGCCGCGCGGTCAACGACTCGCGCCGCATCAAGCAGGCGCTTGAGTTCAACGACCTGCGCGGCCTTGACACCGACCCCGTGATGGTGCGCTGCCAGCGCACGACGGGCGCCGGGCGCGACCTCGGCGGCGGCCGCTACACGATGACCACCTCATTCGAGCTCGTGCTCCAGAGCGTCGTGACGGACCCCTATGGGCCGTGACCTCGTCACCGTCGACGCGCGCGCCGCGGCCGAGGCCGCCGCCCGCATCGGCAAGCGCCTCGACAAGATCGCGGCGGAGCTCGGGAAGAAGTACACGGCGGTCTTCGCGCTCCCGACGGAGGAGTCGCGGAAGCTAACGTGGTTCGACGGCGGCACGTCGCGGCAGCCCGCGCGCCCCGTCTTCGCCATCAACCGCGCCGCGCGCGACGAGGTCATCGCCCGCGTGCGCGAGCGCTTCGCCGAGGCGATGCTCCGCGGCGAGGAGCCGTCGATGCTCCCGGTGCTGACGGTCGGCGCGAACGCGCTCCGCGCGGTGTTCGTGCGGCGCGTCGAGAACAACGGCGCCGACACGCCGTTCCGCCCGCTCTCGCCCGCCTACGCCGCGTGGAAGCGGCGCGCGGGACTCGACTCCCGCATCGGCGTCGCGCGCGGGCTCATGCTCGCCGCGCTCAAGCGCGCGCAGGTCGTCGTCCGCAAGGCATAGCGCGCCCCGCGGGGCGCAGAGGAACACATGGCACAGAGCAACATCATCACCCGCGAACAGGCGGTGTACATCGGCGAGGAGTCGTCGTTCGGCGTCACGCCGGGCGGCTCGTTCCCCAACGCGATGACCCGCTGTTTCGTGCTCCAGGAGCTGCACGGCGACGGCGCGATGCGCGAGATGCTCGACGTGGAGGACGTGCGCGTCCGCCGCGCCGACGCCATCCAGCCCGTGCAGGGGCTCGAGCTCGCGTCGAAGTTCGCGCTGAAGATGTACCTGAAGGCGACGAAGGCCGCCGACCAGCTCGTCAGCGGCACGTCGCCCGCTTCGCTCACGCCGCGCATCATGCTCCGCCACGGCATGGGCTACGAGCACGCGGACGAGGGGAGCACCGTCGCGACGGGCACGAGTTCCACGCAGTTCGACGTGCAGGCGGGTCAGGGCTCGCGCTTCGCGAAGGGCACGCTGATCGCCGTCGCGGTCTCTGGCGCGATGGAGTGGGCGCTCATCACGAACATCAGCACGGACACCATCACCGTGTCGCCCGCGCTGTCGGGCACGCCGGCCACGTCGGCGGTCGTGCGCAACCTCCACTCGTACGCGATGGCCGAGTCGCACTCGTCGAGCCTCACGACGCAGGTCGCGTACGTCGGCGACACTGCGGCGCAGTACACCTTCAACGGGGCGTACGGCAACTTCGGCTTCGCGTGGGAGATCGGCAAACTGCCGACGATGTCGCTCGACCTCACGGCGACGAGCTTCACCACCGGCGCCCTCTCGCTGTCGACGGCCACGGCCTCCGACGAGATGGGCGCGACGGCGTCGTTCCAGCCGCAGGTGTACCTCGCCGCGGCGAGCGCGCCGACGCGCGGCACCACGCTCGTGTGCGAGAAGTTCTCCGTCGAGATGGCCAACGCGTGGGAGATGGTGCGCGACCCCGCCGCCACGAACACCGTCGTCGCCGTGGTCGACACCGCGGGCCGCCCCAAGGCCGCGACGGTGAAGCTCACGCTGCGCTTCGACAGCGGCTACCCGACGGCCTACGACGCGGAGACGCGCTACTCGTTCGCGATCGTGTGGCGCATGGGGACCGGCGCGAACGCGGCCTTCTGGATCTGGCAGGTGTCGAACTGCAAGCTGACCGCGGAGCCCAAGCTGACCAACGTCGGCAACCGGCTGTACATGGACCTCGAACTCGGCGCGCTCCAGGACGACGCCGTGACCGTGGGCGGCTCGTCGGGCACCGCGCTCGACCCGATCTACTCCCCCCTTCGCGTCGCCTTCGGCTGAACGCAACGGACGCCCGCATGACCAACCCCGCCGCCACCATCCCCGTCGTGCTCATCGGCTCCCGCGTCGGGAGCTCGACGCCGACGTGCGACCCTGCGATCGACCTCGACGCGCCCGGCGCCCCCGCGAAGCTCACGCGCTACGAGCGCGAGCGCAGCGCCGAGGCGCTCGCCGACCTCCCGCTCAAGCCCGACGCCCGCCCCGTTCGCTTCACCGTCGCGCCGCTCTCCGCGGCCGCGTGGCGCATCGCGAACGAGCGCACCGGGCCCGCGTTCGCGCAGACGCTCGTCGCCCTCGCGTGCCACGCCTACACCGACGAGCGCGGCGTGGTGCACGACGCCACCGCGCACGGCGCCATCAGCGCGCCGCGCCCCGGCGTCGCCATCGCGCCCGACGAGTGGATCGACCACCTGCACGACACCTTCGGCGAGGACGCCATCAGCGAGATTGCGAAGGTGGTCTCCGACCGCACGGAGGCGGGGCCCCGCGCCCTCGCCCCTTTCCGCTTGCCGCGTGGGTTGATGCTCGCGCGCTAGCGTCCACGCGCGCCCACTGCGGGTGCCGTATGGCGCGCGAGGCGGAGCAACTGCCGCCCGGCCCGCAGCACGCCTCGGAGCGCGCGGGGATGCTCGACGCGGCCCGCGAGGCGCGCGAGCGCTGGGGCTGCCCGCGCGGCGGCAAGCCGCTCGACCCCGACCTCCGCGCGGAGGCGGAGTACGTCGCCCGCCTCACCGGCACGCCGGCCGCGGAGACGTGCCCGCTCGCGTGCCTCACCTACGCGGAGCCGTGGCCGGTTGAGCTCCTGCGCGCCGTCGCGCTCGCCTCCGACTGGCACGTCCCCATCCCCGAGAGCCTCGGGCGCGACCTCACGCGCGCCGACCTCGTGGCCCTCTCGACGCTCAAGAACGCGCAGCACGAAGCATGGAAGAGCGACCAGAAGATCCGCGAGCAGGAGCAGGAGAACGAGCGGCGGAACGCCCCGCGCGGTCGCGGCGGTGCGCGCTGATCCTCGTCGACCTCGACGCGCCGGAGCACGTCGACGCGGCGGCCCTGCGCGAGCCGCTGGAGCGGTGGGGGCAGGGCTTCCGTCACGCCGCCGTCGAGGGCGCGCCGGGCGTCACCGCGGGCGACGTGCACGGGTGCGTCGTGCCGCTCTCCGCGAAGCAGGTGGTCGCGATCCTGAGGGCCGTCCGTGTCCGATAGCGACCTAGAATTCAAGTTCGGCATCGAGTGGGGCGAGGGCGTCGAGGGACTCCACGCCTTCGTCGACACGATCAAGGGCGCGGCCGAGGCCGTCGGCGGCCTTGAGACCAACGCGAAGCGCGCGAGCGAGGCGTGGGGCGCGCTCAAGGAGGCGGGCGAGGAGGTCGAGAAGATCGGCCGCGCCTACCGCAACGTCGTCGGCCCGTTCGAGGACGTGGCCGCGAAGGTGGTTGAGCTCACCGAGGGCGTCGTCTCCTACGCACGCGAAGGGCAGCGCCTCGACGCCGCGACGCGCTCGACGGGCCTCAACTTCCAGCAGGCCGCGCGGTCGGGCTCCGCGTTCGTCTCGTCGGTGCAGGCGAGCACGTCGGCGATGCGGCTGCACCAGGCCGGGCTCCGGCTGACGCAGGAGCAGATGAACGCCCTGATCGCGGTGTCCACGGACTACGCGACGAAGACGGGCACGGAGGTGACGCAGGCCGTCGAGCAGCTCACCGACGCGCTCCTCGGCGGCGAACAGGAGGGGCTGCGCCGCTTCGGCACGTCCCTCGGGATGGTGGGCGGCGACGCCCACACGGCCGACGAGCGGCTGCAAGCGCTGACGGAGACTGCCAACAACCTCGGCGTGCGCGTCGAGGACATCGGGCTGCGGTTTGAGCGAGCCAAGGGCAACATGCAGGAGTTCGCCCGCGAGGCATCCACCGGCTTCGTGACCGGCTTCTCGCAGGCCATGGCGCGCGGCGACGCCGCGGCCGCCCGATTCATCGAGCGGGAGAACGAGATCGGCATCCGTTGGCGCGAGGTATTCCAAGAGGCCGGCCACGCCACCGAAGGGCTGCACCAGGCGCTGATGCTCATCCCCGACGCGCTGAACGTTGCGCTGTCGGGCCTCGCTGCGCTCGAGGGCAACGTGGACTCGTTCACCCGCGCGGTGGGCGGCCTCCGCGAAACGTGGGCGCGTATGCGCGCGTCGTTCGCCGAGGGCGCGCCGAGCGCTGCCGCGCCGCAGTCCGGCGCGACGCCGACCTTCGAGGCGCCCGCGCCGGGGCAAGACCTCGGGGCGTTCGGGCAGCGGATGCTCGCGAGCCTCCGCAGCACCGTCGCCGACGCGCGGCAGGCGATCCTCGACCCAGTCAAGTTCATCGACCGCCAGCTCGGCGAGGGCTCCGACATCATGGCGGGCGCGCGCAAGTTCAAGCGAGGGAACGGCGACCCGCTCGCGAGCCTCGAACGCGCCATCGCTCTCACGCGCCAGCTGGGGCAGGTCGAGCAGTCCGACCTCGAGCGCTCCAACGCCCTGCGCCGCCGCGAGGTGGAACTGTTGCAGATGGGCGCGGCCACCGAGCACGAGCGCCTGCGGCTCGTCGAGGTCGAGCGGTCGGAGCGCGAGCGCGCGGCGCGCGAGGCCGCGGCCGTCGCGCAGTCGGAGCTCGACCGCCTCTCCGACCTCGAAGCCGTCATCAACCGCCGCATGGAGACCGCGGGTCGCCGCACGCGCGTGCGCCTCACGGGGATGCTGCAAGAGATCGAAGCCGAGCAGCGCGCGCTGCAAGGGCGCCTCGAAGACGCCGCCGCCGCGGGCCGCCGCGTCGGGGCGGAGCGGCAGGCGGAGCGCGACCGCGAGGCGCGCGAGGCCGTCGACCGCGGCATCGAGGTGAGCCGCCGCTTCGACCGGCAGTCGCAGGGCTTCCGCGGCGCCGCGGGCGACCGCGTGGACGAGCTCCGCGCGCAGCGCAACGCCTCCCGCACAGCCCGCGCCCTCGAAGAGCAACTCAACCGCGAGGAGTCGTTCAACGACCGGATGCGCGAACTCCACCGCGAGCGCATCGACGTGACCGGCGAGACCGTCGCGTTCACGGAGAAGGCGTACGGCGCGCTCTCTGACTCGCTCGCGACGCACTTCCAAGCCATCGCGGAGGGGAGCGAGACCGTCGGCGTCGCGCTGCAAAGCGTGCTCTCCGAGGTGCTCAAGGCGCTCGCGAAGGAGGCGTTCGTCAAGTCGGCCTTCTACCTCGCCGAGGGCGTCGCCTCGCTCGTGTCGTACCAGTACGACCGCGCGGCGGAGTCGTTCGCCGCGTCGGCGCTCTTCGCGGGCGCTGGCGCCCTCGCGTCGGCCGGCGCGGGCGCCGTGGCCCCGTCGCCTCCGTCGAAGCCCGCCGCGCCGTCGGGCGGCGGTCGCGAGGCGCGCGAGCGCGCCCCGTCGGTCGGCAAGGTCGGCGGCGACGGCGGCGGGACGAACGTGGTCAACGTCATGTTCGGCGGCCCCATGTACGGCACGGGCGGCGTGCGGCAGAGCGCGCGCGAACTCGCGGGCGTGCTCAACCGCGGCGCCGTGCAGGGCGGCGTGCAGCTCAACCTCGGGCGCGCGGGCGCGGGCGGCGCGAACTGATGCCGCCGACGCTGCGCAGCGCCATCGCGCCGACGTTCGCGTGGACCTCGTCGCCGCCCGACATCGTGCTGACGTTCGCGTCGGGCACGTCGCCCGTCAATGTCACGGTCGCGTCGGGCTCCTACCGGATGCTCCTCGCGCCGTCGACGTCCGACTTCATCCGCGTCGTGCAGGCGGCGATCAACTCCGCGATCTCGGGCGCGGGCCGCGGCGAGGTCGTGACGCTCGCGATGGGCGCCGACTCCAAGGTGGTGTTCACGTCGACGGGCGCGCTGTCCGCGTCGGGCGACCCGCTCAACTACCTCGGCTTCACGGTCGCGATCAGCAGCGCCACGAGCGCGACGGCCGCGCACCCGCCGCGGTACTTCGCGACCTTCACGTCGCGCGCGTCGAACGGGTGGACGGCCCGCACCGCGGTCGCCGCGTCGGAGACGATGGCTGGCGTCGGCTACGGCGTGCGCATCAACACCTGGCACGACGAGGACGAGGCCACCTTCGACTTCGCCCCGCCCGACCCGTCGACGCGCACGGCGCTCGGCGTGTACCAGTCGCCGCTCTACCCCGACCCCATCTACTCGCGCGCGCAGTACGGCGCGCACCCCGGGCAGTGGTCCGTCGTCGACCTGCTCGCGTCGTCGCTCGGGAAGACGTGCGCCGCCGCGCTCGGCAACTTCCAAGACCACCTGTCGAGCACGTCGGAGCGGTACAACCTCGTGACGATCCCCGGCGCCGCCATCGCGCAGCCGCGCTTCGAGCGCACGCGCGAGGGGTGGGACGCTTACTACCGCTGGGTGACGCCGCTCCTGCGGCAGAGCACGGCGACGGGGACGAGGGCGTAGCGTGACCCGCATCGCATGGAGCACGGCCGCCGAGGGCGCGGAGGTCATCCCGATCCTCCTCATCCACGGCGTGCCCGCGATCTTCTACCCCGAGGGCGTGAGCGTCACGGGGCTGTCGATCTCGTCGCCGCCCGACGAGTGGTGGCCGGGGAACACCTACGGCAACTGGACCGCGTACGGCAAGCCGTGGTTGTCGCTGCGCGGCGACGGCGTGTCCATCTCCGAGCGCGCGCAGCCGACGCAGTCGCAGCAGCTCGACGTCTCCGAGGTGACCGTCTACCTCGCCGACATCGACGACGGGACGAACGAGTACGCCGCGACGGCGCTGTTCAGCAACGCTAACAACCTCGTCTCGACGTACATCACCGCGACCGTGAGCGCGTCGGCCACGTCGTTCGACGTGGTGTCGACGGCCGCCTTCGCGTCGTCGGGCGTCGTGTACCTCGGGCAGGAGGCCATCGCGTACGGGGGCAAGACCGCGACGGCGTTCACGTCGTGCACCCGCGGCGCGTTCGGCTCGACCCCGACGCGGCACCTCTACGACGAGGCCGCCGGCACGGGGCTCGGCAACCCCGTGGCGCTCTCGGGCCCCGACGAGATCATCGGTCGCCCCGCAACGCTGTGGCTCGCGGAAGTGACGGCCGGCGTCATCACGCGCCTGTCGCTCGAGCACTTCGGTAACGTCGGCACGGGCGCCGCGCTCGCCGACGACGGCGAGGGGTGGATCGTCCACGTCGACCACGCGATCAAGCGCCTCGGGCAGAAGATCAGCCAGCGGCAGATCACGGTGCAGGGCTACGTGCACGCGAGCGCCAGCAACGCGCGCTCGACGCTGCGGCTTCCCTTCGCGGGCGACTTCTGCCCGGTGTTCGTGAGCGCCGCGACGAGCACCGCTGTCGTCGCGCTCGCGATCCTCACCGGCGACGCGGCCGCGCCCGACCGCGGGGGCTGGCACCCGTCGCGCGAGGCGTTCGTCGCCGACCTCTCCGCCGCGGGCGCGACGAGCTTCGGCGCCGTCGGCGCCAACTTCGGCGCGGCGCTCGACGAAAGCGGGACGCTGACGGTCACGGTGCAGGGCTTCGTCTCGTCGCGCTACCTGCGCTTCTTCCACCCGTGGGGGGGGCCGATCTACACCGACCTCCCCGCGTCGACCACGGGCGCCACGCTGCGCGCGCCGTCGGCGATGCCGAAGGCGTACGTGCCGATCTTCACCGGGTCGCGCGTCTACATCACGCAGGGTGACTACGCGAGCGTTCCGGCCGTGCCGACGCCGGGCGCCGAGTGGCCCTCCTACCACGGCGAGGTCTACTACTGCCTCGTGATGGAGGACTCGAACAACCGGGCCTCCCGCCGCGTCGCGCGCATCACGGGTGCGGGTTCATCGGGCGGCGCGTACTACCTCGTGTGCGACGCGCTCAACGCCCCGTCGACCACGGTTGCCGGCTACTACGCGGGGCTCTACCTCGCGCCCACCGACCGCGGCGGCCCTCGACGCGCGGGGTTCGTCATCAGCGAGCCGACGGTCGCGCGCCTCGGCCTCTACACGAAGGCCGACACCTGGGTCAAAGCGCTTCAGTTCGCGATGGAGACCCTCGGGCCGGAGTTCGCGAGCGTCATCGGCGCCATCGACTTCGACCACATCGCGACCGTCGCGGGGCAGTACCCGTCGGCGCTGCGAGGCTCGCGGGAGTACGTACTCGACCTCGACGCGACGCCGCTGGAGATCCTCGCGAACGAGGCCGCGCTCAACGGCTTCGCGCTCGTGATGCGCAACGGCAAGGTGTCGATCGCGCGCATCGCGGAGTTCGCGGTCACCGAGCCCGCCGACTACGACCTCTCGTCGACCGACCTCGCGCGCGACAACGCGACGCCGGGGTACGAGAAGGGGAGCGACAGCATCGTCAACACCTTCACCGTCGAGGTGCCCGAGCAGTCGCTCACGGTCAACGTAGTGGACGCCACCTCGCGCGGCCGCTACGGCACGCGCGGCGGCATCACGGCGACGATGCCGCGCGGCACGGTCGGCGGCAGCGCCGACGCCTCGCGCCTCTACGCGCAGGTGTTCGCGCAAGCCGCGACGATCCTCGGCCCGCATCGCTACCCATACGAGCACGTCACCGTGCGCCTGCCGCTGCACAAGTACGACGCGCAGGTCGGCGACCTCATCTACATCAACGACCTCTGGCGCATCCCGAACCGCAGCGGCGGCCGCGGCATCAGCGACCAGATCGCGCAGGTGGTGTCCCGCGAGGTGGCCCTGTACCGCGAGCAGACGGAAGGTTGGGTCGCGTACACGCTGCGGCTCAACCCGAGCAACATCCAAGGGTACGCCCCCACGGCGCTCGTCGCGGCGGCGGGCATCACGGGCGCCGTGCTCACGCTCGACACGTCGACCTTCGGGAGCGGCGGCTTCGCGGGCCCTGCGTACGCCGACGGCGGCGCGAGCACGTTCGTCGTCGGCGACAAGGTGCGACTCGTGGAGATCGACACCGCGAGCCCGACGGCCTCGACGCAGCACACGGTCTCCGCCGTCAGCGGCAGCACCGTGACGCTGAACCCCGCGCCGAACGCGACGTTCGTCACGCTCTCCGCGTCCGCGCTCAAGGTCATGCTGATCTACGACGACTGGAGCGTGGTCGTCCTGCGCCCCGACCAGACGCAGTACGCCTACCTCGCTGATGCGTCCTACACGCTCGACGGGTCGTCGACGCCCGCGCGGGTGTTCGCCGCGTGACTCAGCGCGTGAAGTACGTCGAGCGCGACACGTCGTCGATCGTCACCACCGACACCCGCGCCGTGCGGCACATCGCGTAGTTCGGCGACGTGCTGTCGATCGTGGCGACTCGCGGCATCGCGGCGACGAGCCCGAGCTCCTGCGCGCACGACGGGACGGAGACGTAGCGCGGTGACTGCCCCCGCCCCCGATCGCAAGCGAACTGCTCCCACCCCGGCGCCGCCACAGGCGCAGGGCACCCCGTGTCCGTGTAGTCCCGCGAGGATGTGCCCCCGCCGTCTCCGCAGGCGGCGAGAGCGGCGCACGCGTAGAGCACGAGCGCCCTCACGCTGACACCGCCGCGACCGCGACACCGGCGAGCCCCGACACGGCGAGGCACCCACCGATCACCGCGAGCCCCACCGAGATCACCCGCAAGGCCGCGTAGCTGTCGCCCGGCGACCCCGCCGCGCGGGTGTTCATCGCGACCTCGCGCAGCGCGCCGAGCGCCTCGCCGAAGCCAACGAGCACGAGGCCAAGCGCGGCGAGCACGGCGCACGCGACCGCCACCGCGAGGTGGCTGGGCTGTCCTGGATTCATGGCCCCACGGTAGCGCGTCCGGCGCGCCGCGGGAGCTCCCCTCTGCAATCGCACACTGACGCACAATGGCAGACACCATCGGACGGGTCATCAAGCGCGCGCCCGCGGGCGGGGGGTCGACCTCCGACCTCTTCGCGGCATACCGCGCGCTCGGGTCGGGGACGTTCCAGGCGTGGATGACGAGCGATCTCAACCACCTCGGCGACGAGAGCACGTACCGTACGCTGCGCTCGGTGCCCGGGTTCACGAGCGTCGACCAGCCATCGCCGACGGCGCCCGCGATCAACGCCGAGCTCACCATCGCCGACTTCGACTGGTCGTCCTCGGTGCTCGCGCCGAACCCCGCGAACGTCTGCCTCGGGACGCACGTCATCCACCGCAACGCGGTGGCCGCGAGCGCGTGGCCGAACATCGTGTTGCGCGCGCGCATCGAGACGCTCGCGACCTCGCCCTTCGCCGACTACATCGGCGCGATCCTCGTCATGTGCCCCGGCCGGTGGCGCGCGCCGCAGTCCGGCGACGCCTTCGCGTGGGACGTGATCCCCGCCAACGGCGGCGCGTGGGAAGACCTCGTGCTCACGCTCCCTATGAGCGGCACCGCGGCGTTGACCGACGCGAGCTTCGAGCGCGTGACGGAGTACCCCATGCTCGGAGACGGTGGCTCGTCCGGGGTGCCGGCGATCGGCGAGCCCTTCGACGCCTTCGTCGCCACCTTCTGGTGCGGCTTCTACACCAACGCCGGCAAGTCTCAGGTGCTCGGCATCACCCTCGCCACGGAGCCCGAGTGACGTGAGCACCGAGGGCCTCATCCCCGACTTCCCCGTCCTCGCGTACAGCGAGGGCTACACGGGGTTGACGGTGCGCGGGTCGCACACGATCACGCGCGCGACCGCGGCGAACGTCGTCGCCCTCGGCCGCCCGTGCCGTCAGTTCGGCGGCATGATGGCGCAGGAGCCGGGCACGTTCGTGTTCGGCTACACGCGGACGCACACGAGCATCAAGCAGCTTCGGATCGCGTGGGCGTACCGCAGCGACCCCGACCCCTTCGCGGGGTTCGACCCCTTCGCGGGGTTCGCCACGATCAGCGTGTCGCTCACGATCCGCGACGCGCTCGGGAACGCCATCACGCCGCCCGCGTCGGAGATCCCGACCGCGCTCGACGGCACGACGTACGGCGCGCTCTCGGGCTCGCTCTCGCCCACCGGCGACGTGCACCTCGGCGGCGTCGGGTACCTCGACCTCGACGCCATCGCGGCGACCCTCACCGACCCGTCGTGGTCGTTCGAGTTCACCTTCGCCCGCAGCGCGACGAACGTCACCCTCGAATGGATCGATGCGTGGGAGTGCCCGCGCACGAGCGTCAGCGACGCCGACACGTACGGCGCGCTGACGGGCCCGCTGAACCCGGGGAACCCCATCAGCGCGGGCAGCGTCACGACGCGCGGCTACGAGCGGATCGCGAAGACGATCGAGGGCGGCATCAAGGCGAACCGCACGCACCTCTCCGTCGCCTGGCCTCGCGACATCGCGACCGCGCCGTCGACCGTGAGCGCGGCGTACGCGCCGTTCTCGACGCTGCTCGAGAACGCGGGCGTGCCGCTCCCGTGGCGCTTCCGCCCGCGCGTCGTCTACCTGCCGTCGAGCGCCGTCGGCGAGCCCGCGCGCGTCCGCTACCTCTACTACGTCACGGGCGGCGGCAACGCCGCGATCCGGCTGAACACCGGCAGCAGCAGCGACCCCTTCGACGCGACCGGCCTCTCCGGCGCGTCGTGGCAGTGGTCCGCGTGGGTCGACTGCTACCTCCCGACGAACGGCACCGACCGCATCGTGAGCGCGACCTTCCAGGGGAAGACCACGGCGGGGGCGCTCCACCTCGCCGGCATCGAACTCGAAGAGAACCAGTAGCGCGCCGCGAGGGCGGCGCAGGGGAACAGCACCATGACCGTACCCGTTCAGGCGGGCCTCGCGGACGTCACCGTCACGTCCGCATCCGAGGTCAACCTCCTCACCGCCGCGACCGGCGGCACCGTCGGCTTCTCGACCGTGAAGCAGTGGTCGCTCGTCGTCACGACGGACCAGGACATCACCGTCCGCGTCTACAAGCAGGCGGGCCCGAACGCCGGCCTCGCGATCGTGAGCGGCCTCACCGACACCGCGACCTCGTCGGCGCCCTACGTCGCCGAGTGGTACGGCGAGGCGAACACGGCGATCCGCGTGACCGCGCAGGCGTCGGCCGCCACCGCCACCGTCGACTGCGACTTCCGCGGCGTGGGGAGCGACTGATGCCCGGCACCATCAACGGCCGCGCCATCGGCGGCGGCGCCACCCTCCCCGACGATCCCGCGGCGGTGCTGCTCGACGCGGGCAACCCGTCCACGCTGACGGGCCTCGACGAGGCGGGCGTCGGCACGTCGTACACGCCCGCGGCGGCGCGTCAGCTCCTCGGCCTCGCCACCGACCCCGGGCTCCCGTCGTCGGGCCTCGTGGCCCTCTGGCGCGCGTCGTCGCTCTCGCTCGCCGACGGCGACCCCGTCGGCACGTGGGCGCCGGCGTCGGGCACGCCCGGCTCGCTCACCGGCTCGGGCTCCGCGCGGCCGACGTACCGCGCGGCGGGCAGCCCGAGCGGCGGCCCGTGCGTCGAGTTCGACGGCTCGGACGACGAGCTCAGCCTGAGCTCGCCCGCGGGCCTCCCCTCCGGCGCGGCCGCGGGCACGATGGTCGCGATCGTGGCGCGGGCGGTCGGGGGCTCCGGACTGCGCCACATCGTCCAGATCGGCAACGTCGGCAGCCTCACGGGGCGCGGGCTCATCACGTCCAACGGCGTGTGGGCTACGCACGAGTGGGCGGGCCCCATGGTGGCGGGCTCCGACTCGCCCCGCACCCGCGGCGCGCACGTGCTCGGGCACGTCTACGACGGCACGACCATGACCCTGTGGGTCGACGGCGCGCCCGCGGCCGCGCTCACGGTTACGCTCGCCACCGGCACCGGAGAGATCGCGGTCGGCAGCCGGACCGCCCCCCACGACGAGCGCGGTGCGTTCCGCCTGATGGCGCTCGCGATCTACAGCCGCGCGCTCACCGACGCCGACTGGTCGCAGGTGATGGCGCACGCCCGCGCCCTGCACGGCGTCGCCTGACGGCGACTGCGACGGCAACAACTGTGACGCCGACGAACACCGCCTACCTCGAATTCACCCTCGGCCTGACGGGCGGCGGCAGCGCCGACGCCGTCACCGTCGAGTGGGACAACGTCAGCGCGTCCGTCGTGGGGCTGCGGTGACGCCCTCCGACGTGCTCGCCTCCCTCGGCGGCGCCGCTGGCGTCGCGGCCGCGGCGAAGGCCGTGTGGTCGTGGTGGA
>ERZ650304.564-NODE-564-length-18667-cov-15.520202_pt1 | contig 18667 bp, 33 predicted proteins | sample MGYA00376240_ERZ650304 | MGnify/ENA primary metagenome ERZ650304 (study PRJEB26733, sample SAMN07839271) | wastewater metagenome | biome: small river; feature: stream; material: water | place: USA: North Carolina | collected 2016-03-01 ...
TATCGCTGTTGGCCTTGCTGCCGTCCCGCTGCTGATCTCCCACCAGCGTGTCGGGTGAGACGACCGCGCGATAGCTGCCGGCGAGGCGCCCGATCGTCTCAAGAAAGATGGATTTGCCGTTGGCGCCAGTGCCGTAGAGATAAATCAGCACCTGGGCGTCGTTGCCGCCGATCAGCAGCGCGTAGCCGAAGAATACCTGGAGGAAGCGCCGCATGATCGGATCAGGCTGCGTCCGCTCGAGGAACGTCAGGAATTCCGCGCATCTCGCCTCGGGATCGTAGTCGACCTCGGCAAGCTTGGTGATCCGGTCGGTGCGGGCGTGCGGGCCGTGCAGCACCACCCAATTGTAACGCGGTTCCTGCGGGTCGCTTTCTTCGTTGAGCACGCGGCGGAAGGCCAGCGTGCCCGAGCGCAGGTTGAACTGGTGCAGGTCCTTGTCCAGATCCTCGGCCGCGATCGCCTGGTGGCTCGCCGCCTGCTTCAGCATCGCCTCGGTCTTGCCGGCATTGCCCGACGAGATCGCGAACTTCACCCGGTCGCCGCGGCGCTTGGCCACGGCCACCAGAATCTTGGCCATTCTGTCGATAGCGCGATCGTCGTCGGCGCTGCGATCGTCTTCGCCCTTCTTCATCGCCGTCCGCCCGGCATCGATCGCGCGCTGCTGCGCCGGCGACGCCTTGATCAGCCCCGCCTCGAGCTTGATCTTGTCGACCAGCGCCTGCGCCTTGGCCCGCGCGCCAAGGTCGCCCTCGTCGCGCTGCCAGTGCGTGCCGCGCCAGGTCAGCCAGCCCATGCCCGACACGTAGAGCAGATCGGCGCCGAACCAGATGATCAGCCGCCGCCCATTGTCACGATCGTTCGGGTCGAGATCCTTGCAAGCGTCAGCCCGACCCAGATCGTCTGGCGTCAAACCGTCTGGTGGCGCGTGATCATCGTCCGGCGGCGGAAATATCGTCACGTCGCCTTCAGGCTCGCCCTCCGGCTGCTCCTCCGGTCTCCCTCCCCCTTGCGGGGAGGGGACAGGGGTGGGGGTTCGCTTGCGCGACCGCTTCGGCTTGTCGGCCCCGTCATCCTTTTTGCTCTGCGCCTTCGGCCCAACCGCGCGGCCCCCGACTACACGCAGCTCGGGCGTCACGCGCTTCACCCGCGCCATTGCCGCCTTCACCGGATTGTCGCTGTCGTCGGAGTCGGTCACGCGCTACCCCGTCACTTCGCTCAAGTGCTTGAGGCGAATGCCGACGTAGTAGCGGTAGCGCTCGCTGTCGCTCCGGCGCATCCCGAGCGCGATCAGCGTCCGACCGAAGCCGGCACTTGTCATCGGTGGAAGGTCGTTCTCTCGCGCCCAGAATTTGAACGCTTCGAACAAGACGCTTGCCTGCACGCGGCCACCGGGGGCGTCCTCGACACGTTCGGCAAGAAACTGCCGGACGAAATCGATGCCCTGCGCCACGGCGGAACTGGCTTTGGCGCCCGGTAGCGGCTCGACTCCTGGCAGGCCGATGCGCGCCGCGAGGGCGGCGGCGGCCTTTTGACCGCAGGTCAACCGGACTTCACGCACCAGCTGGAGCTTCTGGCCTATCAGTTCCCACGGCCACCCTTCAGTGGGGTCGAGCGGCTCGCCCGCGTAATGTCCGGTCTTGCGGATCTGCGGCAGGACTTCCGCGGTCACCCACTTGCGGAACCGATGCGCCGGAGAGCCGGGCCGGATCGCTGCCTGAGAGCGCAGCGCGAGCGCGTAAAGCCCGCTCTCTGAAACGACGATCATGTCCTGAGCGCCGCCAGGGGAGTGGAAAGTTTCCACCCCCTTTTCATCGTCATCCAGCGGCTGAATGGCCGAACGATGATCCTGAATCCCAATGGCCGCGCAAACGTCCTTGGCGACGAACCACGGCTCACCATCCTGCATCACAACTCGGATCGGGCGCGGCTCCTCACCATCGAAAACAAAAGTCTGCAGAGTGTCGCTCATTGCCGGACTCCCCAGTTGCGCATCGCTTCCCAGCCGACGAGTGGCGCGGCATTCGCGCGCTGCGACTGCGGCCAGCCAAGGCTTTCCTCGAGGTCGCAACCGTCTTCCTCGAGGTCGCAGGTGTCGGCGCCCAGCAGCGGAATGACGCCGACGCTGGGCTCAAGATCGGGGTCGCCATCGAGCGCATCGAGCAGGTCGATCAGCCGTTCGATGTCGGCTTCGATCTGCTGGCGTAGCGCGGCGATACTGGCGGAGGGCGTGGGAATGCGGGGTGAGCGGCGACGCCGCTCGGCAATGCTGGTTGGCATGGCGAGGTTCCTAGCTGTTGAGCCCCGGAACCCGCTTCCAAACGGGCGCTCGGGGACGTGACAGGTTGGAAGACCGGCACTAGGCGACCGGCACGCGCAAGCGCGTCCCGTCACGCCCCGAGCATAGAAAAAGCCGCGTTCAATGGTGGCGCGGCTTGGGCGCTCTAGTGTCAGCGGGCTTCCAATCCCGGCTCCGGTCTCCCGAAGCGCCGGAATCATGCGCCCAAGCGCCAATTTCGTCAAGGCGGGCCTCATTTGACCCTCACCAGATCGTTCAGATCCCGGCCGCCGCCGAGCGGGGGCATGTACCAGCCGGCGAGCAGGGGCAGGCTGGGGTCGGCGGCGCGGCGGCGGTCGCGCTGCCAGAGGGCGCGCTTGAGGCCGCGCACCACCTTGGCCTCGGTGTGGTTGCGCGCGTCGTCGTCGTCGCTGAGGAAGATCACCTCTTCGACCCAGTCGGGCACCACGAAACAGTCAGCGACCGACAGCGGTTGGCCCGCAGGGCCAGAGCCGGATAACTGGCGCTCTTCGCCAGAGGAAGCTGACTCTTCCAAAAGAGGTTCATCGTGAAGCGCCGTTCCATCAGCTGCGCGCGCGGCGCGGCCGGCCCAGTTGCCGAGGTCGACGCTGGTCCAGTAGGCGGTGCGCGTCTCAAAATTGTGGGCAAGCGCGGTGAGCGTGGTTTCGATGCCCTCCCCGACCACCATCCGCGTCGCTGCCTCCGGCGTGAACAGCCGGATCGCACCGCCCTTCTTCGAACCCAGCACCTTCTTGGCCGCGCGTTCGGCGCCATCTTCGGCGGGTGGCAGGCTGAGCTTCCCCCACCCGCCACAGTCGTCAGGCATCAGCCAGGTCTGGTGCACGGCGGTCACCGTGCCGGCCGGCTGGCGCACCGCGGCGATCATCGCCGGGCCGCTGTAGAGCTGGCGATAGTCGCGATCGGCCTTTTCCATCCACGGATGCGCATCGACCTGGCCAAGCCGAATCTGCTCCCACACCCCCTTGGGTAAGTCCGCGAAACCGATGCCCCGCGACCAAAGATAGGCGGTCGTTGCATCCGCACGAATGAGTGGCACTGCCCCCTCGAGCACGCGCCGCGCCCGCTTGATCGCCTGCAGACGGTGCCGCTCCTCGGTCTCGATGCGCTTGGCCTCATCGGCCTGCGCCTTGTCGCGCAGCGCCGCCATCCGGGCTTCATCCTCCGCGGTTGGCCGAAGGCCAGAGCTCAAAGAAGAGCCCTCTGCCGTGCGCCCGGTGATGATCTCGCAGGCGCGGGTGAAGCTCACCCCGTCGGCGAAGACCACGAGGTCGATCACCCCGTGCCCGCGCCCGCCGCACTGCCGGCAGTTCCAGAGATCGGTGCGCGTGTTTATGGCAAACCGGTCATCGCCGCCGCAGACGGGGCACGGCCCCACCAGCTCGGTCGTCGCCGCCTTGACGAGCTTCCAGCGGGCCCGAATCGCCCAGGCCGCGCAGCTCGTCTGCAACGCCTCCGCCTTCAGCGATTCCAGCGCAACCGGGAGAGCCATCAGGCGCGGGCCTCGTCGATGTTGCCGCGCGCGACCGTGAAGGTGTAGGCGACGACCCAAGGGTTCGCGTCCCAGGAGCCCTCGCCGTTGATCGCGTCCCAAAGGACCCCATAGGCGGTCACCGGCGAGCCGTGGCAGAGGCCCGATTTGTCGTAGTCCGTTCCGTCGAAAACGTAGCAGCCGTCGCGGATGACCTTGCAGCCTTCGGCGATCGCGTCCTCTTCGCTGATGTCCTGCAACCGCTGCACGCGCACATCGGTCACTGTTAGCGTCAGGCGAGAAACCCAGCGCGGCATGTGGATGGAGACACGAATTTTGCCGCGGTCGGAAGGCCGCTCGGCGTCAGCTTCATAGAAAAGGCTCCCGCCCGGTACGAGATCGAGCGGCCTGCGGCGGTCGAAATTGACGTGAGCCCGCCACGTTTCCTTAACCCAGAGCCGGTCGCCAACGCGACATGGAAGCAACGAGAGGAAATCGGGCTCAAGCTTGATAATGCCCCCGGGCGCACCAGAGACGTTCCAGTAACGCATCCCATCAATTTCGTTCGCGAGATAGGGTGAGCGCAGCCATGCTGGCAGTCGCCGCCGCGTCTGCGTCTTCGTGCCAGCCAGCAAAGCCCGCACCATCGGCGCCGAGAACAGAATCGGACGATCAGCCATCGACCTTCTCCCTCACCCCGAACAGGTTCCGTTCCAGCCGGTCGGCCAGGGCGTCGATCCGTGCCGCCTCCGGCGCATCGCCGCCAAGGCGCGCGGCCTCGGCCATGGCGCGCATCTCGTCGATCGCGTGGCACACGCCATCGGCAAACGCGTCGTTCTGCAGCTTCACCTGCTGGCGATGCACCGAGCCCTCGTGCTTCATCAGCGCTTCGGGGCCTCGCGGTCCGCGCCAGGCGTATTGCCATTGTTGAGCACGATCGTCTCACGCCCGGGCACGGGAGAGAGCCGCTGCTCGTCGAACCACTCACCGTCTGGCCGCTTGCCATCGGCGCCGACAGCCGGCTGCAGCAACACCTGCGTGCATCCGGAAATGTAGGTCGTGCGTCCGGTCACGACGCCAGTGAACCCGGTGATTACGTCCTTCGCCGTCACTCCAAAATCGATGTTCATCAGTCTCTCCTTGGTTCCGGCTGGCGTGCCATCACGCCAGCTCCATCGTCAGGGTCTTCTTCGCCGGGTTCTGCGCCCGCATCCGGACGATCTCGGCTTCGGTCCAGCGACCGGCCTTGTCGCGCGCCGGGGTGAACGCCATTCCATCCTCAGAGAGGAAGGCGCCATCGGCCCGCACCAGGAGGCACAGGCGCCGCGCTGGTCTCGCCAACACGCGCGCCTCGCGCTGGCGCGCCTTGGCGACAACTTCCTCGACCAGCGAGCTGGGCTTGGCCTCGGCATAGGTGAACGGGCCTTTCGGGTCACCGACCGATTGCGGCACATTCCGGAACTCCGGCACCGAGCCTTCGACTCGACCTTTCGGAACCTCGCGACCGGTGTGGCGGGCGTAGGAGCAGATGTTGATCACCCGCCTATAGGGCAGGCCCGTGATGTCGGCGATATGCTGCGGCGGCAGCATCGCGCGCCGCAGTTCCAGCACCTGCCTGCTCGTGTCCTTCATTGGGCGGCCCATCAGCGCACCTCCAGGTAGAAGCGGCGCGGATAGAGCCGGTCGGGCCCGCCATCCCACACAGTGGCCTCGCGCTCGAACTGCTCGATCGTGCGCTTGAGCTGCGCCACGCCATCCAGCGTGAACCGCAGGGGATTGGCGACGTGCGGGATCTCGATCTCGAGCGTGTGCGCGCCCGCCGGCTCAAGGCTGCCCACGGCGCCGAAGCGGTCGGCTGGAATCGGCGCGGCGCGGCGGCTCATTGGTCGGCCCCGAAGTAGATGTGCCCGGTCGAAAGATGCTTGTTGTAAAGCTCGGCCACGGTCTTGCTGATCGCGGTCGGGGCATCGCCCCCGCTGAGCTTGCGGAAGGCCTCGGCCGCCGCCGTCATTTCGGCATAGCTCTTGGGCTGCAGCACGCGCACCAGGCGCGCGGCGTCGAGGGCCTTGTTGCCCTTGAACAGCCGGGCCAGAGCGGTGATCAGCGTGCCGCGCAGCGCCTGCGCGTCGCTCGGCCAGGCGGCGCGGATCGCCTTCAGCGCTGAGATCACCGCCTTGTCGCCGTAGCGCTCGAGGGCGCGCGTGACTGCAGAGACGGCGTTCGTGTGCCCGGGCTTGTAATCCCCCGGACCAGCGACGACGTCGCAGCCGGCGGCCTTCAGCACCTCGTGGACGCGCAGGCAGGACGGATCGCCGGCGGTGACGCCTGCCCAGAAGGTCTCGACCGTGGTCACCGCCTTGCGGGCGCGGTTGATGACAAGGAAGTTCTGCGCCTCGGCTTCCGTGCCGCTGAGCGAGGTCACGAGTGCCGGCACGTCGCTCACCTGCGGGTGGAGCTGCGCCGCTTTGACCCGATGCTGGCCATCGGTCACGGCGAAGCGTCCGTCCGGCTTGGCGGCCAGCACCACGGCGCCGAAATGGTCCCAGCGGAAGTCGGCGAGGATCCGCTCGACGGCCTTGCCATCGACCTCGCGCTGATAATTGTGATCGACATCGATCAGGGTCACATCGACCCAGCGCAGCTCAGGCCGCGCGCCGATCTCGGGGTTGATCTTGCTCACCCTGCGCCTCCATTCCTGCGTTTGCTGTGACGATGCGGTAGCCACGACCCCAGACGGTCTGGATCGCGAAGCCAAGTGGATCGACCTTCTTCCTGATCTTGCAGACGAACACGTCGATGATCTTGATCTCCGGCTCGTCACCGGACGGCAGCAGCCCGTAGATCGAATCGAGCAGCTGCTCCTTGCTCAGCGTGCGCGGCCGCGCCGACCACAGGGCCTCGAATAGGGCGAACTGCTGCCGGGTCAGTGTCACGACCTGACCGTTGCCCACGAGCAGCCCGCCCTCGACGTCGACGAGGAGCCGTCCTGGCGCGATGGCGGCGCCGCACAGTGGGCACGGGCAGGCATTCATGGCCGCGCCTCCACCGTCTTGGCCGCACGGCGCTTGTTGGACTTGGCTGCGGCGTCCCGCTGCCGCTGCCCGCTGGAATCGGCGAGCTGCATCCGCTGGATGCGCTTGTAGATCGTCTCGAGCTTCAGCCCGGTCGGCGCGACGAGGTCGGCGGCCAGCTTGCCCTCCGCCAGGCCGGCGCGGATGATCGCGTTCTGCTCGTCGCTGGTGAGCGGGGCCCCAGAGCGGTCGGCCTCTTGGAGGGAGCGTGGGGCAGGGAAAATGGCGGGGGAAGCGCTGGGCGCAGCCGCCTCCCCCGCTGACGGTTCACTTTCGGAAGCGTGCTCTGGGCTTCGCCCAACCGCTCCTCTCAGGTCTTCCGCCGCAACAATGGCCTGCCGGGGCGACGAAAGCGGCGTTGCCCCGGCAGGATCAACCGGCTCATCCGGCTGAATTGATGAACTTGCCCGCATCGCCTCCGGCGTCGGCAGCGCCGGCCGCGCATTGAAGCGTGCGACGTCGCCCGCATGGGTCAGCGCCTCCGCCCGGCCGGGGGCGATCCACTCGAAACCAGTCGGCGACAGGTCGCCCTTGATCCAGACGACCCAGCAATATTGATCGGGTTTGGACCCCTTGGGGTCCCACGCGCCGCGGAACAGCGAGACCCGCTCGGCGAACTGCGCGATCACCGTCGGCGGGTGCACCGAGAACAGCCTGTTGTAGCGGTTGATGCCTTCGAGCCACTGGGTGCGCACGAACAGCGCGACGCCGCGCCGGGCCAGCGTCAGCGCGCGCAGCGCGAAGGCCAGGGCACGGTCGGTGTCGCCCGAGAATGGCGGATTGGTGATGATCCAGTCGACAGCGGCATCGTCGCCCAGCTCGGCCAGGTCAGCGTCGAGCTCGGCCGCATCGATCGGATCGATGAAATCCTCGCAGCCGCGCCAGCCCGGCGGGTGGCGCTCGCCATCCGAATAGTCGTGAACATCGGTCGCGACCACCGTGCCGAAGCGCTCCTCGAGCACGCCGCTGATGTGCCCCTCGCCGCAGGCCGGCTCCCAGGCCGATTGCGCGGGGAAGTCCGCCATCTCGTCGCCGAGCACGTCGAGCAGCAGCGCCCGCGTCGCCCAGGGCGGCGTCGGGAAAAAGTCGAGAGAGTCGGCGGGCTCGACCCGCGAGGCACGCGTGGCGCGGCCGCCCGGCCCGCCCTGCCCGATCTCGCGGTGCTCCTTGGCCACCTTGCCGATCAGGCGCGGCGCCACGGTGCGCAGGATCTCGATCTGCTCATCCTCGGGCAGCTCGGCAAGATCGGCGGCGGCCGAGACGGCGACCTCGCCGCGATCGACGGCAGCGATCACCTCGGGCGCCGCGTGCTCCTGCACCCGGCGCGCGGTGCGCACCGAGCGCTCCGAGACGTGCAGCAGCCCGGCGGCCTCTTCCTGTTTCACGTCGGACAATTCCGGCAAATTTGCCGGTTTATCGTCGCGATTCCTGTTCCACTCGCTGGGGCGCCCACGCCGAAGCTTCGCCAGCCGCCCGGCGACCATCGCCCGCTGGCTCTCATTCAGGTGGCGCCGGTGGAGGTTCTTGCTCAGCACCCAGGCCAGCGGATCGCCGTCGACCGTCGGGTCGAAGAGGCTGTAACGGCACTCCACCTCGGCGAGCCGCGCCGCGCGGTAGCGGTTGCGCCCGTCGAGGATCAGCCCCTCGAACAGCACCACCGGCTCGCGCAGCCCGTTCTCGGCGATATCGGTGGCGAGATCGTGCAGCGCCTTGTCGTCGAGCAGCGGAAACAGCTCGGCGAAGCGGTGCGGAAGGAGTGTGTCGCTCATCGGCCGTTCTTTCCGGCCCAACGCCGCACGCGCCAGCGGCGATGGGCGCGACCGCCCGGCAATGCCGCGTAGCTGCGCTGCTTGCCCGGGCGGGCAAAGCGGATCAGGTCCAGCATCGGATCGTTCGGCGGCATTGTGATCTCGTGGGCGCCGCCAAACGGCAACGCCATCAGGGCGCCGATCAGAGCGGAATTTCGAGCCCAGCTCATGTCTTGTCCTTCTTGCTGTGAATGGCCCTGAGGTGGGCGTGCAGCCGCGCGTGAAGGCGCAGCAGTTCGGTGTGGAGTTTCAGGGCGCGGCCGGCCTCGACGCTGTCGATCTCGCCATCGACCATGTCGCGCAGGATCTCGGCGACGAAGGCGCCCATGGATTCGTTGGTCTCGGCAGTCAGCTCGCCCCAGCGCGGATCGGCGCCGGTGGGTAGCAGCGGCACGAACATGCCGCCGGCGAGCGCGGCGAAGTAGTGCGCCACGCTCGTCAGCTTGAAGTGCGCCGCCAGTTGCACCAGGCGGACGAAGCCGACGTCGCCGCCCTGGTCGGGGTCCATCTGCTTGCGCAGCGTCCAGTGGCTGAGGCCGAGGAAATTGGCCGCCGTCTCGACGCCATGCGCCGGATCGCCAGCGGCAACGCCGATCTCGGCCATCGCATCGACCAGCATTTCGTGCGGCCCGCCCACGTCGCGCGGCTTCATCGAGCGCATGGTACGGCCTCCGGCAAAACCCGCGTCGCGTTGCCGGCGACAGCGCCGCCGCGATCCGGCAAGCTCGCGCCATTGCCTGACCACGAATTGTTTAGAGCGCTGTTTTGATGATTGACCTGACGTCCCGCCTGCGGGCGGCGCTCGCGGCCTACCGGGAGGCCCGCGCCCGACTGAGAAAAGTGACCGGGGAAGGCGCAGGGACGCCCTCCCCGGCTACCGTCGGCCCGGATGAGGGAGACGACAGCGCGCGGGAGGACATTGCGCGCCACCGTTCGGGCCTGCGCCGCACAGGTGAAGCCACCCCCAGCCGCCGAGCGGAGAGCGTAAAGCCTGTGCGGAATACAACAGCGGTTGTTCCCACCGCGCGCAGCGCGCGGGAAGAGAGCGCGAGAAAACGCAACTCCTGTGACGAGGGCGATCATCGGTGACCCTCCCCGTCCTCTTCAGCATCGGGATCGGCCTGCGTCGGCAGCCTGCCCGTCGCAACGTCGGCGCGGCTGAGCGCGCGGCCCATCGCCCACAACACGGCGAGCACAAGACCAGCCAGCAGAGTGAGCCCCATCGCGGTCGCCAGCTGCCAGCTCATTTGCGCCCGCCCCGGAAAGCGGCTTTGATCGCGGCCTTTGCCAATTGGAGAACGCCATGCGCAAAAGCCTGAAAGGCATTCTGCCCAGCGGACTGCCGCCCGATCCGCGCGACCCCTTCGTCGCTGAAATCCTCGCCCGCGCTCAACACAACGCGCTGATGAGCATCGCGCACAGCCTCGCCTGGCGCCTCGCCTTGACCCCGGAGGGACGCGATAAAGTCCTCGAACTGTTCGACGTGGCCATCCGTGATGCGTCCAAGGACTGGGACCCGTTTCCCATCAATGCGAAAGGCGAACGGAAGCCAGCGTCCTGGGTGTTCGCCAAAGAACGCGCCAACGACATCGATCAGGTGCCCATCGGCCGCACCGATGCGATCCGCGTCGTAGTGGTGAAGTCGGTCGAGCGCGCCTACGTCGAACTGCGCAGCCGCATCGCCAACCAGCCAATCGATTTTACCGAACCGGACGACGGAGAATGAAACGGGGGGCGCAGTCAGCGCCGCGACCATCGCCGCCGACAGCGGCGCGGCGGGCGGGAACAGACCGCGAGAAAGCGCAACTCCTGTGGCGGGGGCGATCACCGGTGACCCTCCCCGTCCTCTTCAGCATCCGGATCGGCCTGCGTCGCCGGACGAGCCGGCAGCGGCCGATCCAGTTCCTCGAAATCGCCCGCGCCCCAGATCGACGCAACGAATGCGGCGAGCCCGAGCGCGACCACCACGCAGGAGACGATCAAAAACGGCAGCGCGCTCATTTGCGCCCGCCCCGGAAAGCGGCTTTGATCGCTGCTTTCAACCTGCGGAGGACGCTTTGACCGACGCCGAACTCGAACAAACCCTGACGCTGCTGTCGGGGCGCATCGCCGCCATCGACGCCTTTGCCGCCCATCTCTTTGCGTTCGTCGCCACCCAGTACGACGACCCGGCTCGGGTCATCGCTCACGTGATGGACGGCACCATCCGCGCGCTCGAACGGCCGCCGGAGGGCGCGTACACGCCAGAACTCCGCAAGGCCGCCCTCGCCGCCATCCGCACCCAGCACGAGGCCTTCCTCAAGCTCTACACCCGGCTCGCCAACCCAGGCGGCCACGGATGACGCGGCCGGGTCGAAGTCAAACGCGACGAACCTCGCGGCTGGCGCGAACGCGAAGGCCCCGCCCGGCAAGAAGCGCGGCTCGCGCCTGCGGTCTCCTGTCAGCGCCGCGACCATCGCCGCCGACAGCGGCGCGGCGGGCGGGAGATCAGCAACGGCGACAAAGCGCCGAGCGTGCAGTTTTGCGATGTCCGATGAGCCGCTCATGCCGCGGCCTCGCTGCGCCCGGCCGGCGCCGCTGGGCGATCGACGCCCTCCGGCCAAGCGGTGTCCGCCGGCCAGTTGTCGGCGAACCAACGCAGGGCGCGCTCGAATACCTTGGTGCCGACGTCTCCGCCGGCTTCGATCAGGCCGAACTTCTTGCCATCGTTGAAAATGACTGTTGCAACGCGCGATTTCGAGCGGCCGGTGGCCGCGCAAAACGCGTCGGCAAGACGAAGCAGAGAGGCTGTCGCGGTCAGTGTCATGCCGCAACTCATGGCGCGGTTTATAAACCGCGTCAAGAGGCTTTAAAACCGCTACATTGCAGAAAGCGCGCGGGTGTATAACCGCACTATGCCTAACCCCTTGATCGAACGCATACAAAGCCGCCTCAAAGAACTGCGCCTCTCACCGCGCGCAGCTTCGCTGCTCGTTTCGACGAACGCCGATCTATTCCGGGGAGTGCTGCGGCTTGGCGACGACGCGAACCCGACACGCGAGACCATCGAAAGGATCGCGACTGCTCTGCAGGTCACGCCGGAGTGGCTGACCGGCGACGACAGCCGCCCTCCCCTGCGGGGCGAGACGCGCCCTGCCCCTGTCGCGATCCCGCAATTGCATGACATGCCTAAAGACATTCCCGTCTGGGGGACGGCGATGGGCTCGATAATTGACGACAAATTTGAGGGCGTTCACGTGTTTACTGGCGAACCTGTCGACCGCGTGCGCAGACCGCCCGGTCTTGCATCGGTAGCAGATGCCTACGCGATCTACGTCGCGGGCGATTCGATGATGCCGATGCACAATCCGGGCGAGCTGCGTTTCGTCCACCCCCACCGGCCGCCTTCGCCAGGCGACACCGTCGTCGTACTCACGCGGCACTGGGAATCCGACCCGGGGCAAGGCTACATCAAGATCTATCGCCGGCGAAAAGCGGAGAGCGTCGTCCTCGAGCAACTCAATCCGTCGGTGACAATCGAGATTCCGATGAAGTACGTCGTGTCGATCCACCGCGTGCTCAACATGAATGAGCTTTTCGGCGTCTAGTTACCTACTGGACCTCGAGCCGGTTGAGCTTCCAAATCGCCAGTGTCTTGCCCGTCATGTTGCTGACGAAATAGACCGCTGCGAGCGCATGATCGTGTCCCACCGTGGCGCACTGCAGTGTCGCCGCCATTCCCACCTTGGTTGCATAATCGACCGCGTTGTAGGTTGCCTCGTCGACCATGACGGTCAGACGGCCGTCGACCATTCCCTCCCCCAGCGTGATGCCGGCCTTTTCCGCTGCCAGCCAGCGCTTCTCACATTCGGGGTCACCTTTCGCTGGGGCGTCGGCGGCGGCAACCTTCTGCGCGTTCGTGTTGTGTGGCGGCGCCAGGGTCCCGGATTGAGTTGCTGTGTTGCTTGCGGAGGAAAAGAAAGATGCTCCGGCGCCGATGACGACGAGGACTGCGATCGCAGATACAATCAACTTACCCATTCAAATCTCCGCAGCGCTCAAGTCATAAAATACTTGCCAATCGAACGCCGGGCACGCCCCACCGGCAAGCGGTTTAAAATCCGCGCGGGTTGACGCGGTTTATAAACCGCACTATCGTCCCGCCAGTTTCATCTGGAGGGCACGATGCTCCATTCCCCCGACACCCTGCGGCCCGACCATTCGGTGGCGCCGTTCATTCCCGGCGATGCGGCGCCGCTCGACGATCCCGAGATTGCTCGGCGCATGGCGCGAGTGATCCTGCGCCAGGCCGGCGACGGCCAGGCCACCGAGCTGCGCCATTTCCGCGAGGCGGAAGAGACCAAAGGCCTCAGCACCGACGAGCTAGTGCGCCACCTCGGCGCCGCCCGCCGCGCCGCCGACGCCAAGGTGATCCGGCAAGATGCGATTGGGTGGAGCCCAGAGCGCTTTTCCCCTCTCCCCTCAGGGGAGAGGGCGACACGCGAGAGCGTGCGGGGTGAGGGGTGCACCGACGGCGACGGCGACGTCGTGTCCGCAACCAGCGACGCGCAGCGCGCAGACGAAATGACCGATGAGCAGCTGATCGCCATCGTGCTCGATTTCGCCGCGCCGCAGATCTCGGACGCCGCGCTCGCCAGCCTCGCGCTCGAGGCCGGGCTGCGCCCCGCCGCCATTGCCCGCATCTGGGACCGGCTCAAGGCGCGCCTCGCCAGCGACCTCGTCACCCGCCCCCGCCCCAGCCTCGGCGCCCTCGCCGCCCACGCCAACGGCATCAAGGGAGCACTGTGATGGCCAGCCAGGTTCACGTTCACAACGAACTCGCTGGCAAGATCGCTGCGCAGATCGTGCGGGGCCCGATCGAGGCCGGCGGCACGACCACCGATGTGCTCGTCCTCGCCGAAAGCGTTCTCGTCGGCGTTGCCCTCGCTACCATCAAGCTTGGTGGCGACGAGCGCGTCCTCGACGTGATGTTCGAGGGCGCGCGCAAGCGTCTCGCGGAGTTGCGTCTCAAAGACCTGCCGATCGGAGGGAGCGCGTAATATGCCCACCGCCCCGATCCTCACCGCCACCCGCACCGGGCTGGTCGATCTGCTCAACCCCGATCCGAAAACCATCACGCTCGAGGCGATCGCGCACGGGCTGAGCCAGATCAACCGCTGGGCCGGCGCCACCGAATTTCCGGTGTCGGCGGCGCAGCACTCCATCCTCGTGATGGAGATCTTCCTGCGCCTCCGCCCCGACCTTCGGCCCTACGCCATCTACCCCCTGCTCCACGACGCGCACGAGGCCTTCATCGGCGACTGGACTGAACCGGCGTTCCGATCGTTCTGCGAGGGCGTCGCCAGCGAATTCAAACGCTCACGGTTCAATCCCTTTGATCGGGATGACGTGATCGCGGCGATGCAAGCGGCTCGGGCAAGGCAGCAGGTGAAGCTCGACTCGGACGTCCGATCTGCGCTCGGCATTGCGCCGCTCTGGGGCACTCTGAGCCGCCCTGAGGAAATCACGATGGTCATTGGCAAGGCCGACCATTTCGCCCGCGCCATCGAATGGGCCACCTTCATGCCCGCCGCCAATGGCCCCTGCCCCTGGCCGGCGCCGCCCTTCGCCATGCCGCGCCTGAAGCCGCTCGCCCCCGCCGTCGCCGCCGAGAAATTCACCGCGGCGGTCGAACGCGAGCTCGCCCTCCTCCGCACCCGCAGCACGGGAGCGGCGGCATGAGCGAGACACCCGAAGGCATCATTTCCGAGGCCGAGCTCGTGCGCGTTCACGGAAACGCCAACTTCGGCAACCAGACGAAGCGCGGCGTCGTCAACGAGGGCCTGCTGAAGTACGCCGTCGGCTATACCTCTGGGCATACCCAGATGGTGATCCTGCTGGAGCACGGGCTGATTACGACGCCGCGCCCCGGGAGCTACGCAGCTCGGCCCACGAAGAAGGGTCTTCGTTACCTGCGAGCGGTCCTTGAGCAGAGCAAGTCGTGGCCGGAACTGCGACGCAGCCTTTGCGAAGAGGCCTTCTGATGACCGACGCGCGCATCCTCGGCGGTCGCAGCCCGAAGCAATGGGTGGAAGCGCTCGCGGCGCGCGGCCTGCGCATCTCCGAGCGCACCCTGCGGGCCCGCGCCACGGCGGCGGGGGCTTGCCTCAAGCTCGGTTCGCAGATGATCATCCTGCCCGAGCACATCGATCAACTGTTCGAGGCCCCGGAATGTCGCTCGAAATCTACCTCCGCAACGGCGTCTTCTGGGTTCGAGGCCGACCTGCTGATGGCGAACGTTACCGACGAGCAAGTCTTCGCACATCTGACGCGGAAATCGCCGCCTCCAAGCGCGCCGAGATCGAACTCAAGGCGCGGCAACGTGCTGTCCTTGGCAGCGCCGCGCCAAAGCCGGAAGACGAGCTGACCTTCAGGATCGCCGCGCTGCTCTACAACGCAAGCCGGCGCGACCGGCTCTACCTCGTGCCGCTGGTGCGCCGCTACGGCAAGATGCTGGTGCGCGAGATGACCCCCGAATTCATCCGCCAGATCGGCCCGCAGGCGATGCCGCGCGCCGCCGCCGACACATGGCAGCGCCAGATCGTCACCCCCATCCGCGCCGTGATCAACAACGCGCACGCGCTGGGCAAGTGCCCGCCGATCCGCGTGCCGCGCTACACCGAGGCCGAGCGCGTGCGCCAGGACGTGGCGCGCGGCCAGCAGAGCCGCGAGCCCAGGGGCGCCGGCAGCTGGCCGTGGCTGCTCGCCTTCGTCGAGCACGCCCAGCCGCGCGACGCCGCCCTTGCCTGGTTCATGTTCCGCCACGGCTACCGGCTGAGCCAGTCGATCGCGGCGACGCGCAGCCGCGATCTCGATCTCAGCGCCGGGCGCCTGCGCGTCCACGCCAGCAAGGGCCACCCCGCTCACTGGGTGCAGCTCGACCCCGAAGAGGTGGCGATGATCGCCAATCTGCCGGTGCCCTGGCGCGGGCAGGCGCGCGATCGCGTCTTCACCATCGCCGGCGGCCGCTCGGGCGCGCTCTATCGCCGCTGGCAGGCCACCTGCAAAGCCGCCGGCATCGCCTATCTGCCGCCGCACCAGTGCGGCCGCCACGGCTATGGCACCGAGATGATCGTGCGCCGTGGCATCGATCCGGTGACCGCCTCGGATTCGAAATGGGCCGACCCCTCGGTGATGCTCAAAACCTACGCCCACGCCGAGGACGCCGCCGCCAAAATCGCCGCCGAAATGCGCGCCGGATTGACCGCCGCCCGTACACAGCGCGTACAGCCGCCAGCGGGCAAAAACCGCAAGGCGATGAAATGACACAGCTTTTCGCCCACCCCACTGCGCCCCTGCTAAGGGCGCAGACGTCAAAAGCGTCTCGTGGGTTCGAATCCCATCCTCTCCGCCAGAACTTCTTGAAATCGCTGACTATTCTCGCGCTGGCCGGTGCGGGAATTTCCCATTGGGGAGCGCGCGGAATAGCGAACGGGAACAGAACATTGCAGGCTGTTGCAGGCCTTGTCGTACAAATCCGGTACAGTGGTTGTTCTTGAAAGGTTCGGCGCGATGAAAGAAATTTTGCTCCCGTGCGGCAAGAGGGCGCTCATCGACGATGACGATTGGGATCGGGTTGCAAGGTACTCTTGGTACGATCGCGGCGGGGGATACGTGGCGGCTCGCAATAAGCGCTCGCTGGGTGGCGATGGCCGTCTGCGCTCGCTTCATCATTTCGTCTATGGGCAGCCGCCCGACGGCATGGTGATCGACCACATCGACGGCAACCCGCTCAACAATCAGAAGTCCAACCTGCAGCTGACCACGCAATCACGGAACAGCATGAAAAGCAGGAAGGCACTTGGAGGAGGCGTGCATCAGCGCGGGCCTGAGCAGTTTGAAGCCCGGGTACGAATCGACAAAAAGATCATCCGACTTGGAACCTTTCCGAGTCTCGCCGCGGCTCAGAAAGCAGTGAAGGATGCACGCGACGCCGCCTGGGCGCCGGGCGCCGATCCCCTCGGCACGGTGCCACTGAAATGATGCGTTCCGCCCTTGCCGCCCTGCTCTGCCTGCCTTTTTTGCTGCCTGCCATGCCCCTCGCCCATGCCGCGCAGCCGCGCTTCGTCGTCTGCAGCTACGGCCGGCCGGCGTCGGCCTGCGTGCACGATGGCGACACGTTCTGGTTTGCGGGGGAGAAGATCCGGCTGTTCGGAATCGACGCGCCGGAGATGGGGCAGCCGCGCTGCGATCGGCCGGCGCGCGGGGCCGTGGCGGCGCGTGATGCGCTGATCGGGCTGTTGAATGCCGGCAGCCTCGTGCTCGAACGGCACGGCAAGGACCGCTACGGGCGGACGCTGGCCCGGCCTCTGGTCAACGGCGCCGATGCCGGTGCGGCACTCGTCGCGCGGGGGCTGGCGCGGGTCTACATGCCGGGCGAATCGCCGTGGTGCTGAGGCGCTACCAACTGCTCGACTAGGGCTCGACCACGAGCTGCAGGTCGGCGCGCTTCTTGCCGCACCGGCCGCACTTCAGCCGCTCGCGCAGCGGATCGAGCCGGCCGGGGGCATAACGGAACTCGCCGCCCAATTCCCTGGCGATCACCCAGCTATCGAGCGTCGTGATCCGCCCGCAGGGGCAGGTGACGCGCAGCTTGAGATTGTGCCGCCAATAGTCGCCGGCGCGGATTAGCTCCAGGCCGGGCGGCAGCGGAGCCGGCCGGGGCGTCATGGCGCAACGGATTTGATCCGGCGAGCGTCGCCCTTGCTCAGTGCAATGTCGACCTGCTGCCAGTGGATGCCGAGCCGGCTGGCCAGCTGGCGGTGCGTCGCCTTGGGATCGGCCGCGGCGGCGGCGCGGATGCGGTTGGCGAGCGTCGGGACGACGCGGACGGATGAGAACAAAGCGACCCCCTCAGCGGATGGGAGCCGTGCTTTTACGATGAGAACGGAGCGGGAACAAGTGGCGCTAGAGCAGCGCCTCCGTCCCCTCCGCCAGCACTTCCCGTCTCATCGGATCGCCTCGAGCTTGGCTGTGTTCCACGCGCCCAGCCCCCAGTCCGGCCGCGCCGTGAAGCCGTGCGTCACCACGGCGAGGTAGATCAGCACCAGCAGCAGCGCGCCCGCCCAGACGGCCGCCCTGTGCCCGGCCCAATGCCATCCGCGGCGCGTCATGTTTGGCCGCCGTTCTTGGCGCGGGCGAGCAGCACGCGGCCGATGGCGCGGACGAAATCGATGACGAACCCCGCCACCGAGATCCCGAGCAGCCCGGCGAGGAAGCCGCCGACAGGCAGCGCCTGCTCCATCGTGATCGCGACGGGGCCGACGAACGGCGCCACGCCCCCGGCCGCGATGACGATGGACGCGATGATGGGGCCGAAGATCGGCGCTGCGATGACGCCGGAGCCGACCGCGATCAGCCCGTCGCCGAGCTTGGGCCGGAGCACGATCCAGCGATAGAGACCGCCGACGGCGCCGCCGGCCGCCAGCATCAGGGTCGAGGCATCGACCCCCTTGAATGGTTCAAATGTCATTGGAGCCCCAAGCCCGCGTGTTGAAATCAACGCTGATGAAAAGGCAGCCGGGGCCCTGGTGGCGAGGGCTTGTCCCGGCTGGAACTCGCGAACTTGGCGAATTTGCCAAGTTACGTTTTCGGCGGCTTCCAGTCGCAGAGCCGGGCGCCGGCCTCGTCGAGGGCGACGATCTGTTCTGCGGTGCGCCGGCTCAACTGGTCGGATTTGTCGAGGATGATCGGGCCGACCGAGCAGGGCAGATGCTGGCCGAGCGTAGTGTCGATCGTGGGCATCCGTGCGCAGCCGGAGAGCAATAGGCCCAGCACCAGGCCGGCCAGCCCCCAGACGATCAGCCTTTCCATTTGTTCACGGCCGCGGCGAGCGCCGGATCGGATGCTGTCGCAGCGGCAACGGCCTCGGGCAGCACGCCGGTGTCGAGCACGATGCCGTGGTCGCTGAGCGCCGCGAGGATCTGCGCTTTGATCTTGTCGGGGCCGCCGGCCAGCTTCAGCA
>ERZ650304.566-NODE-566-length-18553-cov-131.211428_pt1 | contig 18553 bp, 20 predicted proteins | sample MGYA00376240_ERZ650304 | MGnify/ENA primary metagenome ERZ650304 (study PRJEB26733, sample SAMN07839271) | wastewater metagenome | biome: small river; feature: stream; material: water | place: USA: North Carolina | collected 2016-03-01 ...
GACGGGGACAGAGCGGCGAGGTCGGTCAGGTCCGAGTCGACCGGCTGGTACACACTGGGCACTGCGCCATCACCGGCGGTGACGAAGATGTACCCGAGCGGCGTCGGGATGAGAACCCCGGAGATCCCGGTCGTGGCCGGCCCGAACGTGCCGGAGAACCCGTTCACGAACGTGAGGGCGGACCCGTCCATCGCGATCGTGAAGAACGTCAAGGTCCGACGGTCATAGACCGCAGGGGGGTCGACCAAGGTCAGCGTGGACGGTCCACCGGATGGGGCCAGGACCGACAGGTTTTCGACCCACGGGGGGATCTCGGACAGGTCGACGTCGAGCGCACCGGGCGTCTCACCGGACAGGTCGAGCAGGTACGACCGGTTCGACGGCGCCAAGGCGGCAGCAGCCACAGCGGACTGGGCGAGCACCTCGGTGGTGAAGTTGTCGGCGGCCACGCACGCAGCCGTGTCACCAGGCGTGTACTCGTTGCCTTCGGAGTCGGTGAACGGATCCTGGCCGGCCGTGGCCGGTGGGGTGGGCGCTGCCTTCAGGGTGCCTTCAGAGCCGTCCTTGATGCGCATGGCCCCGTCAAGGATGAGCAGACCGGTGCCCATCCCGATGCCGGAGTACCCGTTGACGCCGGTGTCGATCGACGTCGGCCCGTAGGACGCCACACCCGGCGTGGTGCCGGGGATGATGTGCGCCTGGTACACCCAGGCCTCACCGTCGCGGGTGACGTCGATGGCCTCGTCCTTACGGGGCGCACGCAGGAACTCGATCTCGAACTCGCCGTCGCCGTTGTCGAAGATGAGGTTGACCGCGGTCCGCCACGGCACCCCGTACGCCGGCCGCCAGCCGGTCTCGATCCATCCAGGCTGATCGGGTGCGGCGTAGAACGTGTGCGCCTCGGAGCTGCCGCCCTCCTCGGTCCACTCGAAGTAGTCCCACGGCCGCCCGTCCTGGCAGAGCGCCGCCCACTCGCGGTTGTCCCAACTGCCGGTCGTGCCGTCGTGGGTCTCCGTGTCCTTCTCCGAGTAGGTGCCCTCGCCTGACGCACCGGGCGACACTGCGGTGATCGTGGCTGAAGCGAAGTAGCCGGTAGTGAAGTCACCGAGCGGGTTGCAGATGTAGGCGCCGGAACTGTGGTCGGTGTTCGTCGGGTCGCACAGGCGCAGCACGTTCGTGGACGGGCCACCACTGCCCACGGTCCAGTTGCCGTTCACGGCCGGTTCCCCGTTGACGGTGCGCCCCTCGAGGCCCGTGATCCGGTCGATGGCGTCGGAGGCATCGACGATCTCTGCGATGCCGTCCGCAGGGTCGACCTCCCAGCCGTCGTAGCCGGTGTCCGGATCGAGGACCTCGAGGCCCGCGATCAGCTTGCGGGCAGCATCAGAGCCGCCGGTCGTGTCGTAGAAGACGACGGCACGGGGTTCGGTGCCGGTGGTGTCGACCGTCGGGACCGTGGACTCCGGATCCCGGATCAGGTAGGTGCGGGTCGTGTCGCCGTCGATCGTGTCGATGACCACGTCGATCGTGCCCCGGGGGTCGCCGGTGACAGCGAACGCTACGACGTCGGACACGTACTCCATGCCGCCGGAGAGAGCGTCGAGGCCGTCGGCGTCGAGCACGAGGAACCCGAGGGTGGCTCCGTCGTAGGTGCCGAGCGTGGCCCGGGTGATCTGGAACGTGGTCTTCTTCGGCATCAGCAGTCCTTCATGCGCGGCGACCGCTCTTACATTTTACCAGACCACAAGTTTTCACCTCGGCTATTACGCAACAATGCCCCGCCTTTCGGCGGGGCATTGCGGGGTTCGGGGGGGGGCTTGGGGTCAGGCTTCGTCGACGGTGATCACCCACGTGTTGTCTGCCGTGTTCACCATCACCGTCCCGGGCTCCTCGGCCAGGGCCTCGACGTCGGCGTCGTCGCCGACCAGGACGATGATCCCGAGGGCGGCGAGGGCGATGAGGGCGGCGGCGGTGTCGTCGACGTCGGCGAGCGCCGACGCTATGACCTGCGCAGCTGCGTAGCGGTCCATTGTTCACCCCCTTCCCTGTCGGTCGGGGCGGCACCAGGCCGCATGCGATCACCCGGGCTGCCTCGATCCACGCCTCGATGAGCGTGAGCCCTTGGAGGCGGTAGTATATCGGGCGAGGGTGTCGCCGTGGCCGGCGGTGTCGTCGAAGCAGTCGACGATCTCTGCGATGCCGTCCGCAGGGTCGACCTCCCAGCCGTCGTAGCCGGTGTCCGGATCGAGGACCTCGAGGCCCGCGATCAGCTTGCGGGCAGCATCAGAGCCGCCGGTCGTGTCGTAGAAGACGACGGCACGGGGTTCGGTGCCGGTGGTGTCGACCGTCGGGACCGTGGACTCCGGATCCCGGATCAGGTAGGTGCGGGTCGTGTCGCCGTCGATCGTGTCGATGACCACGTCGATCGTGCCCCGGGGGTCGCCGGTGACAGCGAACGCTACGACGTCGGACACGTACTCCATGCCGCCGGAGAGAGCGTCGAGGCCGTCGGCGTCGAGCACGAGGAACCCGAGGGTGGCTCCGTCGTAGGTGCCGAGCGTGGCCCGGGTGATCTGGAACGTGGTCTTCTTCGGCATCAGCAGTCCTTCATGCGCGGCGTTCGCCGGTGACGGAGAGGGAGGCGGTACCGCCAACAGCAGTGGAGCCGGAGGCAGCGACCGTGAGGCCCAGGTATCGGGCGAGGGTGTCGCCGTGGCCGGCGGTGTCGTCGAAGCAGTCGACGGGCAGTTGGATGCCCGAGATGTTCCACGCCCCCTCCGGCAGCCCGAGCGGGTACGAACGAGATGTGAGCCCGGTGTCACCGGGGATCCCGAGCGTCACCGTGAACGTCAGGAACGCACCGCCTGCGGGAACGACCGCTGTGGTCGAGCCGAGGAACACATCGGCGTGGACGTCCCATCGACCGGTGTTCGACCACTCGAACTCGAAGACCGCTTGCGCGGCTTCAGTGAACGAATCGGTACCGCCGTCGCTGAAGACGGCGACGGCGTCGCCACCAACCGAGTTGACGGCACCTGCCGTGGCGTTGCGGATCGATGAGGCGAGCCGAGCCAACCCGGTCTCGGTGCTGCCACCGACGTTCTTGCCGCCCGCCGTACGGACCTGAGCGTGCCCCTGCTGCCCTTGGAGGGTCCGACGCCGAGTGTCAGGCACCGACCGGCCCCAACGTGACCGCCGCCGTCATGTACGCCGGCATCGGACGGATCGACAGGATCCGCATCCGTTCATCGATCCCCTCCAACCCGTCGTGCTGGTTGACCCACACCGTGTCTCCCTCCTCGAGCTGCTGAGCCACGTGCCACTGGACCTGCACCGATGACGTCTTCTGGATCCGGGCCGACGCCCGAGCGAACGCAGCGGTCCACGGGTCGAGCTCGTTCAGGGTGCGGTCGACGGGGGCGGTGATGATCTGGACGATCCGATGGCGCAGCGGGTCGAACGGCTGCGACTTCGTGACCGAGATCCACGACGTACCCGACCCGCGGCCGGTGTCGGCAACGAGGTCGTCGACCTGGCCGCCGGGATCGACCGCCCACCCGGCTTGGATGATGTTCCACATCGACAGGCCGATGTCGTTGCGGTCGGTGCCGAGCCGGTCGGTGATGTCGATGTTCCATCCGGGTGTGACCCGGCACTCAGGGCCGCCGTCGCGATCGAGGATCATCGACAGGACGTCGCGGAACGGGGTCCGCTGCGTGTGCTCCCAGCGCATCCCGCCGGCCGTCACCCCGGAGGTGTTCAGGATCCGGGTCTTGAGACCGGTAGGCGAACCGCCGAGCGTGATGGAGTGAAGGTCCCGGAAGACCCGCACCACGTACCAGGTCAGGTCCTTCACGGTCCCCGGAGGCGCGCCGGTGAGGACGCCTTGGCGGATCGTGGTCAGGTCGTAGCGGGAGTTCGACCCGTCAAACGAGCGCAGGTCGTTCCACACCAGGTGCGGGATCGCTGACGGGGCGAGGATGCCGCCGGATTCCACCGGTCCGTCAGTCCAACCGGACCGCTCATCTGGACGCTGACCCTGGTGGCGCACGGTCCAGTCCTGGTCCCATTCGGCCAGCGTCCCAACTACCTTCGTGCGGGTCAGGATCACTGCATCTTCACCGGGCTTGGGCTTTGATCCCCATTTGCCGAACACCCCACCTTCGACGGTGGCGCTGATCTGCCCTCCGCCCATCACTGGGACCTTCGGGGTGTGCGCCCATCCATCACCTTCGAGCTGGAGGCACTTCGTGCCGCGCACGCCGTCACCGGTGATCAGCGTGGCGGTGACGCCTGCATCGAACCGCCAACCATCAGCGATCATGTCCCCGACAGATCCGTACACCTCGAACGACCCGCGGTCGCCTAGGAGGTCGACCTGCTCGGCCCGGCCCAAGATCCGTTCCGAGAACAGCGCCGCCGGCGACACCGCCGGGAGAGCGTGGTAGCCGCCACCGATGTCGAGCGGCTGACGGAACACGCCCGTCCACTTCGGCACCCCGTCCAAGTAGACCCAAACGATGTACCCCTTCGGATCCCAGCTGTAGACCAGGTGGCCTGCGGACGACATGTGGGAGTCGTCGGCCATCGCCGGCAGCAGCGGATCCCATGAGGAGATCCGGATAGCCGCCGATGTGATCTCGAGGAAATCGACGTCGCGGGTCCAGTCCTCTACGTAGGCGGTGACCAGTTCGCCGACCACCTCACGGCTGATCGTCCGGCCGACCATCACCTGCACCCGTGGCGCAGCGAGCACCGGAGTGAAGTCGGCATCCCAGTCGGGGAGCGGCGGCGGCGGGAACGGCGATTCGATCGTGAACCCGGACACCAGCACCTCGGCGGGGCCGGCGAGCAGCGACGACGGGGCCGGCCCTGCGAGGGTCGGCACTAGAAGGTGCTCCGGGTCTGGCAGAACCCCGAGAACGTCCCCGACGACACCGACACGGTGACCTCGTTGGCGGGTGCGTTGTCGACGTTCGGGTGGAGCAGCGGCCAGCGGGGCGCCCGGGTCGGTGAAGCGTTCAGGTTCGACGTCGACCGCATGGGGCCGGTGACGATCCGCGACTGCACCCGGGGCGTCATGTCGTCGCCGAGGGTGAGCACCTGGCCACCGGTCATCGTCAGCCCGGAGAACAAGATCTGCTCCCAGGAGCCATCGGCGTGGTCGACCCGGATCCGCGGGTTCGTCACCGTTCCGTGGGCGGTCATCCGCCAGCGCCAGGCGCGCCGTGCCCACGGGACTAGGTCGCCGCTGTTGCTGACGGGGAACACGTCGGAGGCGACCGGTTCGTCGGTCTCCCAGCGGTGCTGCACCGGCTCGTATCCGTAGACGACACCGTCTGATGACAGCCACTCGGCGTCCCAGCCGACCGTCCCGTGTTCCACGGCGTCCTCGTCGACCACGGGGACGCACCGGGTTGGCCGAACGAAGGCGCACACTTCGCCGTCCCAGAGCAGCCCGGACCAGGCGAGGGGGACTTCGTCGGCCGGGTTCGGGCGGAGCTTCATCGACGACCGGAACGCCCGGAACCTTGCCGGGTCGCCGTCGACATCCATCCAGAGGTTGGCGGTGTAGGTGGCCGCTTGCGCTGTCCAGGTGCCGCCCCACTCGCCTCCCATCTGCATCGGGGTCGACGGCTTGTTGAATCCGGGCTGTCCCCACCCTTCGATGCCGGCATCGAGGAACAGGTGGGTGTCGTCAGGGTTCTTGCCGATCTTCTGGCCCTGCCAGGTGAGCGAGTCGACGTCGAGGGTCATCAGCTGACCCACATCAGTTCGTCGGCGATCGCCTTCGTCGACTGGGCGGGCGTGACGATCGTGATGTCCCGGACCGTTGACTTACGGCGTCCCGCCTTGGAGGTCGCGGCCTTCCCACCCTTGGGCGGCGTCGCGGTGGTGTCGCCCATCGGGGCGTCGCCCTTCGTGCTACTGGACTTGTCGGCCTTCCCGGCGTCACCGAGGAACCACGGCGACACCCCGTTGTTGACCAGGGCGTCCCACCAGTCCGTCCCCTGGATCCAAGGGGCGTTGAGCGCCAGGTCGATGTACGCCTTGGCGTGCTTCCCGTCGAAGGTCTTCAGCAGCCCGTCGAGCGTCTTCATCTGGATCTTGGCGCCCTCGGCGCCATCAAGCTCCACCTGCGCCCGCCACGTGCCCTCGGTGAGGCCCAGGGACTCCATGTAGTCCCGGACCTGCTCCTCGGAGAACCCGGCGGCCTTGCCCGCTTCGACGATCTGCTCACGCCCGACCCGGATGGCCTCGGCGGCCTTCGTGTTGTCGCCCATGTCGGCGTAGGCGTGAGCCAGGTTCTGGACGTTGTCGACCATCCCGGACAGGGCGTCGCGGTTGCTCCGGCCGGCCTCGGTGTCGGTGCCGAACCCACCCCAGCTGTTCTCCGTCAGGGTCTTGCGGAAGTCCTCGAGGCCCTGCGCGTAGGAGGTCGTCGCATCGAACAGCGATTGCGGCTTGTCCAGGGCTTCGTCGAGAGCAGCCTTCCAGGCGTCGATCTTGTCGGTGCTGTTCGACGTCTCGTCGGCGAGAGTCTTGTAGGCCTCGCGGAGCTTGTCCGTGGCCGGGGTCCCGTTCGTGGCGGCGTTGCGGGCCTCGTCGATGGCGGCGGCGATCCGCTTCGGCCCCAGTTCGCTCTTGTCGAGGTTCAGCTTCTCAACCCAGGCGTCAACTGAGTCGGCCGAGGTGCCGAGGATCTTCGCGGCGCCGTAGACCTTGGAGAGATCCTTTGCGTAGTCGAGCAGCACCCCGGAGAGCCGCTTCTGCTCCGATTCGGCCTCGTCGATCGTGTTCTTGTCGAACGGGTTGAGGCGCTGCCCGATCTGCGCCCAGTTCGACCGGTTCGCCTCTTCGGTCAGGTCTTGGATCTGCGCTTGGAGGTCGGCGACACCGCGCTGGGTCGAGTCGGTCGACCCAGCGTCGATCTGGAGGGACTTGAGGAACCGGTCTGCGGCTTCCTCACCGTGCTTGGCGGACCGCTCCAACGAGGCGAACGCGATAGCGGCTCCACCAGCGAACCCGGCGAGGGCACCACCGGCTACTGCCGTGCCTGAGACGGTGGTGGTCATCAGGTTGGAGATGGCCGCCTGGCCCATCGAGATGCCCTGCGTGGCCGACAGGGCGTGCGTGGTGGTGATGAACCCCTGTACCGCGGTGGTGGCCTTGCTGATCTTGTCAGTGCCCAGCAGGTTGGCGGCGAAGTCGACGGCCTTCCACGTGCCGTAGGCGGCAGCAGCAGCGAGGACGATCTCGTTGTGATCAGCGAGGAACGAGGTCCCGTCGTGGACCAGGTCGAGGAACGGGTTGATCACAGCGGCAGTGCCCGTGACAGCACCCTTCAGCACGGTGAACCCGGCCGGCAGGGTGTCGACGGCGATGTCGTACAGATCCTCGAGCACCGGCAGCAGGTGGTCACCGACATCGGATGCGATCGGGGTGATCCAGGCAGCGAAGTCCTGGCCGGCGGCGATCGACTCCGCCAGGGCCTCACCGAACAGGGCCACGCCCTTGTTCGCCAGATCGGTCACGGCCGGGAGGGCGTCCTTCAGCAGCCCGACCGTCGGCTCCATCGCTGTCGCCAGGCCCTGGCCGAGGTTGTCCTTCAGGGTCGACCCGAGCCCGGCGAGCGACTGGGACTGCTTGTCCATCAGCCCGTTGAACCGCTCCAGGCCCGCACCCGACTCGAGGGCGCCCATCAACTGGTCCAACTCGGTCTTGCCGAGCTTGCCGGCCTGGGCGAGCGCCGACACCTCGGTCTTGGCCCGGCCTGTCGCTGCGGCGAGCAGGTCGTACACGGGGATGCCGGCGTCGCGCAGCTGGTTCAGGTCCTCGCCGGTGATCTTCCCGGCGGCCTGCATCTGCTGGAGCGCAACGGTGGCCCGCTTGATGCCCTCGGATCCGGTGCCCATCCCGGCGGTGACGTCGCCGAGGGTGGTCATGATCGGGATGACCTTGTCGGCTTCGATCCCGGCGGAGATCAGCGACGACGCAGCGGTCTGAAGCTCAGGGAACTCGAACGGGGTCTCGGCAGCGAACGACTTGAGGTCGTCGAGGAAGCCCTTCGCCTTCTCACCGGATCCGAGCATCGTCTCGAAGCTGATCTGTGCCTGCTCGTTCGCCGACGCGATCCCGAGGCCCCACTTCGCCGCCCCGACCAGCCCTGCACCGAGCGCCACGGTGACGCCGACAGCAGCAGCCTTGGCGTACTTCGACATGCCGCCGATGCGGGACCCGAACCCGTCCGACGTCGACTGGCCCAGCGACTCGCCGGCCTCGCGGCCGACACCGTCGAGCTTGCCGCTGAGCTGGCGCCGTGCTGCGGCCTCGAACCCGCGGAACGACGGGATGACCTGCATGGAGGCGTAGCCGATGTTCTCGGTCATCCCAGCTCCTTCCTGCGCTGCTCGGCGCGCTGCTTGGCGTCTGCGAGTGCCGTCAGATGCCCGTTGTCCACGGGCTTGTGGGCGTGTGGCGACAGGTGGCTCGGCGGCGTCTCTTTGTGGGTGGCGACCGTCTGGACGGTGCGGCGCACGTCGTCGATGAGCTGGTGGGTGACGGTCCACGACCGCCGCCCCCGGAGGGCCACGTGCATCGGGGAGTCCGGGTCGGCGTGGCGGAACACGACGAGCAGCCGCCTGAACGACACCGCATCACGCCAGTCATCCGGGAGGGAAGCCCCGTAGATGGGGAGCAAGGTGGCCTCCACCGCGTCCGGGTGGTCCCGGAGCAGCCGGAGGAGGCTGACTATTCCCCCGCCGACTTCCCGCCGGCAGCGTCCATGGCGGCGTTGCCGAGTTCGGCGGCGTCACCTGCGGTGGTGCGGGTGCCGCGGGCGAACTGGCGCATCTGGTCGGGTCCGAGCAGATGTCGGACGAACGTGACCATGCGGCCCTGCTCCAGTGCTTCGACGGCCTCGTAGGGCCAGTCGTCGCCCTTGGCTGGAATGGTCCACTCCTGGCCGTTCCACGGGAACGTGACGGTCTTCGGGCCGGTCTCGGCAGCGTCGGTCTCGACGGTTTCGGGATTGTCCTTGGGCATGGTGACTCCGGTTGGTTGCGGTGACTCCTGCGGGGTGTGAACGGGTGGGCCGGGGCGGAGTCACCACCCCCGGCCCACCCGACCTGGCGTCAGCTGACGGTGACGGTGCGCGTGCCGGAGAACCCGGCGTGAGCAGCGGTGATGACCGACGTGCCGGCGGCGACTCCGGTGACGAACCCGGCGCCGTAGGCCGAGACGGTGGCCTTGGCCGGGGTGGCGCTGGTCCACGTGGCACGGGCGGTGATGTCGGCCGTGCTCGAGTCGCTGTAGGTGGCGGTGGCCACCAGCGACACGATCTCGCCGACCCCGAGCGTGTTGTCTCCGGTGACCGCGATCGAGGCGATCGTCGGGGCATCGGCACCGGCAGGCTGGCGGGTGAGCAGTTCACCGTCGCCGTTCGGGTAGATCGTGGCCATGAACGGGTAGCCGGTGACGTCGGCCTTGTCGACCACGTCGCCATCGACTTCGACGTCTGCCTGGTAGGCGGAGATCATCCGCTTGACGACGTCACCCTCGCGGGTCTCGAACGCGATGAGGATCCGCTCAGGGTTCGGGACGACAAGCGTGCCGTCGCTCGAACCGGGCCACACGAGCTCGTCGACTGCGGTGTTGCCGCCCTCGAACGCCGTGAACTTGCAGGACAACATGAAGTCCTTGCGGGTGGTGCGGATCAGCGTCTCGCCCCATGCGAACCTCTGGGCCTTTGTGCGGGCACGCGTCCAGGCGAACCCGGCTTCGCCGTCGAGCAGGCCGACGAGAGACCAGTCCCCGTCGAACGGGGTGTCCTCGTCGGCGGGGATGGCCGACCCGAGCGGGGCGACGTAGACGTCTGCGTTCGGCCAGTACTCGGCCAGGGATGGATCGTTGGCCACGACGGGCCTCCTTCATGGTGGCGAGACGGCAGGGCCGAGCACGCGGGTGGGTTGGTTCCGCCCGCAGGCGGGTGACTCCGGACCGCCGCTACGTGAGCGGGGTCGAACGGACCGACACGCGCACAGCGAACGATGCGAGCTCGTTGCCGGTGTCGGGGTCGCGGCCGGGGATGACCCCGAGACCGCGGGAGATGTCGCTGATCACGGCGCCGTCCTGGTAGCCGAGGAGCCGTCCGCGCAGGTCGATGGCGCCGCGCTTCGCCTCGCTGGTCGACGATTTGCCGTCGGCGCGCTTGGCGGCCCAGTAGGTGATGCGGATGAGGGCGGTCTGGATGATCTCGGTCTCAACCGGGGTGCCGTCCCAGGCGACCTGCACATAGGCGGGTGCGACCCCGGCGGACGGGCGGTTGGCGGGGATGCCGATGCCTGCTGATGCGGGGGCGGTGAGCCACGTGTTGATGAGGTCTTTGGTGGCGATCTCGGGGTCGGCGAACGTGACGGTGGTCTTCATTGCTCGTTCACGTCCAGGCCTTGACCGGAGGCGGCACGGGTGAGGACTCCGTGCTTCATCTGGGCGCCGATCGCCCCTGGGTGCGTGATCGTGATCCCGACGGCGGCACGGTCGGTGGTGTAGTCGTCGACATCAACGGTCACCTCTCCGTCCACGACCGCTTCGGTAGCGGCCTTGGCGGCGTCGGCCGTCGAATCGGCGTAGGCGTGTAGCGCCTTGCGCACCTCAGCTGATTTGGCGATCCGGCCGATCCCTGCCCGGTCGATGTGGAAGTCGTTCATCCTGCCGCCCGCTTCAGTGCGACCTCGAGGCCGCCGGCCGACGTGCCGTCCCACAGGCCGGGTTCGCCTTCGACGTCGAACCGCTGACCGTCGATCTCGAACTGGTCGGTGCGGACGATGTCCGATCCGGGCGGTGCATACAGGGTCTTCCCGACGATGACGCCGGCTTGGGCGGCTTCGGTCGGCTCGGTTGAGTAGCGGGGGGCGACCAGGCACCCGGTGATCTCCAGGGTGGACGGGTCTTCACCGTCGGGGAGCGGGGTCGGGTCGCCGTTGTCGTCGTACTCGCCGTCGACCGTTGAGCGGATGCGGGTGACGCTGCGCCGCTTCACACCTGATCCCGGCCGATAGGAGCCGATGACGGACCGCGGAGTCCGCAGAGCCGGTCCAAGGTGGCCTGAGCGGACGAGGTGAGGGAGAGGTTGGCGTTCTGCACTTCGACTCCCTCCCACGACTTCTGGAACGGCCCGGCACCCTCCTGGGTGGCGGGCTGGTCGCCGTCGTTCGCCACCAGAGACCGGACCATCGACACCTGAAGCGCCTTCACCTGCCCCGGCACTGGATCCCATCCGGCCGTGTACGTGGCGGTCAGCACTGACCCGGCAGGCCAGTACGAATCGCACCCGCCGACCACCCGGACCAGCAAGGCCGGTCGCCGGTTCCCGCCCGGAGTCCACCGGTAGCCGATACCTGCCGTGAGCAGGACGCCGTCGAGCCAGACTGCTGAGACGTTGGAGACGGGCCGCTGCGGGAAGAACCCGACACCGTCGGAGATGTTCAACCGGACAGCCGTGTAGATGGCTTGGGCGATGTTCTGCCCGTGGGCCCCAGCGAGCACCGCGGATTCGGTCATGGCGAGCAGGGACTCGACACGTGACCTTTCAGGCGAAGCGTCGGCCAGCGTGGTGCCGGTGATCGCTTCGTAGTCCGCGGTGGTCGCCAGGGCCATCGGGATCAGGCCCCGGTCGGCGTCGAGTTGTGCGCCGTCGACCAGGGACCGGCGCCGTACTGGTTGAGGGCACGAACCCGCACCTGGTACTCGTCGCCGTTGGTGAGACCGGTCTTCACGTACGGCGACGCAGCGTCGGCATGGATGGTCTCCTCGGCGTCCTCTTCGTCGAGGTTGAGGATGCCGACCTCGTACCCGGAGATCGTCCCCGGCCCGGTGTCGCTGGGAGCGACGTAGGCCACGGAAATCTGCCCGTCACCGGGCGTGCCGACCACCGAGGTCGGCTTGCCCGGCAGGAGGATGGCGTCGAGGTACTGGGCCTTGGTCGTCAGCCCGGACAGGTCGATCGCCGGGGACTGTGCGGCGGCGTAGTCCTCGAGCTGCGCCTTGGTCATCGTCGCCGGATCCTTGCCCTCCGTCCACGACAGCGACGCCGGCAGGGCCGGATCGTCGATGTCGTAGCCGTGCCGGGCGAAGTAGGCGAGCGCCCACGTATCCGTGGTCTCGCCGATCCCGTCGACGAACACCACACCGGCGATCGTCTCGTTGATGTTGCCCGCAGGGGCCTTGACGGTCGCCATGGTCAGGCCACCTTGATGTTGCGGTAGACGGCGGCGGCCTTGGTCGACTTGAGGGCCACCGACACCGGGCCGAGCTCCACCTCGCCCTTCTTCACCGCACCGGGGGTGGAGAAGTCGGGGAGGTAGGTGGCGACCATCTGGGAGCCGACCGTGGTGACGCCGTGGAAGCCGTCGAGGCCGACCCGGTAGGCGTAGAGGTCGGTGAGGTTGGTCTTGGAGCCGCCGACGTCGCGGGTCTCGACGGGGATGATCGGGTTGTTCGACCCGGCCTTGTTGCCGGCGTCGACGAACACGACGCCGCCGTAGGACTCGCGGCTGATCGGCCGGCCGTCGGCACCGACGAGGCCCTCGATCGGGTCGCGGGTGTACATGCCGGTGCGGCGGACGATGGCGCGGATCTTGGCGAGCGCCTTGGCGTTGCCGACGATCACCGTGGGGGTGCCGTCGAGCAGGGCGAGGAACTCGTCGAGGGCGTCGAGCGCCGTGAACTTCGTCGCGGCCGACGTGTCGAGGTCCGACAGGTCGGTGACCGACGCGGCCCGGAACTCGGTGGTGGAGCCGGTGAGCGCCTTGTCGAGGCCGTCGAAGCCGTGGGCGTCGGCGCCGACGTCGCCGTTGATGACCTCGTCCTGGAACTTGGTGACGGTGGCCTTCACCTTCTGGCGGAGGTTGAGGGCGACGGCACCGGAGGCGTTCGGGCCGATCCGGGAGATGACCCGGTCCACCTCGAACGAGCCACCCATCACGGCCAGGTTGGTCGTGTACTGCTCGGTGGTGACGGTGCTGGGCGAGTACTCGGTGTTCAGCTCGCGGGTCGCGGCCGTGGGCTGGCTGGTGAGCCGCCGGTAGCCGTAGGTCATCGTCGCTCCGCCTCCGGCGGGGTTGACGGCGTCGTCGAAGACGAGCGAGTCGAGCACGGCGGATTCCTTGCGGAACTCGTCGATGACCTGCACGTCGAGGTCGGTTTGGGCGTTCTTGGACGCCTCGGTGAGGGTGACGGCCACGGGTGGCCCCTTTCGTCAGAGGATGCGGCGGGCTACTTGCCGCCGCTGAGTGCCTTCGCCACGGCCCCTTCGAGGGACGTGGCCTTGCCGGTGTCGGGCGTGTCGCCCTGGGGGCCGCCGTCAGCGGAACCCGGCGTCGGCGCCTGGGGTTCTGCCTTGTGGCGGGCAGCGAGTTCGGCCACCTTGGCGGCGACCACCTCTCCGCTGTCGTCGAGCAAGCCCGACAGGTTCAGGTCCGCCACCTTCTCGGCGGGGACTCCTGCGGCCTTCAGTTCGGCCGCTGCCAGCTTCAGGCCGAAGCCCTCGGCGGCGGTCTTCGCTCCGCGCTTCTCGGCTTCCTTGATCGCCTTCTCCGTGTCGGAGAGGTTGGCGCTGCGAAGCTGATCCAGCTCGGACTTCAGGGTGGCGTTCTCGGCCTTGACCTCGTCGCGCTGCGACTTGTAGTCGTGCATCGCCTTGACGACCTTGTGGTCATCGGGAAGCCGGTCCGGGTCGGCCGGAGGATCTGCGGGCGCCGGGTCGGCAGGGGGTGCCGGGTCGGCGGGCGGATCGGCCGGGTCGGCGACTGCTCCACCTCGGATGATCGGGTACACCCGGCCGTGGTGGACCGTGTAGTGGACGCCTTCGACGGCGCCCACCATGTTGAACCGGTGCTTGGGCATTGCTGGTCCTCCCCGTGTCGGGTAGGTAGGCGCATCCCCCTGTCGGGGACACGAGGTCTTCAGGCCGGGAGGAGGTGAGTGCCGGTCTCGAGGATCCGCAGCTTCTCGAGCGCGGCCTCGGCCCTGGTCTCCCACTCCTGCTCCCGGATCGAGAGCCGTTCCCGGCGTGCCGGGTCCGGTTCGGTGATCTGCTCCAACCGGGCCTGCTCGGACCGGCGGCGGGCGTTCTTGGCTTGGTCGGCGAGCGATCGTCGGGCCTTGCGCTTGTCGAACAAGGCCTCAGCGGCGGCGTCGAACCCTTCGGCGTCGCGGATCGACCCGTTGTGCCCGGCAACCGCCCCGGTCGGGACGGCGATGCACCGGCAGTGTGAGTGACCGAACGTGGCCTCACCCGGGCCGTTGAACTCGACGCTGGACAGCTTCATGCACCACTGGCAGCAGCCGGCGGCGAGGCGGCGCATCCACGTACCCCGTGGTCCCATCTGGGCCATGGCGGTGCGGGCGGTGCGGTGCACGGCGTCATCACCGAGCGCCGCAGCCTGCGACCGTGCCCCGGTGAGGGCCTCGGCGAACTCCATGCCCCTGGCGAGGTTGCGGGCGAGCCGGTCGAACGGGTCGTAGCAGCGGGCCGCAGCATCCGCCACGACCAACTCCGACGGTGCCACGGGAGTGAACCCGGAGGCGTCGAGGTAGCCGCCGGTCACGTCGATCGTGGCTTGCGCAGCAGCGGAGACGAGCGGCCGGGCCTGGTCGTGGAACTCGTCACCGTTGCCGTAGCCGTCGAGCCCGTCGAACAAGGTGGCGAGGCGCCGTTCGGTTTCGTCGGCGAGCCGGCCGAGCTGGGCGGTGTAGGCGCCTGCGAGAGCGGCCGCGGTGACCATCAGGCGGGCTGCGGGGCGGGCTGGTTGGCGGCGGCAAGGAGGGCACGGCCTTCGGCGCTCCGTGCCCACTGGCTGGCCTGGAAGGCGCTGACGCCCTTGAACGAACCGAACACGGCTTCCTTCGGTGCCCCGACGTCGTTGAGCGTGGAGGCCATCTCGGCCTGCTCGGCGCCGGTGCGGTTCTCGAACTCACCCCACACCGTGGAGATCACCGGGTCGTTCGCCTTCGGGTTGCCTTCGACGAGGAAGCAGAGCCGCATGATCTCGGACTCACCCCGGCCGATCATGCGGGCCAGGAACTCAACCGATGCGATGTGCTCGCCGTCGATGCGGGCCAGGGCGTCGGCTGCGACGTTCACCATGTCGCCGAGGAGGAACGCGTACGGCGGCGTCGATGACGTCGACGCCATGAACTTGATCCACAGCTCCATCATCTTCCCGAACGGCGTGAAGTCCGCTTGGGAGAACTCCCCGACCCGGATCTGCTCGGCGGCCTGCGGGTCGTCCGACGAGAACGCCATCACCCGGGCGGCGGACGCTTTCGCTATCGCCGTCCGGTCGGGGGTGCCGTCCTCGAGGAGCGGGAAGTCCCATCCGGTCACCCACCGCTGCCGGAACGCCTGGTACTCCATGGTGACGAGGAGGTTCATCACCGTCTGGTTGATCTTGCGCTGCTCGTTAAGCTGCCCGGTGAAGTACGGGACGCCACCGCCGAACGTGCGGGACTTCGACCCTCGCCCGATGGCGACCTCGGCCATCGTGACCTCACCGAACGGGTTCGGCAGCGGCCACGGCTCACCCGGAACCTCGCGCTTGGCCCACGACTCGGACGCGGACGGCAGGTGGAGGCCGGTGACCTGCTTGGTGGTCGCCCGCCACTTGTAGAGGAACTGCGGGGTGTAGACGGTGACGCACGTGTAGCCGTCCTCGTCGGTCCACCGCTTGATCGCCGACCGGCGCACCTTCCGTGACCCGGCGGCGTAGGAGACGAGGCACTGGGCCGGGTCTTCGACGGTGATGACAGCCTTGCCGTCGGCGCCGGGCCAGACGAGCACGATGGACTGCCCGGTGCGGAGCGTGTCGTCGGCGAGAACCCCGCCCTCGGAGTCCATGTCGTTGCGGAGCCAGATCGTCCACGCGTCCCCGTCGGTCTTCGACGGATCCTGCGAGAGCTGGAAGCCCTGCGGGTCGAGCTTGCGGGCCGGGGCGGTGACGATCGGCGGCAGGAGGTTCGTGACCGCCAGTCTCGACATGGCGTCGAACGCGGCCCGTGCCTCAGCATCGACCGCAGCGGCGGTGTTCGGCGGCGGTGTCGGGATCGGGTGCCGGCCCTCGAACCAGTCGTCGGCTTCCTTGACGGCCTTGGCCCGGCCGTCGAGTGCTTTGATAAGTCGGTTCCGCTCGTCGGAGGGGTCGAACACCATGGCCCCTCCTTCCGGGGTGGAACTACACGAACGCGGCCTTGCGCTTCTGGCGCTTCTTCGCTCCAGCGGCGATGGCGTCGCCCCGGCACTCCCACGACAGGCACCCGGCCATGGCACCGTCGATCTTCTGGGCCGGGGTCTCCTTCTGGAGGATCCACAGCGGCTTGCCGTCGTCATCGGTCATCGTCTGCGGCTTGCGCTTCGAGTTCGAGATGTGCCGGGCGAACGTCTCGTCACCGGAGTGCGACAGATCCCCGCTCGACATGGCCTGCCGGTACGACCGCAGCGAGTGCGCCATCGCCCGGATCCGGTGCGTCGGCCACGCCTTCACCCGGTCCGGGCCCCACCGGCCCACCCACAGATCCACCAGGTGATCGATGTACTGCGGGTCGATGTAGGTGCGCCACACCTGCCAGTGCGTGAACGCATCGGTCATGGCGGCGTCGATCTCGTCGAACGGGTGCTCGTAGTCGTCGTCTGCGAGCTCGGGGCGCTCCCAGATCCCGATAGGCCACTGGTGGCCCGACATTACGTCGGTGGCGATGATGCCGAGAGCGTCCTGGTAGCGGGCGCCGTCCACACCGACCACGATCAGCTCGCCCTCGGCGATCACCAGATCCGGCTTGGCGAGATCGGCGCTCCGCCAGCGCTGGGCGTCGAACGCCGCGTCCTGCGAGCCCTGCATGAGGTTCCCGAAGTACCGGGCTGCCTGCGCCGGGTCGATCTCGGCCAACTCGAGCGCTTCGGCGTCGATGTTGGAGATCTCGACGTGCGGTGAGCCTTGGTAGTTGAACGCGTGGACCTTGCGCCGGTCAGCGGGTTTGGCGTAGTCGAGGCCCGGCGGGGGCGGCTGGTAGAAGCGGTGGATGTCCTTTGCCTTGGACTTCCAGGTGCGCAGGGCGGTCGAGTCGATCGCCGGGTCGGGGGCGTTCGTCGTCTCCATCGACCGGCCGCCCATGCCGGCGAGACCGCGCCGCTGCGTCTCAGCGACGTTGATGAGCTTGTTCTGCCGCGTGTACAGCTGGGTCTCGTCTTGGAGGGCGAACGTGATCGGGTTGCCGAGACGGGCCAGCGCCGACGACGTGACGACGTCGATGCGGCCGTCCTCCCCGACCCGGATGAACTCCTCGCCGACCTTCATGAACGCACCGAGCGGCCCGTTGCGGATCATCGACTGGAGCGGCAGGTACACGTTGTCGGTCTGGTCTTCAGCGGTAGCGAGCAGCTGGATCAGCGGCGTCCGCCACGGCCGGCCCATCGCCTCGCCTGGCTGGTACTCGTAGGTCCACCCGCACCCGCAGCCGTGATCGGAGCACCGGTAGCGCTCGCCGCCCTTCGCCCACCCAGCGAACCGGGCCGGGCCCGCTGCCTCGTTGCAGATGATCGAAGCCGACCACGGCCCCTTACCGGTCTTCTGCGGGGCGATCACCTGCGTCCGCCTGTAGTGGAACGCCTTCGCCTTCTCCCCGTCCCTGGCCCGGGGCTTCACCCGGTAGTGGTGGACCGTGTTGTGGAGCTGCCAGTCGTACATCTCCATCCGCTCGCCCTTGTGGTCGCCGTCGGGGATCGGGCAGTGGTGCTCGATCCAGTCGGGGACGACCAGCAGGGTCGGGAAGTCGATGCGGAGCAGGTCAGGCGCCTCCACCGGCCACCACCGTGAGCCGGGTCTTCGCGGATGCGGCCACCGGGGTACCGGTGTCGTCGTCAGGCTTCTCAGGGGCGATCTTCCAGCGGTTCGACCGCATCCCAGGCGACGTCAGACCCAGACCCTCACCCAGCTGCTTCACCAGCGTCGACAGGTTCACCTTCGAGTCGTGCTGCTCAGCCTCCACCAGCCGCCGGACGTACAAGGCGACCGTGAAGTCCTGGCCCTCCCGCTCCCACATGACCGCCTGCGGCGTCGACCACAAGTCGCGCCAGATGTCCAGCTCGCGCTCGAGCGCATCGACCATCGGCCACGCCGGAGGATCGCCCGGTCGCCCCTCCGCCGGGAGGACCGTCCAATCGCCTTCGGTGCTGGTGAGGGAACTCGGATCCGGCGGAGGACCGGAACGTGAGCGTGCTCCGCCCTTCATGCCGCCGAACGCTTGGCTCGATACCGGCGCACCGCCTCGCGACGGCACTCCTTGCACTCGCGACCCTTGGCCGTGAGATAACCATTCGGACCATCTTGGTCAACGTGCCGCAGGAACTGCGGATCCAGACCTCGAGCCATGTCGGCCTCCAAGGTGGGGGGAAGGCCCCGGCAGCCATGTCGGCCCACGGAGCGTGAAGTTCTGAACCCCACGGACCACCGAGACGCAAGATCGGAAGAGCGTCGTGTAGGGAAAGAGTGTCTTCGCC
>ERZ650304.567-NODE-567-length-18543-cov-8.383762_pt1 | contig 18543 bp, 21 predicted proteins | sample MGYA00376240_ERZ650304 | MGnify/ENA primary metagenome ERZ650304 (study PRJEB26733, sample SAMN07839271) | wastewater metagenome | biome: small river; feature: stream; material: water | place: USA: North Carolina | collected 2016-03-01 ...
GTTGTTGTTGTTGTTGTTGTTGTTGTTGTTGTTGTTGTTGTTGTTGTTGTTGTTGTTGCTGTTTAGCAACAAACAGATTGTCGGTTTCATCCCAATACAGTGTCAAAAGTGGAATTGGAAAACTCAACATTGTGGCGCCAGCATCATCAGTTGCAATTACTTGAGAATAGTCTGTGCCCAACGAATCATCAAACAATGGTAACATATGTAGTCTGTGCTCGAGACGAAGCGCCATCTTCAACAAGTCGCCAAATTCATAGGCATCAGCAACTTTTTGTTCATGTTGAGTGGGCGCGGTGCTGACGTCGTATTGTTGTGGTGCAAATGGCATGACTGCATTGATATCTGGAATCGTATATTTCACTGTTTTGGTTCCCATTTGACCTCGTAGTGTAACTCCGTAAATGTTTGTCTCGAGCTCTATGCGGTCATTGTTTTGTGCAACAAAGATGAAATTGATTTTATCTTGTTGATTTGTATTTTGAGCTTGAATCATATAATCGCTCAACATAGTTTGATTTTTTTCTCGACTGTACTATTGTCAATAACAAGGCGAGATTTAAAAAAATACCAGAACCCCCACAACGAAAAATGCTTTGGTATATCGAATATCTAGATGGATGTAGACGTTATTTTCGAAAGAAAAATTACAAAACTGAGGTGTTGGCACCAACCAACGAGTATGAAATAAGACTTTGGAAACGTGTGAAACGAGCTTGGAATGGGCCTGATTGTGAAAATGTTGTTAATGTGTCGACAGTTTTATCAGCGCCACCGCCGCCACCGCCGCCGCCAACAACAACGTCATCATCATTAGATGCACTCGTTAACAAACTCGACAGTGTTGTTGCTTTGATGCATCAACAAAATCAATTACAACGAATAGAAAACACACTCAATACATTACAACAACAACAACAACAACAACAACAACAACAACAACAACAACAACAACAACTGCCACCGCCACCACAACAACAAGATCCACAACAACAAGATCCACAACCACAACCACAACCACAACCGCCACCGCCACCGCCACCGCCACCACAACAACAAGATCCACAACCAACACCAATTGAAAATGACATTCAACTTGAAAACACGTCGGAAGAACAGTCAGACGAAACAGAAACACAAACAGACGAACAACTCGAAGTGGATGCAAAAAAACATCCAGAAGATTTTGTAAATTACAATGAAGATTCTGGCGTGCCTCCAAAGGAACTCATATTGCCAATTGGCGACAATGCAATTGAGGACGAGAAAGAATTTGCAACAATTGAACAACCAGATATTACAATTGTTGCACCAGAACCACTCAATAATAACACACCAGATGATACACAGTCATCATCCCCATTACTTCCGGTTGCTAAAGCAGCGGGTTTAGTTGCTGGTGTTGGAGGACTCGTAGCTGCATCTTCGGCTGCCACGGCAGCAACAACTACAACATCAGCAATAATTGCAACAAGTACAGCGCCTGCTGCTGTTGCTGCTATTGCGGCACCTGCTACTACTGCTGTTGCTGCTATTGTGGCACCTGCTGCTGCTGTTGCGCTTAGTGCGGCACCTATAACCACTGCTGCAACAGTTGCCGCTACAACAGTTGGAACAGCATTGTCAGTACCAGTTATGGTTGGATTGGGTCTCGGAATTGGTACAATAGCTGCTGCAATGATTGCTGTGAAAAAGTATCCACCATCAACCTTGTTACAAGCAGCTTACATGAGAGCTGTTGGAAATTTGGCAGAAGTCCCACCACCAGCACCACCACCACCACCAAGTTTTGCCAATCCAATTGCTGCTGCTGCTGTAGTTGATGTGCCTCAACAACTGCCTGATGAACCACCCATTGCAATTGTCCAGAATCAAGTGAACGAGATTGTGTCACAAGCTCAAATCCCACCAGAAATGATTGCATTAAAGGAAGAAATTCGTGTGTTGGCCGAAGAAAAGATCTTGTTGGAAAGCGTCAATGCACAAATGGCGGTTGAAACAAAAAAACAGATCGAAAAACTCGAAAACCAATTAACTCACGCCAAACAACAACCATCGCCACCGCCACCAACACTAGATCAAACCGATAAGAATGTTGTTTTGCAATCCCTTGCCAAGTATATGAAGTCGGTTGGTGTCGACGATCAACAACATGTGAAACATTGGAAAGAGTTTAGTGCGAAAATGGATGCTATGCCACCAACAATGACTTGTGTCGAGTTGTTGCACGAACTAACAAAATATCTAGAATCTGCAGCTCTACCGGCTCCACAGCCAGTTGAGTTTCGTGCGCCACAATTAGACTTTTACGATGTGACTTATGATAATGGATCAAAAACGGCACACTTTGTTTGTGTCAATCAATACGTAAACGACAATAACAAGGTACGAGCAATATTGTACAAGGACGACGTTCAATACAAGCGTTACGTGTTTTTCGACGGACAACCAATGCCGTATGATCTCGAAATGTATTTGTCATATATGGCCGACAGTGACATGTTGTTTTGGCAAGCTCATCCAAAACCACCGGTACAAATACTCGATGCTGTGCCAAAACTAACTCGAGAAACTACACAAATTGATGTCCCACATATCAAACACTTTTGGGATGCATATAATGTTTTAATATTGGACGACCTTGTCATGGTAAGTTCTCGTGTGGAAAGCGTGTTTGCATCATTACTTTCAAAACAACAACAACAACAACAACAACAACAACCACAACTCGAGTCAAAAGTGTTTTGTTTTCAAATCGAAAATCAATTGTACACTCGAGTTGACAATGTGATTTACAAGTTTGACAATCAATTTGGTTGGCAATCTGTCGTTGCATCACAGACAACGCTTTTGAAAAAGCCAATAGTGGTACACAAGGTTTTATTTGAATTACAATCATTGGATGTTTTAAAACAAATAAACTTGTTGAGTGAATGAAAAAAAATCAAGCAAACAACAATCGAATGAATTTTGGATATTCAGTGTGAAAAACAACCCATTTGTCTCGAAGTTGGTCTCGAATGTTGGCACACTCGTGAAAACGTTCGAGATCCTTTGCGGATTTCATCGGTGGTAATGTAAGAGCCAAATAAATGTCATAACAAAATTGATTCTCGACAACCATTTCAAGATAACGTTGAAAAACGCGACGTTCACCATTTTTGAATAACGCCCGAATTGATTCAAGGATCTGTTGTGTGCTGATGTCTGGTTTTGATAGGGCTTTCATGAACAAACCACATGGTGTTGCAGTAAAACTTAGAAATGAATGGATCCAAACACAATAGAATGTATCACATGTGCATTTGTTTGATGGTGTTTGACAGCAATTCTTGGCGAGTTTCTCGTAACGACAAAGCAACGTCATCAAATCCAAAAACGACGAGATCATTAACATTACATCGAAATCAAACTCATGTGATGTTTTCCTCGAAAAACACTCGGCGCGTTTGAGAATGGTTTCGTGTATCTTTGGATTGACATAACGATCAAGAAAGGTCATTGTGCTGGGGGGGGGGGCGGTGGGAAGAGTGAACTGTCAAAAAAACTTGACATTCGAAATTTGCAGCTTGATGTCGTCGTCGTCGTCGATTCCAAAGCCATTGTTTTATCCTGGCATCAAATTCATTATTTGTAATAGTCCCTCGGACGAATTGTCAAATCAACCAAATGTAACTTGGTACAATCTCGAAGATGTGTTGAAGACCGAAACCGAGTCAAAACAAGTTGCGTATTTGTTGCTTAAATCAACATCGTGGTACGCTAACGAATTGATTTTGGAGCGCATAATTCGATCTGTGGTTGGAGAATGGACCACCACTCAACAAATGCACAAAACCAAAGAGTTTGAAAAGGAACCTCTCGAGGCAGACTTTAAAACTATTGTAGTGACTCGGTATCCTGGTTCATCGGAATTGGCCTTGTACACGATCGATCGAATGGCTGCACGACTTGGTTGGGACAAAAGCAAATTGCAGTTTCATTGTCATAACGCCGGTTCCAACAACAACGATCTCGAGGGGGTGCGTTTGCCAAAAGCTATCATATCCTTTGAAATCGCAGCTCAAATTATTGCCGAATTACACCGATACAAACCCCCCACCACACCTCTCATTGACCTTGAATCGCTGTCAAAGAGCCCTCGCGACAATCCTGCAACCATAATCGAGGCACTCCAACATGCAGATTACGTCCTTCAAGTTGAAAATTCGGTCAAGTTGTTCACTCGAGCTTGCTTGTTGTTTTTCTCGGCTGGGCATATGCATGTTATCAATGAGCACGGCGACCGACTCATTGCATCATATCCTTTGCAAAACAAAATCGCATTCAAATCCATTGCCAATTCCGTCTACCAAGCCTACGAGTCAACTCCTGACGTCTACACGGTGTTGAACACATTGGTTGTAAATGGCATCAATGTCTCTCAATCAAACGAAAACGTCTGGGTTTATCGTTTGGATCATGCTCGCATCCTCAAATTTTGGCATGAAACCAACAACCAGCAAAAAGTGCCTTTAATCAAAGTTGTCGAGCCTTACATGCTTAAGGGCGGCGACGAGTCGACAAACGCCAACTTCCTTGCGAAATTCAAGTGGACAAAAACTATAGATGATGTAGTTGTGTTTATTCGAGAAACGGACAACGGAATGTCTTTTACAACAATCGATTCACTGGTGTTTAAAGTTTAATAAACATCAACATTGGTTGAGTTAGCGTACACGAGGACAATGTCGCGAGCAGCTCCAGCAGCAAGTGAAATACCTCCAGATCTGATGAGAGTGTTTGTGCCGTTAGCCAAAATAACAGTGTTTGCATTTGTGCCAGTGTTGATCAACTTGACAGTAGCAGTGTCTCCAACTTTGTAACCAACGCTTTGCAACTGAACGATGAGATTTGCAGCAGGAGGAAGAGCTGCGGAAGTGTTGGCGCCGTTCGCGGTTAGAAGAACAATTGAGTTAGGGAAAGCTGTGACGGCAATGGCATTTGCACTGTTTGCCATATTGGCATCAACATGAAAACTGGTTGCATTTGCAGCAATCAATCGGGGAGCAGTTAGCTTAAGAGGCACTGATGTAGGGCGTCTAAGAAGGCCGGAAGCAGATTCGTACGCAGACATGTTGGAGTGAGTGTGTGTTAAGTCGGGTATTCTGATTCAACTGAAACCGAAATTAAATTCCGTTTATGCCATCAAATTGACAAACAACAAAAGTGCGACCGTGACGCCAACAATACCAAGCGCGAGATTTTGATACAGCATGTAATACGCGACACCAGCAGCAATGGCACCAGCACCACCAACAATGATGTTGAATGCCATTGACGTCTCGATGAATGAAGGTGCAAATGATTGGACGGTGGATTGGATGGATTGAGCAAGACCCTGACCGATAGACATGTTTGTGTTTGTGTGTATGTGTAAAGTGTTCTGTACTAGACTAGAAGATTAAAAATTTTAGTGTGTGTCGCTACCAATACGTCACTGGGCGTCCTTCACCATGCAAAATCACGTGCACATCTGGACGACCAGAATCAAGTAGAAATTTGTCGACTTCTCTTGCAGACATTGTGTTAATAGTTGAGGACTCGTGGTGGTGTTGTTGTTGTCGTCGTCGTCTTGTGTCGCATGATCTGCGTTTGCTTGATTGAATTTGATATCGAGTTTCTTTGAGTGCTTGATGCACCACATAAGCCGTTGCAACTAATGTAAGAGTCAACCCAATTGTTTTTGAAATATTCATCACGCGAGTGGTGGTTTTACATCTAATATATACTACAAAAATTTACAAACACATCCACAATTTGGATGATGCCAATAATGTTTGCAAGACGAACATTGTTGCATTTGTTGTTGCTGATGTTGCTGTTGTTGTGATGGTGCAAACCCAACATTTTTGCACGTGATGCAATATCGAGAAATGTCTCTTGCTGATCGTAGACCACACGAGTTGCATAAAAGTACAGGTCGAAGTCGAGGATGCCAAACTTTGAGTCGCCAATGTGGTGTTTTCGTACGTTTGCAAGATCGACAAAATGCTTGATCCGTTGATCTTTTCATACGACATAAAGTATTGACTGCACGTGCGTCGTCGTTGTCGATGTTGTTGTTGTTGTTGTTGTTGTTGTTGAGAATAATAATTTGCTCACACATATGATTAATTTGAACTTAACGTCTGTCAATCCTCGCCATGGAGACATATGACTTTACGAAAGCAGAACAATTGCCTTACCATGACATTGAAACACCTGTATCAATCGGTATTCAATCAACTCATAAACCACATCCGGTTTTGGATATGATGAATTCTGAACGAGACTCAGGTGTTGCCACTGGATCTCAACCAGCACTACGTCCATCCATGTTTGGAGCTCGTGCACAAACAAAAAGTATTGTTGAAGAGCTCCAAGATCGAAATGATAACAACATCAACGGAGGAGGTCGAGAATCAACTCAATTTTTAAACCCAAAAACATTTGCTGGTGCCATTCAACCAATTGACGTGTTTAATCCTGAAGCACGTTATGACCTTGTTGCTGCAAATCCATACAATGGAAGTACATATCGCACGATGCATGCTCCCAAACCAATGGAACCAGAACAAGGTGGATGCTGGCACAGCTTTGAACCAAACTTCAATCCATTTTTTACCGACTCGGACTACTCGAGAAAACGAGTTACAAAATCTCGTGCCAATGGTGATCCAGATCCTGGATTTGCATCATCAAAAGCTACCAGTCATCAACTTGGAGTTATTCAAGCAAAACCAACTCCAAAAGGCCGTTTTCAATCCGGTGGCGTTTTTCAACAAGTACCAAATGGTGATGTGAAATTTAATCAACATACCACCAATGTGTTTTCCACTCGACCGTTGGCAAAACCAACCAAAGACTTGACTGGACCATACTTGGCACGTGGAAGTGACTCGTTGCGTGGTTCGGCAGTCATGCATGTCGATACATGGGTGAAGCCGCTTCCACTTAAAAACACGCGTCACATTACTCAAGATCCTAATTGGATTATGCAAGCACCAACTGAGGTGGCATCAGTTGCACATCAACATTTAATTACACCCCAGCATGCGACTCGTCGTGTCAACTCGTCGGTTTTGGACCGTGGATGGATGGTGAGTGAAGATGTGAAACAATTCAATAAAACAGACAAAGTGATTGCGTAAATTTTATTGTTGGTTTATTTCAAACAATGCGTTCAATTCAGCAATCATATTCTCACGTGGTGTAGTTCCGGCTTCATGTACAGGTTTGCGAAACTTTCTGACACCACTCGAGATTGTGCTGTTGTTGCTGTCGGCGTCGTTGGATGTGTTCAAAGCGGGAGAGCAAGAAGAAGGTGTAACAAGAATTGCAGGAGTAGAATACATGTTTAACGGGACTTGTTTGATGCTCAACAGCTTGGTTTTAGAAATCACACAAGTTGCATCCGAGGAAAACCATCCATAAGTGTACTTTAACGTAATTACCTCAATGGTGTTGTTACGCTCGTCACCATAACGAAGTACTTGCACTTCCAATGGTTGATCGGCAGGAGGAGCTTTGATAGTGCTGAGGTCATAATTGAACGTCAAGATCTTTGATGCACCGCTCGTTGCAGTTGGTGCAAAGTTTTCCATTGCATAACGATCGAGGTCTCGTGTCGCCGAAAAGATACTGGCCGAAATGGCAAAAGGGATATTGTCGAGTGACAAAACATAACCGGTTTGAGTTTGCATTTTGCGGGAGGTGCGAATGGTTTCTGTCACAAATGGCAAACATAAAAATTTCTTTGCGACGCTTATCAACAACATCAAATCCAACCCAACTCAACGGAATGTTATTTTGGCAAAAATTCATTGCTGGAAGTGCGTTTATGTTTCTTGCATTCCTAACAATTCAATGTCCATGTCAAAGATTACTATGTTGTCATCTCGGCACTTTTTGGATTGGACTTTCGGTAGCACTCGGTGTTGTGTTTTATGAGAATGGAATCAAAATCATTGACAAATCTTGTTGGTGAAAAAAAAGAAAAAACTTCGTACGATTAAAACTAAGCAGAAAGTTTACACACACGCGCGCGCGAGAAAATGAATCCTTATCAATCTCAAAAACCAAACAGTGCTTTTATCAATAATACCATGCAAACACATATGGACCGTGCATGGCGTCCGGTAAACGGGGCAGCAAATCAAGCTGAAAACGAAGCTGCATTTTCTGCACAAAATGTTCGCACACCTCGCTCTGCCAAATCACCAGTTTTCGAAGGTGACTTTCTTTGGTTTGTTCCCAAGAGTCAACCACGTCCCATTCCAGAAACAACAACAAACCTTCATGCTATTGATAGCAAAGCATACTCGAGAACATTGCGCAATTGAAGAAAATAAACAAGTTTAATTCGTTTCATATTTGTCATCCTTGTCTGAAATTGAAACTGGCTCAAAAGGAAGTGGTGCAATATTTTGGGATTGTTCGGGAGCGCCATGTAAAATAACACCTCCGTCTACTCCTGGAGGTTGAAATGCGGCTGTTGTTCCTGAAGCAACAGCAGCAGCACCACCACCACTACCACAACCAACACAACCAGTTTTGGTAAAACCTAAATTAGCGCGGTACATCCATGCAAGTCCAGCCAACATGCCAGCAATCAAACCAATAAGTGCCCAGTTCATAATGTTGAGTGTACTGTGTTACCATGACTGTGTAACAAAGATTTTTTTTAATTTGCCTAACATATAATAGAATTCAGCCAACCAACCGACCAACAAAATGTATTCTATCAAAGGTAAACGAGAATCGATGGAAGACGAATCCACCATCGTAACATTTAAGGCAGCAAACAATGTTGACGTTATATTGTACGCTGTTTGGGATGGTCATGGCGGACCTGAAACTGCAAAATTTGTCTCAAAGACATTGCCACCCCTTGTTGCCAAATATCTGAGTCAAGTCAAGAGTCTTGACAACCGACAAGAAGTTCGAGAAGCATTGCGAGCTGCACACGACCAAGTGAACGTTGAAATGCCAAAAACAATGCAAGAAGTCGGATGCACCTCATGTATGGTCTTGTATGTTCCATCATTGAATCGCATCTTTTGTACAAACGTTGGAGACAGCCGTGCGGTTTTGTACCTAGGCACTCGAGACGGCTCAAAGCCAATACACGTTATGCCACTATCAATTGATCATAAACCCGATGATCCGTACGAGGCAAAACGATTAAAAGCACTTGGCGCAACGGTACATCCTCAAGACAATGAAAAAGACACACTTCGAGTTTGGTTTGCAAACACTGGTTTGTCAATGGCACGTGCATTCGGAGATCTCGCCGGTGTGCCATACATTACACACGTTCCTGATTTCTGTAGTGTTCGTTTGCATCGTGGCCAGTGTGGACTCGTGGTTGTTGGTTGTGATGGATTGTGGGATGTAATGAGCAACACTGAAGTTTGGCAACAGGTTTACAAATTGGTGTCGGCAAGTGAAAAACAAAAACCAGTAACGGACATTGACATTGCAAAAACATTAGTACGTGGAGCATACGCAAAAGGATCGACAGACAACATTTCAGTTGTGGTTTGTGATGTTGTGTACAACTAAAAAATGTGTGTGTTATTAAAAACATACATTAAAACCATCATGAGTCAACTAACTTACTCATCAATGACCGTCAACGAATTAGCGTTGTTTACAGATGTGTTAAAAGCCCATTACGCGGCTGCACGACAGAGCTTTTTGGTTTTTGGAACCAAACTTGATGAAACGCACAACATCGTTTGTGGTCTTGTTGACGAAACAACAATGGAAGTAAGTTGTAGTGATGCGTTATATGTATTTCCAACACGCGAGGAGTTTGCAAATTTAGTTGCCACAAATGCAATTGAAAATACAATTACTCGCGAGGCGAAACGAATTGAAGATTTCCGAGAAACAAACGTCAACCTTCGTTTGGGACAGTTGGTAATTATTCAAGCAATCGATCCAACTGTCAGAGACTTGAGCGATGCTATTTCGTGGATGAGACCACGTGTTGAAGCAGCTTCGCTTAATCCAGTCAATCGAGCAATTTTAAATTTACCGGCATTGTAGTAGTTTTTATTAAATCAAATATGTAAAAGAACTTGGTGGAAAAATTTGAGCGCCTCCAGTTAACGGAGCACCATCGTTATTTGTTAGAACGAAAAAGTTTCCGTTACCATTAATTTGAATAATTCGAGTTACCCAACTTCCATTGTCCTTAATAAAGTATGGAAATGATTGACCTGCAACGGTCGGACAAAAACGAACTGGAAATGCACTGGCTCCAAAACCAAGACCAGAAGCTGATCCTGTACCACCCATTTGTGTCATAATTGCAAATGTAACCTGATTTCCAATTCTTGTGAATTTGATACTAAATGCAACTGCTAAACTTCCACTTGTTGTGCCAGTTGCGCTGTACTCTTCATAAGCAGAAAAACTCGTTGGAACGTATCCTGAAATTCCTGCGTTTTGGATTGTGATTCCACCACAAGTTGTCACGGTTCCCAAGGTGGTAATGGATGAACTTCCTGTCCAAGTGGATAAAGCAGTATTTTCCACCGCACTTAATCCAACATCTGTTTTCGTCAAAGTAACCCACGCTGGCGGAAGTGCATTTGAACCGGAACCGTGTGAACGCAGGAATTTGTTTGTTGCTGTGATATTACCAGTTAATCTATTTACCGTATTTACTCCGCTACCGTATAAAATGTCACCTGCAGACCAAGATGTTTGTGAAGTTCCACCATTTGTCACTCCGAGCGCCCCCGTAACGCCAGTTGTAAGCGGAAGACCAGTACAATTTGTCAATGTGCCAGATGCTGGTGTTCCCAATGCAGGTGCGACGAGTGTCTTATTGGACAGAGTGTCGGTAGTTGTTTGTCCAACCAATGTGTCTGCAATTATCGGTAGTGTCAAAGTCACGTTCGAAGCAGGAGCAGGAGATGTAAGCGTGGTTTTTTGTGTACCAGTCCCAAACACAAGTTGGTTAGTTGTATTACTGAGTGATAAAGATGCATATGTAGGCGAAGCGGTTGTTCGTAAGTCTTGGTTAAGTGAAGACGGAGCAGTTACCAAAATTGTGTTGGCTCCGTTATTGGCTCCCGTACCTCCATAAGCAGGTAAAATGAGTGCGCTATTCCAAATCTTGTTTGTTAGAATATTGCTTGTATCATCACCAATAAGATTTGTTGCAACGCCTGGAAAACTTACAGTAATGTTTGAAGCTGGCACGGGAACATTAACTGTTGTTTTTTGTGTACCAGTAAAAAATGTCAACTGATTTCCGGGGTTTGTTAGACTTAACGACGTGTGTGTTGGAGCGGCAGTCGTCGAGACATTTTGGTCGATTGTCGACGCAGCATTAACAGTCAACGTGTTTGCACCATTATTGACTCCAGTGCCACCATTGGTTGCCGCCAGAATTCCCGACACACCAGTTGTCATGGGCAATCCAGTACAATTTGTAAGAACACCAGATGCAGGCGTTCCCAAAGCAGGTGCGACAAGTGTCTTATTAGATAGGGTGTCGGTTGTTGTTCGTCCAACCAATGTGTCTGCAATTGTTGGCAATGTAATTGTAATGGATCCACCTGAAGAAGGTCCGGTTACCGTTGTTGAATTTGTGCCACCAAATAGAATGGACCGCGAAGATGCTGTCATTGCATTAAACACAGGATTTCCCGAGGAACTTACATTTTGATTCACTGAACTATTTGCGCCTATTGTCAAGGTAAATGTGCCATTGTTTACACCTGTGCCACCATTTGCAGCCGGCAATATACCAGTGACACCAGTTGTCATAGGCAATCCAGTACAATTTGTCAAAGTTCCTGATGCCGGCGTGCCAAGTACTGGTGCCGTGAAAGTTTTGTTTGTCATTGTTTGCGTCGCAGTGAGCGTTGCAATTTCATCATTATTAACCGTCGCCTTACCCGTTCCTGCGGTTGTAATGTTTGTATTCTTGTTGAGCGCAGCTCCAATTAAAATACCTCCGGACGCGCTTAATAGTTGCAGTGCATTTGCAGCCACTGATGTACCCGAGTTTTGTAACAGTACAACTGCTTGATTTGTTGTACCTTGTTGAAACGTGTCTGCAAACACAGATGCAAATTTTGGTGTTGATGTTGTCGTTAAATCTTGATCTATCGAGACACTCGAGCCCAATGTTAATGTGTTTGAGCCATTGTTGACACCAGTGCCGCCATATGTCGGGCTGACAATTGATCCTATATAGGTGCCAATCAATGCTCCAACAAAATACGTTGCTCGAATGGTTGACATTGTTATAATGATTGACGATGCTGATTAAACTTTAAAATGAAGATAATAAAAAAATTACAAATCAAATTTATGTCTGCAATAAGGACACCGATGTCTCGAGTCTGGTTGTCCTTGAAAAAATTTAAGCAAACACACGAGATGAAAGTTTTGGCCACATTGTTGTTGACACCATGTTGTTTCTTCCGTGTTGAAAGGATCGTAACAAATGGGACACTCGTCGGTAAGTTTAAACTCTTTGCGTGTAACAAGTGGTAAAGTTGGCGTTGTGGTGGCGGTGGCGGTGGCGGCGACGGTGGCGACGGTGGCGCGTGGAAAAGCTAATTGTCGAGTCTCTGCGTTTTGATGATACTCGACTGCCTTTTGATACAACTCTTCGTTTGAAGATAGATTAATGTATTTGTTACCATATTTGTTGTGTCCAGACGATAATGAGTTTAAAGCAATTACAAACACTTTAAAAACGACAAAACCAATGTGTTTACATGGTCGATGACGACGTTGAAAATCTGGACATGTGCATTTGTAAAAACCATCGAGTCTGGTTTGACAAACGTCATAGATGTTGCCAGTGGTTCCCATAATGCGATAAACAAAACCTTCATTTGTTGAAACCAAACTTGATCCAACAATGTACAAACGATCGCTCATTGAACGATTTGCACGCGTACTGTCGAGTTGTCTCGAGGCGTACGGTCGTTGCTCATCATAATCGTCTAATAATGAACGAATCATAAAACGCAAATTCTTTTAATGTTGGAAATTTCAAAGCTTTCGAAGTGCAAATTGATGAGACATGTAAACAATTTCAAATTGTCCCCAATACATTTGCATGAAGAAAGTGATTGCACCAAATGGCATTTGATGTAATAATGGAACTGGAGATGGTGTGTTGTCAATCTTAATAGACACCTCCCAAATGTAGTCGTCACAAATCAAAAACCCACCAGACTTCAACAACATCCAACTTTGAACAAGATCATGCATAACTCCACTAGCAGAATGATCGCCATCAACATAAATCATGTCAAAGAACTCGCGAAGTCCTTCAGACACCAAAAGATCTGCCAACACAAATTTCGAGTCGCCACGATGAACATTCAGTCTGCCTTCCTTGATAAATTCAGCGCAATTGTGCATGAATCTGTCCCACACACCCTCACGTTCTTCGTTGGTATGCACATTTGATCCTTCAAAAGTATCAACACAATGCAATTCCGAGTTTGGCAAGTTTTCAAGTGTGAAAATGGCAGATCGACCTTCATATGTTCCAATTTCCAACACTTTTGGACTCGAGGTTTTCGCGAGGATCTTTTCAAATATCGCTTTAAACAATGGTTGCGCATTGTTTGCACTAAACCAATCTCGAGTGAATTTGTATTTTGATTGTGGTTCGGTCATGCTTGCTCGAAAAAATATTCTGGAAATTTCCAACAGCAACAACTTGTGATGGCAAGCGTTTATTTTACACCCAGGAGTTTTATGACAAACATGTGTATTTCCTGTTTGTTATTCATTGACATACTACTGTTTCCATTTGCGTTTTATGCAGTTTTATTTGGATACACAAAGTGGATTGTGCCATTGCTCATCATTGGAATTGTTTCCTGTGTGTTGGCTTGTGTATTACTTGTTACAATTGTTGTAATACTAAAACACCTGCTTCCACCATCAAAGTACACGGTTTCAAATACAATGGTTTGATGAGGTTTTTAAAAACGATATTGGCAAGACATTTTGACAGGTTTCAAACATCGTCGTCAATGGCTTCTTGTTGTAGTTGCAAAAACTTTTGGGAATTTCTTTTATTTTTTTCACCACTATTGATGGCATATGGATTTTTGGGAACAATCATGGGAATTGTCTTTTGGGTCCCACCAGTTTTCATTTCTGCACTCGTAGCTTTTGTGTTTTCAAGTGTAATCATTGGATCAAATTGTTATCAAGCACGACGTGAACTACAACGCCAACAATCAAACGATTCACCAATCAAGGATGTTGAATCTGGAAATACACGTTGCCAAATTCTTTTCGGTTGAAAGCCGTTTGTAAAAGTTATCACAATCTCGAGCAGAACATGCAATAGATTGGTCGTTTGCATCAAATTCAAATCCTTTGAAATTTGCACATCCCATACATTTCACCCACGAGTTGTACCGAGCTTGTTGTGCCTCGTGAAGTTGAACATTTGTTTTGGTTTTCAACTCGACGCCCTCGGTGGTTTGTTTACATTTGTCACAGATGATGGTTGCAGATTTCATGGCGGCTTTGCACAACTGACATCTATGAAGCACTTGAATCCATTTGCCTAGGCCACCACTCGGATTTGGTTTTGCATTGAGTACCTTGTGTTGCATATGGGCGCCCACAAACAACTTGTGTCGAGCCATATCCGCGTCACCATCATACAAGGGCTTAAACATACGCACCAACGGTTTCTCGAGATGCTTTTCGAGATAATAGTCATAATCCAACGCCAAGTCATTTGTCAATGCAAAATACGGATCCTCGGATTTCGAAGATGTCTTGTCACCTGCCAATCCCGCGATAACAACGTACGGTACACGGTCGCCAAAAACTGGTGCTGTTGCTGCGTCTCGAAGTGCCATTCGTTGTGCGAGTTCAATATGAGGTTGTTTTGATCGGTAATCCTTTGCATCTTTGGTGTATCCTTTGCTAATGATCAACTCTGCATAGTCGATTTGACCAGTCAATAATTTGGCAATTTCACCACGAGTGTATTGCAGAGCGCCCTCGGGATTTGGCGTAAATTTACCAGTGGGATCATAAACACCCAACATCGTCTCGAGTGCCATTTGTTGTACTCGAGTGGTCATTGGAGTAAAGTCGCGGCGAATGGTTTCAATGCCAGTGGCTTTCAAGAATGGCGCTTTGCCTTCAATGCAATAAATACCGGCATAACGTTTCTTACCAAATAACATGTAGTTGCGATAGACTTTTTCATATTGGATCTCGAGTGGCGCCAACGTGAGCAAGGTTTTGTTGATATATTTCTCGAGCGCTTTGCCAAGTTTGTATGCTTCTTCAATGGAAGACAACAGCGCCAAAATCATAACCGAATCAGTATCACCATAAAGTACATCAAGTGCAGCTTCAATTGTGATGCCAAACATTTTGGCAACTTGTTCAACAGAACATGTTTCGAGAATTAGCTTGCGAATGCTTTGAATGATGCCTTGACCTTCGGAAGTAACTGTTGCGGCAATTGCAACCAACGGTAAACGACCCTTGCGTGCACCCGTAAATCCGTAAATGGAGTTTTGTCCGAGTTTTGCGGTGAGCTGTCGTCCATCTAATACGGCTTGTTCAAACGGATCTTTGCATGCTTTCATAAGCAGTTTCAATGCATCACGCAAGTCAGACAGTCGAGTCAATTTCGCAGGCAAAATACCAACAAAAACCGATTTGCAAACAAAATGTTCACCAGATGATTTTTTCAAAACTTTGTCATGGCCAAGTCGTTTACGCAAATAGGCGACACGATGTGGTGGCACCCATGTGGAATAACAAAGGTTGTGCGCACGCATGATACTCGGGTACAATGCTTTCATATCTTCGGTGATGACAAACATGTTGCTTTTGAAATATGCGCCAACTTTTGGTTCAATAACCAACGCACCCTCGTAACTCTCGTCCGGGTTGTTGTCGCCATCAGTAGTATCATCGCCATCATCAAATTTTACATAAGGCAATAAATATTTGTTGGTAGCAAATGCGGGCGACCGACATTCGGCATAGATTTGATAAATGACTTTGGCTTGTTGTCCTTTGCTGTACAACCACGTCATAGGAACAACCGACGAGTTGCTGATTTCGATGGATTGAGGTATAATGGATTGTTTGATCATGTGGCGCATAGCAAGATCAGCATCTTTGAGACAATATGTAGCTAGACGTTGACGATCATATTCATTGCCTGCCCATAAAGGACTGATGAGACCATGTGGCAAATCCTCTTTAGTCTCGCCGAGAAACGTTTGTGAAACATAGTTGAGTGTGTATGATCGTAGTTTTTTGCTTCGTACATACCAATCGTAAACATCAATAATGGTGATCCCGCCAGTGTTGCGATACTCGTACATTGTGTTTTTGCCGTACGCTTTAGACTCGAAAACGGTCTTGTGAAGTTGTATGCAGTCGCCGCTTCCATTACGACCCCACTCAAGCAAACTCGAGTCAAGATCCAACGTTGCTACACGAGTGATTAAATAGTTGATATCGAATTTCAACACATTGTAACCGGTAACAATGTCTGGTTTTACCACTTGTAATAAATCCCTCCAAGCAGCCAACAATTCCGCTTCCGAGTCATACGAAAAGATTGGCGCAGCATCATTGTTTGGCATTGCCATGGTTTGTGGTGTGCATTGACCATACGACAATAGCAGTCTACCAAGTGTTGGCATACCCGCACTAAATTGTCGAATAACTACACCGATTTGAATGACGGCATGTCGAGGATTAGTTGCATCTGGAAATTTGCCATAACCGTTACACTCGATATCAAACGACAACAACACGAGTGGTGGTATAGGTGGTGCGGTTTCCTTGGTGGTGTCTAATGGACAAACGTCGTTTGGTTGACAAAGGTCCGTTTCGGGATTTCGGCAAGCTGCAACACGAATCCATGAACAACTCGTTATGCCATGATCAACGAAATACCGCATTGCAAAATCAACATTTGACTCGAAGAGTTCGCAATGTTTTTTACCGAAACGTGTTTGAAACCATTCGGCAGCTTTGTATGTGTAATAAGGTGCGGCAAATGTGATTTTGTATACCGGTTGAAATGGTTCGTCGGGCAAACGAAACCCATTGAGAATATTATGACCTTCCGTTAACTCGACATCAACTACTGGTGTGTCACGTTTGAATCGTTTTCGTTTTGTAAATGCTTCGTTAATGTCGGGTGCTTCTTTACCATCGTCGACGCCGTCTTGTTGTGTTGGTGCCGTATAGGTTTGGTTGTATCCTAAATGTGTGTTGAGATCATGAATGTCTTGTGGAGTAAGACTTACGGGAAGACCAACGTAAAAGTATGGCCGAAAGCCAGCAACTCGAACCGTAATCGGTTTTCCATTGGTGTCGAGACAATACAATCGAATAATGCAATCACGTGATGAAAAATCTACATTTTGAATCCACAACAATCTAGGATTGGCAACTTTTTCAAACTTGTGTTGGCGCGCATAACAAGCAAACTGTTGTTTGTTGTTGTTGTTGTTGTTGTTGACCGACATTGGTTGGCTGGGGTGTGTCAGTTGGAAATTTCCAGATATTTGTTGTTGTTGTTGTCATGTATGAAATTGCTCTCGTTGCCGTTACGTTATGTGCTTTTGTTGCATTTTACATTCGAACAGTGATCGTACAACCGATGCTCAACATGAATGCGTCTGTTCTACACATTGGAAAAATGTTGCAGGAATTACAAGTTGAGTTGACAAACACCCAACGAGCCATCAAACGAATATTGGCAGAAAACAACCAAACGATACATAGTGTTCAAAAATTGGCAACAATGATCAGGCTTAAACAACTAAAAATGAACAACAAAATACAAGATCAATGTTGTTTAACATGTGGAATTTTCTTTCAAACAAGAAACATGTTGCTTGTTCATTTGGAGCGACTCCCGGATCATAAAGTGTAGTTGAATATCATTCAGACACCGACTCGAATTGGAAATTTCCAAGACATTTGTTGTTGTTGTCGTCATGTATGAAATTGCTCTTGCTGTTGCTATTATTCTATGCATTGTCGTTGCATTCGACATTCGAGAAATGCATTGTCAAACACAATTTGACTTGGCAAAAATGAAACGAGAAATTGACACCATTCGAAAATTGGCAATGATACAGCGATTTTCACAGTTTGGCTATCTTGGAAAAGAAACAAAGAAAATGTGTCTAACATGTGGAGTCATCTATCAGTCAAGGAACCGAATGTTTCAACATTTAAAGTTGTTTTCAGATCATAAAGTGTAGTCGTTAACAACGTTTTTGACACTTCACTTGAACAACGTCAATGACACTTGGATTATTAACGAGCCGTTTAGATCACAATATCATTCGAGAAATTGCATCGTATCTATCACTGAATGATTTGCAACATCTTTGTCAAACATCACGCCATGTTTTCGTCCTACTTTCTACACTTCAAGTGCAGACTCGTCAAGTTGTTCCTTATGTTGCTGGTGCAAGGTGGCGTCATTTCGTCAAACATTTCAAATGCAAAGAA
>ERZ650304.568-NODE-568-length-18477-cov-11.165834_pt1 | contig 18477 bp, 26 predicted proteins | sample MGYA00376240_ERZ650304 | MGnify/ENA primary metagenome ERZ650304 (study PRJEB26733, sample SAMN07839271) | wastewater metagenome | biome: small river; feature: stream; material: water | place: USA: North Carolina | collected 2016-03-01 ...
ACCCGTACCCGTCCCCGTACCCGGACCCGGACCCGGACCCGTCCCCGGACCCGGACCCGGACCCGGACCCGTACCCGTACCCGTCCCCGTACCCGTACCCGGACCCGGACCCGTACCCGGACCCGGACCCGCTGAGTGACGGCTCGCTCACGACAGCCAGCCCGCAGCACGCAGGTTCTTCTCGGCGTCCGCGGTGCACCGGATCACTTCGATCGCCTCCAGCAGCGTGATCGTCTCGACGGGCTCGCTCACGCGAGAGCCGGCTCCGACGCCACGCCGCGCGATCTCGTTCAGCGTGTTAGCGCCCTTCCAGTGCCAGATGCGTCGCGCCTCGGTGAGCGTCACTTCGCGGCCCTCTCGCGCCGCGAGCAGGCCGACGTGGACGCCTGCGGAGTACGTGCGCACGAGCACGTACTGGGCGGCCGTCTTCGCACTGGTCTTCTTCGCCGCGGTCTTCTTTGTCGTCGCCATCGTCATTCTCCTCCGCTCGCTCTCTGCGAGCTCGGCCCCACGCCGCAGCGGCGAGCTGCGAGCGGTCCTCCCGCGTGGGGTGTTGGTGGTCAGGCTGCGGTGCGGCGCTCGCTCGCCGGGGCGAGGTTGGCTGCGACCACCGCGCGCTCGACCACGGGGCACACGCTGTTGCCCGCGAGCTCGATCTGCGCGGTCTTCGTGAGCGGCCGGCCGTCGGCGCCCGCGTCGATCACGTACGAGTCGGGGAAGCTCTGCGCGCGAAAGAGCTCGCGCGGGGCAAGCATCCGCATCCCGATGTCGACGATCTCGTAGGGCTCGCCGTGCACCGTCACGAGCCCAAAGCGGGCCTTCGTGGTGACGGTGTGTAGTGGCTCAAAGAGGCTCTGTTGCTGCGACTCCGGGCGATCGCTCGACCCGTAGTACTTCACGAGGAACGCGCGCACCTCGTCGCGGCGGTCGCCGCCCGCGGGCACGAGCGCGGCGCTCGTGAGCGCGTGGTGATCCTTCGTGGTGATCGCCCCGAGCGGGAGTTGCACGCCGTGCCCAACGACGCCGCCGTAGTGCTTCGTGAGCAGCGCGGCCACGAGGCGGTGCTTCTGCCCGGTGACGACGGTGCCGAGAGGCTTCTCGACGCCGGGCACCCGCGGGGCCTGCCCGGGGCGCTCGCCGTACCCGCTCTGTACGAGCGTGGGCGAGACCAGGGCGAACTCGCCGCGGTTCGCCGCGGTGACGGTGCGCATGGGATCGGAAAGCGAGTGTACCCGTACGCCGCCCTGATGGGTGACCGGCACGATGAACGGCTGCGCGGCTTCGATCACGTAGCGCCGCACGCCCGCCGCGATCCTGCGCAGCGTCGCCTCGGCAAGCGGCTTCTTGCGCCCGAAGATGCTGGGCGCTGCGATGGTCCAGTCGATCACCTCGTGCGCCCCGCGCCAGGCGCGCGGTGTGCCCTTGCCGTGCGTGGGCGCCGGCCAGCGGATCGCTTCGCCGTCGCAGCGGGCGACGAGGAAGAGGCGCTTGCGGGTCGTCGGGGCGCCGTAGTCGGCCGCGTTGAGCAGTCGCCACTCGGCCGCGTACCCGAGCGCGCGGAGCTTCCCGAGCCAGCACTTGAACGTGCGGCCCGCGAACCGCGCGATGGGCTGGCCGTCGTTGTCGACGGGGCCCCACGTAAGGAACTCCTCGACGTTCTCCAACACGATCACGCGCGGCCGGACCTCGCGCGCCCAGCGCAGTGCGACCCACGCCAGCCCGCGCGTCTTCCTGTCGCGGGGCTTGCCGCCCTTGGCGCGGCTGAAGTGGGTGCAGTCCGGGGAGAAGTGCGCGAGCCCGACGGGCCGGCCGCCGCACGCCTCGCGCGGCTTCACCGCCCACACGTTCTCGCAGAAGTGCCGCGTGCGCGGGTGGTTGGCCCGGTGCATTGCGATCGCCTCGGGGCTGTGGTTGATCGCAATGTCGACGTCGCGGCTGAGCGCCACCTCGATGCCGGTGCTCGCGCCCCCGCCCCCGGCGAAGTTGTCGACGATGAGCTCGTCGGGGCGGATCACTTCGACCCCTCGCTCTGCCTCGGCGCGTGTGGGTTGGGTGCGACCTGCGCGCGCATCCCGCGCACTTCGCGCAACGCCTCGTCGCACCAGGCGAGCGCGGCCCGTAGCCGGATCGCTCGGGAGCGGGTCATGCGGGCACCTCGAAGAGCGATGGCTGGCGTTCGACCGAGGCGGCCCGCAGGTTCTTCGCCGCCTGCTCGTAGTACGAGCGCTTGAGCTCGCACCCGACGAAGCGGCGCCCCTCGCGCAGCGCGACGTGGCCCTCGCTCCCGATGCCCGCGAACGGGCTGAGCACGACGTCGCCGGGGTTGGTCCAGAGCAACACCCCGCGGCGGATTACTTCGAGTTGCAGCGGCGCGATGTGTCGCTCGTCGTCGTGCTCGCGGGCGCTCTCGCGCTGCAATGTGTCGCTCGGGTCGATATCGTCCCACACGGGGTCGGCCCACTTCTGCCAGAGCGACACCGGATAGATCGCGGGGTCGTGCGTCACGCGGTGCTCGACGTCGCCCGGAGCGCGCAACGTCAGCAGGTAATCTGGGATGCCCTGCCGACTCATCGTCCCGTTCTCGCGCAGCGTCTTGTGCAGAAGGCCGAGTGCCTTCGTGCGCTGCATCGCGGTCACGGGGTCTTTCCAGATCGTAACGCCCGAGTGCCAGATGAAGCCCCGGCGCTCGAACGCACGAATGAGCTCGCCGCGGAAGTCGAAGAGCCCAACGTGCCCGTGCAGGTTCTTGCTCGTGGGCAAGTCCATGCAGTGCACCGACACGTTGCGCCCGGGGCGCATGACGCGCGCGAGACCCTCGATGATGAAGTCGAAGTGCTTCGCGAACTCGGCGTAGTCGCGCACGTTGCCGATGTCGCGCGGGCTGTTGCTGTAGGTGTAGAGCGAGGCGAACGGCGGGGAGAACACCGCGTAGTCCACCGATCGCGCGGGCAGCCCCTTGAGCACCTCGCAGCTGTCGCCGTGATACAGCGAGAAGCGATCTGTCACGGTCTGGTCGAGCACGTTCACGCTGCATCCTCCACGGTGCGAAGCCACGCCGGGACGTGCATGCGCACCCTCGGCTCGTACGGGTTCACGTCGCGGCGTGCCCCGAGCACCGCCGCGCGTACGCTGTCGCGCGTCTCCGCGGAAAGCGCGTCCGCCATCGCCTGCGCGTCGCGTTCCTTGCGCGCGAGGTTCGAGACCACAGCCCCCTCGAGCTCGCTCGCGTAGACGTGCACTTGCACGGGGCGGCGCTGGCCGAAGCGCCAGAAGCGGCGGACGGCCTGGTGGTACGCCTCCCACGAGTCGGTCACGCCGACGAACGCGGTGCGGGCGCAGTGCTGCCAGTTGAGCCCCCAGCCCGCGATACTCGGCTTCGTCACGAGCACGCGCGTGCGGCCCGCGGAGAAGTCCGCAAGACGGCGCTCCTTCTCGTCGGCATCGTGCGACCCGCGCACTTCAACGGCGCCGGGGATCGCGGCAACAAGGGCCTCGCTCTCGGCGTTCAGATCGCACCACACGACCCACGGCTCGGCGTCTGCGTTCACGCGCGCCGCGCAGGCCGCAACGCGCGCGTCTACCGAGCCGCGACGTGCGTTGCGACGTTCCGAGAGCGACCGCGCCGGCTGCGCAAAGAGCAGCCCCGCGGCGTGCGCGGAAGCAACATCGGCAGCAAGCGTGCGCTGCTCGACAGAGAGAGCGGGCAGGTCGTACCCCGCCGCGTCGAAGCCGAGATCCGCGGGCGAGCGCACGAGTGCGCCCCACGACGAGACCCAGCGCCAGAATGCTTCGCGCGCGTGGCCCTTGAGCCGCCAGTCTTGCGTCGAGCCGCCGTCGTGCACGAAGTACTCGGCGAGCATCTCGGCGCGCGTGCACACGCCGAGGAACTCCGCGTGCGTGCCGAGCTCGGTCCAGTCGTTCGGTGCCGGGGTCGCTGTGCACGCGAGCCGGTACGGAGTCTGCGAGAACGCGTCGAGCAGCGTGCGCAGCGTCTTCGCGTCGTGGTGCTTGATGCAGCTCGATTCATCGATCACCACTCCTGCGAACGCCGATGGATCGAAGCGATGCAGCCGGTCGTAGTTCGTGACCGTGATGGGCGCGCACACTTCCGAGCCGTCGCGTGCAACTCGCGCATCGAGCCCCATGACGGCGGCTTCGGCGGCGCCCTGCGGGGCGACGGCGAGCGGCGTGAGCACGAGCACTCGGCCGCCCGTCTGGCGCGCAACGGCGTCGGCCCACGAGAGGTAGACGCGCGTCTTGCCCAGGCCCGTCGAAGCGAAGACGGCGGCGCGTCCGCGACGCACGGCCCACCGCGCGAGTGCGTCTTGGTGCCCGAAGAGGGGGCCAGCGAGCTCGCTCGGGTCGAAGCCGCACGCCGAGGCGTAGACGGCTTTCGAGGCTACGAAGTCGCGGTACTTCACTCGGCCCTCATGGGCATCAGCACCGAGAGACTCGACTTGTCCGCGGGCTCGACGGTGATGGGCGCGAGCTCGGTGTCTACGCCGATCGAGCAATCACCCGGCGGCAGCGCGCCGAGCGCTCCCAGCAGAATCGGCGCCGCGATCGAGAACTTCGCCCGCAGGCCCGCGGGCTCCGAGTCCACCGCGAGCTCTGTCTCTGCCTCGCGCTCTGTGGACTCGCCGCGAATGCGCAGCGTGCCCGCGTCGAGCGCGATGTGGACGCGCCCGCTCGTGTCGCCCTTGTCCTCGGCGCCCGCGAGCGTGACGGCCAGCTCCGAGGCAAGCGCCTTCGCGTCGACGAGGATGCGCGCCTTGCGCGCCTCGGGGATGTACGCGCGCCACGCAGGGTACTCGCTCGCGGGGGCCGCGATCGAGAGCAGCCAGCCAGCGCCCTCGAAGAATGCGCGCCCCTCGGACCGTGCGACGCGCACTGATCCGCTGTCAGGCAGAAGCTCCGAGAGCAGCGGAAGCGACTGCATCGGCAGGAAGACGTGCGCCTCTGGGTCGCCCGCGAGCGCTCCGTGCGCGGTGAGTCCGCGGTTGCTCGCGGCCACCGCGCGCACTCCGTCGCCGATGAACTCGGCGCGCACGCCATGCATGTGCGACAGCGCCGCATCCGTGGTCGCCGCGTGCTTCACCCGCTCGATCGCCACGCGCAGCGCGTTCGCGTAGACCTCGCGGGTCTCGCCGTCGTGCGTCGGCATCTTCGGCGCGCCGCTCGTGTCGCTCGTGTACTGAATCTCCGAGCGGCGCGGCTTTGCGGCGAGCGTGAAGCGCGCTTTCTTCTCGTCGATCTTCGCGACCACTTCGCCCGAGAAGAGCTTGGCGCAGCGCGCGAAGTCGTCGGCAGGCACGAGCACCGCGGGACCGTGCGCAGGCACGTCGATCGTTTGCCGCAGCGAGAGTAGGCCAGCGCTACTCGTGATCGTGAGCTGCGGACCAGGCGTCAGGAGCACGCGATCGAGGGGCGCGTACTTCGCAGAGCAGCGCTTCGCGAGGTCGGCGGCGCGCGCGAGCAGCGCGGCGGGGCACGAGAAGTTCACGCGGCCTCCTTGCGGAGACGGGCGATCTCTTCGTCGCGCTCTTGCAGTTCGGACTGCGCTTCTTCGAGCTCACCTTCGAGCTCTTCGTAGTCGGCTTCCTTCAACCGGAGCGCGGTGCGCGCCTCGTTGAGCTGTGTACGAAGCGACGCAACCGCCTCGTCATGAGCGTCGGCCGCGCGCACGGCGTCAGCTTCGATGTCTTGCGCGTCGAGCCCCACGAAGCCGAGGCTCTCGCTGATCAAGCACGCGCTCGTGCCGCCGAACCGCTTCGCGTACTCCTCCGCGTCGACGCGATCCTCGAAGCTCGCGCGCACGCGCATCGGCGCGTCTGCGAAGACTTCGACCGTGTAGACCCTCTGCCCTTCCATGACTCCTCCGTACACGTCCATGAGCCCTTGCAGGCTGTCCTCGATCGCCCTCGTTGCTGCGAGCAAGCCACCCGGTCGCGCGAGCTCACCGAGGTAGTCGCGCTGTCGTTGCGCCGCGCTCTCGGCGCGCCATCTGCGCGCGTCTGCGTGAGCAACGAGCGCCTTGCGCGCCCGCACGAGCGGCGCCTCTAGATCAACGGTTGCGTCATCCACGCCCTTCGCCACCACGCCAACCACCTCCACACGCAGACCGTTGGGAGCCGCCGCGGGAGTCGAACCCGCGCGAGACCGGGGCGGCTCTGTGATGCGATCAGAACGGCGTGCGGCGTGCGGCCGGCGCGGCGGGGGCGGGCGTGCCGAGGGCGGCGCGCAGGCGGTCGGAGATCGACTGCGCCTTGCCTGGCGCGAGCTGCTTGCGCACGGGGTCGACGAACTGCGCTTCGAACAGCGTCTTGCCCTGGTACTCGCGCGCCTTGCACTTCACCTTCACGTCACGCTCGTAGTCGAGCGTAAGCGCGTTGATGTCGTCACCCTTGGCGCCGCAGGTCTTGAGCGTCTCGTACGTGCGCTCTTCGTAGTCGCCGTCGAGAGAGCCGCTGTAACGGAGCGTGGTGCCCGAGGGCTTCCCGTCTTCGTACAGGTCGAAGACGATCTCGTAGCGCGGGGCGCCCGCCTTCGTCTCGGTCGGGCCGTGGTCCTTCGAGGGGCGGGCGTCGTAGCGGGCTTCGTGGGTGAGCGTGATGGTCATCGTGTGCCTTCTTTCGTGGTTCTCAGTTGCGTGTACGTGGTCGTCTTTGTGAGGCGCGCGCGCAGCTGCGCGGACTGCTCTGCGGGCAAGGCGTCGAGCACGTCGTCGGCAGAGATCGACGTGCGGGTGGACGTGGTAAGGCGCAGCGCGCGGCCGTCGCCGAGCGCGTACGAGCCGCCGGCTTTCTCGACGGCGCTCGAGATGCGCTCTTTCACCGCGTCCGCGAGTTCTTTCAGCATCGGCAGGCGCCGGTGCCAGAGCGCGAGCCCCTCGGGCGTCGCGAGCTCGGCGTCGAGCCGGTCAACCCACGACGTGGTGCGGAGCGTCGCGAGCTGCGTTCCCCACGCGGGGCACGCTGGCTTCGCGGGGCACCACTTGCAGTGGTCGCCTGGGGTTACGTCGGTACCGTCGGAGTCTTCGACTCGGCGCGCGGCGGCGCGCACGTCGCGAGCGAGCGCCGCGAGGTCGAACGTCGTGAAGTGCTCGCGGTCAGTGGCGCCCTGGTCGAGGTACACGAGAGCCGTCTCGACGGAGCCCACGCGGTGCGCACGAGCCGCGGCGAGCGCGTAGATGCGCGGCTGCCAGACGTAGCCGCGCGTGTGCCCGGTCTTCCAGTCGATCACCGTCGCCGCGGTCGGCGTGGTGAGCACGACGTCAGCGGACCCCTTGAGCTCGGTGTCGCCCACCGGCGGGTACCGGCGGCCCACGCGGTAGCCGAGCACGCGCCCCGTGTCGCACGCGACGTCGTAGGCGTAGGCCACCTCGACGTGGCGCTGCGCGGTCCAATCGAACGGCAGCGCCGTCACGGTCGGCGAGAGCGCGTCGACGTGCGCGGCGTACTCATCGTGAATGCGCGTGCCGCGCTCAGCCGCCGGGCCAGCCGGCGTGTACGTCTGCGGCAGCACCGCGGACGCGGGGCACGCGAACACGCGGTCTGCCGAGCTGGGGGTCCAGCGGATCACTACGCCGCCCGCCGCGCGTACCGCTCGTTCAGAAACGCGCCGGGGTTCTCGACGCCCAGCGCCGCGAGTCGCTCTTCGGCGAGCGTCGTGCGCGCATCGAGCACGCCCGCGAGCTCGAACGCCTGCGCGCGCTTGAAAAGGCTGTTGGCGATCTCGTACGTGACGGTCTTCGCGGCGAGGTGCTCGCGCCACGCGTCCTCGGGCAGCGCGAGCACGCGGTTCATTGCCGCGTCGTAGGCGTTGAGCAGCTCGTCGCGCGCGGTGCCCTCGAGCTTCTGCGCGGCGAGCTCGGCGCCGACGGCTTCGAGCGCGTCGTCGCTCTCGCACGCGGCCATGCGCGCGAGCCAGGGGGCGGTGTCGAACGCCGGGGGCGCCGGGAGCGTGAGGGCGGTGGCGAGCGCAACGACGGACACGGGCCGCTCGCGCTCGACCTCAGCCTCCATCTCTTCGGTGGTCGCGAGCCCGAGGATCACGTCCGGGTAGACGCGATCGGCGAGCGCCGCCATGCAGCGCGCGCGAAGCATCGCCTTCGGGAAGCGCTTGTAGTTGTCGTTGCTCGACAGGCCCGCACGCTGCGCGTCGGCCGTCGTAAACGTCTCGCGCTGCGGGCGCGGGTCGCCCACGCGGAACGTCTCGTAGGTGCACGAGTCGTCGGTGCACTCGACCTCGACGAAGTACGTGCAGAGCTCTTTGCGTGCGAGGCACGAGGCGTACTTCGCGCGGGCCGAGAGCGTCGGCTTGCCCTTGATGACGTGGACGCTGGTCAGCGCAGCGGCGGGCGCGAGCCCGATCTCTCGGCCGCGCGCGAGCACGAGCAGCGCGTCAGCCGCGCTCATGCCGCCGAGCATCTTGGACTGCGAGACTTCGTGCGCGAAGTCCTTGTACTGCTCGTACGTGCCGAGGGGAATCGCGACGGGTCGCGCGAGGACGATCTGTGCGTTGTCGATGGTCATGGGTTCTCCGTGTCTGGGTTCAGGGCGCTCGCCCTGCTCTGTCCTCCGCTGTGCACGCACGCTGCCGCCGGCGAATCCGGCTGCGGAGGACAGAGCGCGGCGGGCGCGCTCGATTGCGTCGAGGTCGTCGAGGCCTACGACCGCCACACGCCGCCGAAGCGGACGCCCGCGGGCGCGATCGGAGGCCGAGTTGCGGGGCGCTCGCGAACTGTCGCGCCCGCGCGGATCGCGGCGATCACCTCGGCGGCACGGGCGGCAGCTCGCGGGGTGAGCGCGGCGTAGATGCGCTCGTACTCTTCCTGCCAGTGCTCGCGATTCGCGGCCCCCTGGGCGCGCCGCCATGCCTCGACCGCGTGCGCGGCGCCCGGCGGGAGCGTGGAGAGGTCGATCACAGCCGGCCCAGCGCGATCGCCTCGCGCACGTTGCCGACGTCGTGCAACTGCTTGACGAACGACCGCTCGAAGGCGTCGACGTCGGACTCGGTGAGCACCGAGCGGTCGGCGAGCGCGTTCAGCTCGGCGTGGTCGGGAGACTCGGTCGCGGAGCCCACGAAGATGGCGTCGGCGTCCGCGTCGAGCGCGGACTCGGTGTGGTCCTCAGCGGCGGCGCACTCAGCGCACAGTCCGCGGTGATCGGGGCGGCAGCCGTAGCCGCAGTTCTCACAAGTGTCGGTCGGGGGCTCGTCGCCGAAGTGTCCGCGCATCGTCGTGCCTCGTGTGCAGGGCCGGGCTGGATCGCCCAGGCGCCCGGCGGCGCCCTCGCGTGGAGGGCACGACCGGAAGCCCGGGGGGATCAGACGCGGCGCCAGTTGTCCGAGGCCCACCGGCCCCCGCCGGTGTCTTCGTCCCACGCGAGGCGGATCTCCTGGCTCGTCGGCGCGGACCCCGAGTCCTTCGCCCACTTCGCCGTGTAGGCGTTGCCCGTGCTCGCGATGACCCGCACCGTGTAGTGCGTCGCGCTCTCGCTGATGATCGCGCCGGGGGTGGTCTGCTGGGGAGCGGTGCGCTTGCTGGCCATCGTGGTCTCCGTCGCGGGGCGGTGAGTGCCCCGGTAACGAGATTACTTCTACAGCAGTAGCTGTGAGCGCGCAAGACCAGTCCTACGCTTTTTGGCGTAGACCAGTGTTTTCAGCGGCCGATCGCGTCTAAAAAGCGAAACGCCCGTGGTCCTTGCGGGCTTCCGGGCGTCAAGTGCGAGGGTTGTAAGAAGGGGCTACTCGCCGCGCTCGCGTCGAATCTGCGCCATGGCCTTTGAAAGCGAGAGCTTCTCTCCTCGCGCCTTGGCTTCCGCGACGCGCTTCTCGCCTTCGACCTGACGGTCGTTGCGCTTGGCCTCTTCGTCGTCAACGCGCTCGCCCTCGGCGGTCTCGATCTCGCTTGCGCTCCGCAGCGAGATCGCCAAGCGCGCTGCGTAGATGAGCATGTCGGCGTCGACTGATGGCGGGGCGACGAGCGGCGACGTGCTGGCTGCGTCCCTCCACGCGAACGGCGGAAAGAACGGCTCTCGCTTGCGCGCGACGCGCAGGGCCTCGTCGAAGCCAGGAAGGTTCTGGAGAACAGGGCGCGCAGCCTCGGCACCCTCGATCCAGGCAAGCGGCCTGGAGATGCCCGCGTACTCAACAACGCGGCGCGCGAAGGCTAGGCCAAACTCACCGCCGCCGAGCGCCTTAGAGACGTGCTGTTGGCTGACGCCCATCTGCTCAGCGAGGCGCGACTGTGTGCCGGCCTTCGCCTCAAGGTCTTTGAGCAACGAGCGCACGCGCTCCATCTCTGCCCGGGAAAGATCCTGCTTGCTCACCCCTAGAAGGGTAGCCCGCACAGGTACCCTTGTTGCTGTAGATGTCTCCATGTCAGCCCCTTGCGTGAGTACAGCTACTGCTGTAGAAGTAGGGCATGCACGACGTACCTGCGCGCAAGCGGCTCCGCGCGCTGCTGAACCCGAAGGAAGGCCGCACCCAAGGCTGGATCGCTGAAAAGCTGGGCATTCGGCAGCAGACCGTTTCGGAGCTGCTGCGCGGCGCCCACCCGGGCTTTCGGCTCGCGCTGGTCATGGAGCGGGTCTTCGGAATCCCGCCGCGCGACTGGTTCTCCCGCCGGGAGCTCGCGGAGATCGACGGCATGCCTTCGCACGGCGCCGAGGCCGCCTGATGCGCCCCGCCGCCACCGTTCGCCTGGTCTACGCGCCCGCGGGCGACGTGATCGTGCCCGCTGCGAAGCCCGTCGCCGCGCGGCTGGAGTACGAGCCCGACGGGCTCGACAGCGCGCGCGATGCGCTCGCCCAACTTGCCGAGCAACGCCGCGCCGAGCGCGATCGCGCGGCCAGCGCTCTGATGCGCGACCACGCCCGATTCGTCCCGACGGACGCACGGCTGTGCGGTGACGGCGGCGCTGGGCTGTTCGGCGAGTCTCATAGCGAGACTGTGCGGTCGGCCGCCCGTCGGGGGCAGTCCGAATGAGCGCCGACGAGCGGACCGGGGCTCGCGCTGAGGCGGCGCGCGTGTTCGACGCGGCCATGCGCGAGAGCGGCACCAAGAACAACGAGCTCGGCGTCGACGAGAAGCGCGTGCGCCGCTGGCGCAGCGACGACGATGCGGACCTCGAAGCCGCACCGCCAACGACCGCGCTGCTCCACGGATCGTGGGAGCTGTTCGAGGCGTGGGTTGCGAGGGCTCGTGCAGCTCGCACGGAGCTGCATGGCGCTCCGACGCACCTGACGCCCGAAGCGGCGCTCGCCGACGCTGCAATGGCCGACTCGGACGTCGCCCGCGAGAGCTTCGCCGCGCTCGCCGACGGACACCTCTCGCCGACGGAGTGCCCCACGGTGATCGCTGCGAAGCTGCGCTCCGAAGCGAAGTGGGCCATCGCGCTTCCGGTGATCCGCAGGCGGGAGAAGCGATGAGCGCCCCCCTTCCCCCCTTTCGCCTCGTCGACGCCGTGCGCCCCTCGGCCCCCACGCCGCCTGTCGATCTGCGACTGATCCCCGTCTCGCGTCTCACGAAGCGCGAGCAGCACTTCCGCTGCGAGCCCTACCACTGCCCGCTGACCGCGGGGGCGTGCGTCGACCGGCAGGCGCAGCGTGTGTTCGTCCATTCGTCCGGCGGGTCGAAGGTTCGCTATCTCGCCTGCCAAGACTGCGCCGTCGGCGCGCGGATCGCGAAGCGCGTGCCCGCGGAGCCGAAGACGCTCGCGGCGAACGCAGAGACGAAGCACGTCTCGAAGCTTGAGGCGCAGCGTCGGCGGGCGCTGTGGGGATGATCTCCCTTCGCCCCCACCAGACACGCGCCGTCGATGCGTGCCGCGACGAGTTCGAAGCCGGCGCGCGCTCGGTACTCCTCGTCGCGCCTACGGCATTCGGCAAGACGGCCGCCGCGTCGGTGCTGATTCACCGCAGTGTCGCCGCGGGAAACCGCGTGCTGTTCGCCGTGCATCGCAAAGAGATCGTGCGCGACACGGTGCGTCGCCTGCGCGCCGTCGGGCTGCGCGTCGGCACGATCATGGCGGGCGAGGCAGCCGACCCGAGCGCGCCGACCCAGGTCGCCACGATCCAGACTGTTGATGCGCGGGGGCTCGGAGACTTTCACCCCGACTTCGTGGTGACCGACGAGGCGCACCACGCCGCGGCGTCGACGTACCGTGCGCTGTACGAAACAGCTCGCCCGCAGTGGCACCTCGGCATCACGGCCACGCCGATGCGCGCCGACGGCGCCGGGCTCGGCGACGCGTTCGAGCGAATGGTGGTCGGCGCGACCGTCGCGGAGCTGACGCCCGCGTACCTCGCCCCGTGCGACGCGATCGTGGCGCCCGCCAGCGTACGCGGCTCGATCGCGATGGACGAAAGTGAGGCCGTCGCGAAGTACTGCAGCGAGCAGCCGACGCTGGTCTTCGTGCAGACCGTCGAGCGTGCTCGAGCGCTCGCAGAGCGCACGCCCGACGCCGCGGCGATCTACGGCGACATGCGCGACGAAGACCGCACGCGCGCGCTCGACGCCTTCCGCGTCGGCGCGATCCGCACGCTTTACAACGTGTTCGTTCTCACGGAGGGCACCGACCTCCCGATGGCCTCGCGTGTCGTGCTCGGCCGCACGTTCGGGCACGCAGGGACGTACCTGCAGGCCGTGGGTCGCGTGCTCCGCACGGACCCGGCGAACCCGAGCAAGCGCGCGCTGATCGTCGACCTCGGCGACAACGTGCGGACGCACGGCATGCCCGCCGACGAGCGGGAGTTCTCCCTGGGCGACGAGCCGATCCGCGCGAAGGCGACGGCGCCTCGGCTGTGCCCGACGTGTGGGGCGGTTCGACGCAGCGCATCGGGCAGCGCATCGGGCAGCGCAGAAGCAACGGCCTGCTGGCGCTGCGAGACACCGTACCCCGCGCCGAAGGCCGTCACCGTGCGAGCCGATGCGCTCGTCGCCTTCGACGGCGACACGTCCTACAGCGCGACGAAGCAAGACTACTTCGATCGCATGTTCGTGCAGTCGGCCGCGAAGGGCTACGCGCCCGGCTGGGCCGCGCATCGCTTCCGCGCGCGCTTTGGGCACTGGCCCACGGGGTACCAGGTGAGCCCGGCGAGCGCGGCGATGGCGGGCCACGCGCGGGCGATGAGGGTCGCGTGAGCGAGTCCGAAGCCGCGATTCAATCCGCCATCCGCACCGCGCTCGGCCGCATGCCTGACGTGATGCTCATGCGCAACGCCAACGGCTCGCCGATCCCCGGCGCGCACTACGGGCTGCCGAAGGGGAGCGCGGACTTGATCGGCGTGCTGGCGCCCACGGGGCGGTTTTTGGCGCTCGAGGTGAAGACGCCCACGGGGCGCATCCGGCCCGAGCAGTTGCAGCACCTCGCCGTCGTGCGCCGCTTCGGCGGCTTCGGTGCGGTCGTGCGGTCGGTCGAAGAGGCAGTCGCGGCGGTCGAGAGAGCTCGAAAGGGAGAGACGGAGTGAGCATCCAGAACACGGCGCCGTCGACGGCGCTGCTCCATGCCGCGCTCGCGTACGCCGCGCGCGGCTGGCGCGTGCTGCCGCTGCACACGATGCGCGTAGGCCGCTGCTCGTGCAACCGAGCGAACTGCCCGTCGCCCGCGAAGCACCCGCGGACCATGAACGGATCGGCGGGCGCCTCGAGCGACTTCGCGCAGATCCGCAAGTGGTGGGGCATGTGGCCCGAGGCGAACATCGGCATCGCCACCGGCGGCGACCTTGCGGTGGTCGACCTCGACGTTTCGCGCAACGGCATCGAGAACTGGGAGGCGCTCGCCGACGACAACGGCGGCCCCCTCGACGCGCTCACGGTGCGCACCGGCGGCGGCGGAAAGCACCTCTACGTGCGCGTGCCGCACAAGGTGCAGAACAGCGTCGACAAGCTCGCGCTCGGCGTCGACGTCCGTGGCGAGGGCGGTTACGTCGTCGCGCCGCCGTCGGTGCACGCGAGCGGGCGCGAGTACACCTGGCTCGACTGCGACCCCGTCGACGACGCGGTGAGCATGACCGACGCGCCGACGTGGCTGCTCGCGAAGATCGCGAACATGCGCGTGGTATCCGCGCCGGACTCGCCCGCGGTGGACGCCTTCCCGAAGGGACAGCGCAACTCAGGGCTCTTCGGGATCGCGCGGCGCATGCGCGCGATGGGGCTCGGGTACGACGAGATGGTCCCGTCGCTGCTCGACGTGAACGACCGGCGGTGCTTCCCGCCGCTCGACCCCGCCGAGGTCAAGCAGATCGCGCGCAGCGCCTCCGGGTACGAGGCCGGCACGTCCGCGGAGATCGTCGCCGCGCACATCGCGGCGCGGACGGACGCCCCGACGCCGGAAGACCCGGGCGCGCCCGATGCGCCCATGCCCGACGAGCGCGACGACGATTGGCGCAGCTCGCTTCGGCGAAAGAAGAACGGCGACCTCGAGACTTCGTTCGGCAACGCCTGCCTCGTGCTGCGCAACGCCGACGGCTACGCGGGGACGCTGGCCTACGACGAGATGGCGCTGCGGCCGACGTGGAGCGGCAGGCCCATGACCGACGGGCTGATGGGCATTCTGCGCGAGCGCCTCGAGCGCGAGCACGGACTCGCCTTCGCGCTCGACACGCTGACCCACGCGGTGCTCACCGTGGCCGGGGAGCGGTCGTACCACCCGGTGCGGGCGTACCTCTCGACCTTGCAGTGGGACGGCGTAGAGCGGCTGTCGGGGCTCGCGCGCAACGCGCTGCACGTCGACGACCGACTGTCTGCACAGCTCGTGCGCAAGTGGATGCTCGCCGCGGTGCGACGGGCCTTCGATCCCGGAGTCAAGGTCGACACCGTGCTCGTGCTCGTCGGCGAGCAGGGCGGCGGCAAGTCGTCGTTCTTCAAAGCGCTGGCGTCGCCCGCGTGGTTCGGCGACAGCGCGATCGACGTCACGAACAAAGACGCGGTGCTCCAGATGCGGGCCGCGTGGATCTACGAGCTCGCGGAGATCGACGGGCTCACTTCGCGCAAGCACGCGGCAGACGTGAAGGCGTTCGCGACGAGCGCGACGGACACGATCCGCGTGCCCTACGGCCGCGCGGTCGAGCCGGTGCCGCGCTCGAGCGTGATGTGCGGGACGACGAACAAGGACGGCTTTCTCACCGACGACACCGGGGCGCGCCGGTACTGGATCGTCCGCGTGCCCGACCTGCGGCAGATCGAGTACTCGCTCGTCGCGGAGCAGAGGGACCAGCTCTGGGCCGAGGCGGTCGCGGCGGTGCGCGAAGGGGAAGACCACTGGCTCGGCCCGGACCAGGAGCTTGACCTTCGCGCGCGCGCGCGGGAGCATATGGAAGCAGACCCGTGGGAACCAGTGATCGAAACGTGGATGCTGGGGCGATCTGCTCCACCCACCACGACGGACATTCTCGTCGGCGCGTTGCGCTTCGACCCGAAGGACGTCCGGCGCGAGCACGAGTCACGGATCGGCCGTGTGATGCACGCGCTGCGGTATCGGTCGACTCGATCGAGGCAGTTTGGGTCACGTCGCGTCTACGTGCGCGACGAGCCGGCGGACCCGCCGCCGACTGATCCAACCGATCCAACCACCCCTTCGGAGTGGTTGGCATCGAACGGCGAGGAAAAATCCTCGGGATGCCAACCGATCCAACCGATCCAACCGGTTCCTACGTGCGGGCGCGCGCAGGCGAGCGCCTCGGGTGCGGACGGTGACCCCGACCCCCTGAGCAGTACTTCCCAGGCTCCTATAGAAGTGGTTGGAGCAGTTGGAGCAGTTGGAGCAGCCAGTGTTTTGAGCGGCGGATCTGATCCAACATGCTTGCCAACCACCGGGGGGGGTTGGCACGCCCCGGCGGCCCCCAAGCCCGCCCCGCCCTGGTCGAAGAAGGGGGCCGCGTAATGGCGCCCTGGAGCCCGTACAGCGTCCACGGCGCACAACCCCCGCGGCACGAGCCCTACGGGCACTGCGCGGGCAATACGGGTGCGCAGTGGGCAGCCGCGGCTGCGGCCGCACCGCACCTCCGACCGACGCTGGTGACGTGGCAGGTCGTCGGCGGAATTCGAGCGGTTGTGTCGGTTGGGGCTTGCACACATTCGCTGACTGTGGGCTCGCGCGAGGAAGCGAGTCGCCTCGCGGCCGGCGCGATCGTGGCAGTGGTGGTCGCGGAATCGCTTTCGCTGCTGAAAACATGCGGCGAAACGCGCGTTGGGGCAGAGTCTGATGGCAGCGCGGGGGCGCGAGTGAGGAGAGGCACGAAGCGATGACACGCGACGAACTGGTGGCGGCACTCGCGAAGCACGGCCCCGCGGCGTTGGAGGCAGCGCGAGAGCTTCTGGGCTGCACGTCGCAGACCTTCGATGGCGGGCTCTCGTACCTCGACACGCTCGTCTCGTTTCGTCTGCGCCGCGCTGTGCTGCTCGATGCGCTGCGGGTCCATCAGTGGAACTTCACGCACGTTGCTCGGCTGCTCGGTCTTTCCTCTCAATCGAACGTCACCCGCGAGATGCGAAGGCTCGATCTCATGGGCGAGTACGAGGCTGCGAAGGCCGCAGGCATCCCACGGCGCGGGGGCCGACAGAAGCGCGAGGCGTCCCGATGAGCGCCGGCGGTGTGAGCTTGGGGGGTGGGACATCGCCCAAGGCCGACTCTCGCGCCTGCGCGCGCGACCCCCTGCTCTACGACCTCGCGCTCCTCGTCGCGGCGCTGCCCGAGGACCTGCGCCCCTACGGCGCCGAGGTTGCTCGTGCGGTCCTCGAGAGCGACGAGGCCCTCGTCGAAGAGGCCATCGCTGACGACGCCGAGCGGCTGTGGCGCAACGAGAACCCGACGCCGTGCCGGCACGCCCGCGACGCGCTCTACGCGTGGCTGTTCCCGCCGCACCCGGTGGGCCAGCGGCCGACCGACGAGCAGCGCACGCCGGCCGAGCGCGCGGGGCTGGCGCTGGTGCGCGCGGCGAGCGCGCGGGCCCGAGAGCTGACCTGGCCATGTGAGGGCGCACGGGGGCTGGTTGCGCGTGAAGTCGCCCAGGGGATCGAAGCGATGGAGGCAGCGTGAGCACCACGAAGCCCGCCACGGTGCAGCTCAGCCTCTTCGGCCTCGCCCCGGTCGCCGCCGCAGCACCGAAGCCCGCGCCTGTTGCAGCGCCGCGCATGGCGATGGAGCTCGCGCTGCGCCAGCTCAAGATCACCGGCCCCGCGTGCATCAGCTTCAGCGGCGGCCGCACGTCGGCGTTCATGCTGTGGCTTCTGCTCGCAGCGAACGGTGGGCGTCTGCCGCCCGACGTGCATGTGATCTTCGCCAACACCGGGAAGGAGCACCCCGGCACGCTCCACTTCGTTTGGCAGTGTGGCGAGTTCTGGGGCGTGCCGATCGCGTTCCTCGAGTACGACGGGCGCGGCGGGATGCGTGACTTCCGCGAGGTCACGTACGAGACGGCATCGCGCGACGGGCAGCCCTTCGAGACGGCGATTCAGCGCAAGTACGCGCTGCCGAACGTCGCGCAGCGCTGGTGCACGCAGGTTCTCAAGGTCGAGCGCATCCGCGCGTTCATGCGCTCGCGTGGGTACGAGACGTGGAGCGACTACGTGGGCCTGCGGGCTGATGAGCCCGCGCGCGTCGCGAAGCGCAGGGCCGCGGCCGACGACGAGGTTACCTACGAGCTGCCGCTCGCGGCGATCGGCGTGACCGTCGAGCACGTTCGCGACTTCTGGTCGCGGCAGAGCTTCGACCTGGAGATTCCCAGCGATGCTGGGAACTGCACGCTTTGTTTCATGAAGGGCACCGGGACCATCCGCGACGCCATCGCGCGCGACCCAGCGGAGGCCGACTGGTGGGTCGAGCAGGAACGCCGCACCGGGCGGCAGTTCCTCAAGAACACCTCGTTCCGCGAGCTGCGCGACAGCGCGCTCGTGCCTATCGAGCGACTTACGGGGCGCGAGCTCGCCATTGCGAGCAACACCGACGACGCAAGACCGTGCGCGTGCACGGACTGAGGGACAGCGTGAGCACGAAGCAAGACGCGGCGAGCGAGGCGAGGGCGATCGAAGAGCCTGTCGCGCCGAAGCGTGCGTGGGGGCCGGTGCTGCGTGGCGAAGCGCGAGCGCGACTCGCTCGCTACGATGCCGCGGTAAAGCGCGAGTCGGATCTATGCGCGGCAGACCCCACGCGCCCGCGTGGCCAGCTGCTGCTCGTGGTCGACCGCGAGGTCTTCGCTGCGATGCTCGCCCGCCTCGACGCCCTCGCTCCGCTGGCCGAGGCGGCGGCGAGGGTGCGGGAGGCGCAGGTGCCGATCAAGAAGGCTGCGGACGCGCACCGTGAAGCACCCTCAAAAGAGGAACGAGATGCTGCCTACTCCGCGTGCATGTCTGCCTACCACAAGTCACTGAACCACGAGTCCGCCCTCCTCGCCCTCGCGCGAGGTGAGCGGTGAGTGCGGTGACCCACGAGCAGGCCGAGGACTTGCTCCGCGCTGCGGAGACGCTTCGCGACAA